>WLWD01002907.1_pt1 | contig 104752 bp, 39 predicted proteins | sample 6712731 | NCBI WGS metagenome assembly WLWD01 (sample SAMN12718690, study PRJNA576275) | sponge metagenome | isolation source: marine sponge | host: Mycale hentscheli | place: New Zealand: South Island, Marlborough, Capsize Point | collected 2014-11-01 | reverse complement strand
ATGAAAAAATAATAGCGTCTACTTTGGTTCAAACCAGAGACTTCTAGGTTAGCTATTTGCTCACTCAACAACTATGCCACAGAACACCTCACGCTGAATCCGTGTAATTGTTAGCTATTTAAAAGTGATTTGCAACCTGCAAGCTGGCTCACGTGACAAGCGAGTTTTTTAAGGGGCGGTTCCTATTACCGTAACGTACGATTGTGGGACTGAAATTCTACTCGCTTTTTCTTGAAAACTAAGTCAAAACTAAAAATTCTGGCACATTAAAGGGACTTACTCTGTGAAGTGCTATAGTTTGATGTCGCTTTCAAAGCCTGGGTAGCCGTACTCTTCGATATCCTCTGTTGACTGAATGAATGCATGAATGAATGAATGACGGGTTGACTACTATATACCCTCAGGCGCATGCGCACTGAGGGTTAATGAAGCACCAAAGATGTGAACCCTTAGCACCACTCTACACTAGCTAGTCACAAAATCAATTCTGAGACCAAACAAATAGTTTATTAGGTCATTCTAAATTAGGTATCAAGCAATAATAACGATAGCTGTAAATGATGTCTTTATTAGCTTAACATGCAAGAGACACTCATCGGTGCTTATACCACTATGATGTGACGATAGGGTGCGTTATACACAAAAGCTAGTGGCTATTACATAGAGCTGACAGCTCCCAGTTATAAACAATCAGCCAAAACTTAAAAGTAGCACGAGTCGATTTGAGTAAGTTCATACCTAAACTATTGATGTGCTTTAACACAAATGGCAAGCGAGCTGGTCTACCTGAAATTATATTTGAATCCTAGCAGCATACATTTGCTATTCTTTAGCAACACAATACTTTTACACACATCCACATACAAACATTTTCACTGGATAATACCAGCACAAGATGTGCATTGTATTCTCTTCGTGGCTTAACTACTGGACAAGAAATGACACGGGTAAAGTTTGATAAATCAAAAGATTCTGTTTCGTTTATTATACCAGAGCTATAATAGATAAAGCATTGTATTGTATTCTCTTAGTGACTCCACTATTGAACAATAGACTATTCAAGGAAGAACCAATCTATTACGCAAGGCATTATAGCTTTGACAAACAAACCAAGTTAACTTATCATCTCCATTTATAGAATAGAAAAAGGAACTTTGCTAAGTTTGTTGTAAGACCAACTGCAAACGTTAGTTCCCTTCTTCTCTTAGCTCTTTCCTATTTTTTGTGTTTTAAATAGCCTCCGGGGGCAGACACACATTGACCTCTTTGAACTTTACCATACCAAACTTTCAATTGAGACTAGCTAGTGAGTCTCGCTTTGCTCGCCTAAGAAACGGTTAATTATCGTATTCTCCATTATCAGAGCATGAGAGACAGACAAACCGACAAGCAGATCAACAAACAGACAACCAAACAGGATGACAATTATAATCCTCTCTCACATGTGTGCTGAGAGTTAAAACAAACCAGTCAATGTAGTAGTGTTTTTTTTTATTAAACATCACATCATCTTCACACTGTCATGTAAGTTTGATTTAGTATTATATAAACTTGAGATTTAAGTGAATACCCTCACAACTTTTAATAGTCATGTGCTTGGGCAATAAATACGTATGGGTGCATTAGTAATTATAAGAATGCTACAACAAATGTTTTATTACATAATCAGACATGCATTTTATAAGGAATTGGATAGAGAAGCGAGTAATAATTAAAGGAAGAACAAACGTTACAAGTTATAAAATGAAAAACAAGAATTTGTTGGGGACCAAGAAATGCTTTAAATCACTACACTTGGCTATTAGATGACAAAATACAGAGAGGGACACATTTATGGGCATATAATTTGCCAATTGTCAAATTGTGAAATTGATTTCTACTCAATTCAATGCGCTGCTATACACTGTGCTTTACTATAAAAAGCTTGAGGTGAGTAGGGCTGAAGCTCAGAGTGAGCTTTTTTTTACCTCATACATGTGGCTAAACTTGGACATTAATATGACAATATTATGTGCTTAATTAGTTGCAAATTCTTAAATACAGTTACGCTAACCATAATCCGCCACAAATAATGGCTATTAGAAAGGCAGAGAAGCAGGATAACACAAAGGCAAAGAAAAAAGGAAGCAGGTGAGAAATAGTTGATTGATGTCACTACTTTTTATGGAGAAGTGACAGAAAATACACAGAAAGGACAGAGATACTGAGGAGCAGGAGAGATAGACAAAGCGAGGAGAAGGGAATCCATTATTAGAAAAAGAGGAATGAGAAAAGCTGGGTTAGCTCAGGAAGAAAAGGAGATGGAGAGAAAAATCATGGATAAAAATACTTTACATGCCACTGTACTCCTAATTTGCAAAACTTAGTACATCAGGCGCCACTGTTTGGCAGGTTACTTGCTAGTTAATTGAATTACAGCTAAGCTAACTTGCTCTCCTTTGTACTGAAATAATGCCACTAATTACAGTTCACAGCAGTGTAGCTTTTAATAATTAAACTGAACAATAGTTTAAAATATACTACTACCTGTATTGCAAATATAATTTCTTAAACATCAGAGAACTTCTTCTACTGTGTCACTTACATATAGAGATAGTTGGACTATTCATTTACCACTCACCATCAACTTGCAGTTTCATAGGAATTATTTTGCTGCTATTAGTATCTGTTGATTGACACCAGATACTAGATATGTTTAGTTTAGTTGTTTCTCGTACATCAAAAGATAATGTTGTATTAAAATTAAAGAACAAATCTACATTAGAGTCACGAGTTACTGCAGTATAATAATCTGTGACACCTTCTAATGTAATTTCATTGTATGGCGGATTAAGTTCAGCAAATCCTCCATCATTTCTTGCAAATCTTACTTCTGATCCATTGGGAAACTCAGCAAACCAAAACAAGTTTCCCTCAGGTATAGAACCTGTGATACATGAAATAAGTTCCACACATTTTCCCTGGCCATCATCTTGGGTAGATCTTGATACAATGTCGATCGAAGCTAAAAAAAAAAGTAATATTTTGATAACTTATAAATTCAATATTGAAGTTATATCACAAACAATACAAGGGAATCAAATAAAAGCCTTACAAATGAAACACACTTTGTAGTTTTGAGTACAAAACACTAATTAGTCATTACAAATGGAATGCCTTTGAAAATACATTTATGCCTACCTATAAACACTTCTTGAGATAGATACATAATTTAAATTAATTAGATACCTACAGGTATAAAATGTACACATCTTAATTTGTACTTAATCCAGGTTCAGATCCAGTGCTAACAACACAGATGGGCACCAAACATTATAAGGATGAAAAGCATAAGTTAGCACACATTTTTTTCGGGGACAGATTCACCTCAGATTTGTATAATTTTTCAATAAACTGGGTCGAATAAAACAATTCAAATTAAAAGTCATAGCATCTGGTAACTGATTATGCATTGTTGCAGTTATGCTTATCTTACACTATATGAATCATGCTCCTAGGTTTCATATAAAATTAAAGATAAATATCAATAAAAGCTTTTTAATTGCTGACGTTTTTTTAACAGTTACCCACACAAATAAAAAATTATTTGGGCAAATTGTCATTGTTCATGTCGTGTATCTGTTGGCATTTGGTTAAGCAGTTTTTTTAGATTGAGTTATAGTTTTGAGTTATTCAATGACTTTACCATTTGGTGAATGGCTTCCGTTATGAAACGACAGATTACCAAGCTCTAAAATCTCAAGTTTACAAAATGGCGTCATGTCTGGATTTAATCCTAGTAGTTGCAAGACATTGTCAGACAATTGTTCAGGAGAATCTGCAGACATTCTCATCAAGTGAGAAAAGTTAACTCAGACAGCCTGTTCGGCAATCATGCCATCTCATATGGGAAAAGCTTCTCTCAATAGATACTGAAGTATCATTCATTGTGAGGCAGATAATGTCAACTGCCTTGAGATTTGAGTACATAGTATGCACTGATCGTCACAGGAGTCAAGACTTTGTGAGCTGATTGCTGATTGCAATTTTTTGTTCTGGGCAAGATATTGTTCTCCCACTCTATGATAGCATCATCTGACACAATTGCTTATTCGACACAAACTGAACCATTTTGTATAGTAGAGGGCTAAATTACTCCAAAGTGTGATATCAGTATATCAAGAAGAGATTCACTGTTATATCACATTAATTTGGAATTTACAAGCAACTGCTTTAGCTGATGTGTGTCACTTTCCATTGAAGCATTAAAGTGGTTTTGTTCATACCAGCAATCTCACATTCACTTTTTATTTGATACAATTTTGTCCAGGAATATTTTGAAATTGCTTTGATAAAATCATGTGCATGTATAATAATTATACTGAATACATATACTACAATAAATATCAGTAATCATAACTCCAACTATAACATTTTTTCAATAAATTGGACACTTGCTTAGAGAATATTTGTAATGCCTAATAAATGATTAACTGTTGTAGAAGAAATAAAAGGTTAGCCAACAAGATTTGGCTCACTAATTTTTAGAGGTGCACCGATAATTTATCGGTCTATCGTTTATCGGCCTATTTTTTCGATATCGGTATCGGTCGTCAACACTACCTGCCGTACCGATATAATTAACCGATAGAAAAAAATTCGTACTCGCCGCGTGGACACTGAACGGATGAGTTCTGCTTGCTCTTAGACGGCGTAAAGACAAAGAAACTTAACTACGATGTCTAAAAAGAGGTCGCCAATTTGGCACTACTTTGTTCCTGACACTGAAGACTCTAGACTAGTACCATTATACTTCTAATTATGTAAAAATTAAATTTTCAAAATTCAATGAATATATCTATCGGTATCGGCCTTGCTTCTAGATGCAATATCGGTTATCAGTATATCGGTAAAACTTCTATCGGTGCACCTCTACTAATTTTGATGTATTGCAGAATGTAAACGAAGCACCAAAGGTGTGAGTACTCAGCGCTAGAGTACACCTATAGCTAGCTACTAAATCACTTCTCAGACCAATCAGGTATCAATATAGCTGTGCATTGAAATCAGTAGAATATCAATGCTGTAAGAGAAGCCAAACATGCATTACAAGGGACACTCACCGATAGTTTAAACATATTAACTCCAATTCAAGCACATGGTTAACTTATCAGCATAAAGCGAAATTACCACATGCTGCAAAAAAGTATTAGCTCACATGAGTACCTATGTGGAGCTGAGCAGCTTTGCGTTTTCTAAAAATTTAGCCCAAAATAACAAAATAGGACACATAAGTATATTCCTGTATGTATAACTAAATTTTATTAAGAGAGTCTGGGCACATGAAAAATTTCACAAGATCAATGTAAGTACATGCTTCCATTTATGAAAATATATTATAATAAATATTTCTGCTAAGCCAGTTAATACTATTATCAACTGGTTATCAAAAATATATTGTACCGTGATTCTATTGTATGAAGGGCATAATAGGTACATAATTGCAGCAATGCCAAAATAAAAAAACATCATAGGTAAAATCAATTGCATATGGGGTTAAAAAAGGGGTGAACTATGCACATTTGGGCATAATGTTTATTGTCACTGACTACCTATAGTATTCACTCAGAGTGCTGATTAGGCTAACTTTTACATCAGGTGCTATGCTTTTGGCCAGTACAAACATTAGCTAACATGCATGGTGACAAGAATAAGTCTCATTGTTTAGCTACAGCAACATTCATAATGTAGCTAGCTAATGATCGCGGTAAAATTCTTATAAGTTTTGTTGTAGCATTGCAGCAACAGAATAGAAATAATAAACGTGAATAATCAAGCTATATAAGTTGATGTTGCTATTTATGGGGTCTTGTAATTGGGAGTCTGCAGATTTTCCGAGGTCAAGGTAATTTGTTGCTAGGCAACAAATTGAATTCGCCAATGATTTTCAATTACTCGCTGGTTGGATTTCAGTGCACGCACGGAAGGTCAATAAAAAGAATAAAAGGTGGCTGTGCACTCAAATTTGGTGTCAGTGTAGCTAAAAGGTAGGAGATACCAGTGAGCCAATAAAAAGAAAATCAAAAAAAAAAAATTTTTTTTTTGTTGTTCAGACTCTACTGTACATTTTTGATTTTACGTAATTGGTCCCTAATCCCAAGTACTGTCACATATATGTAATTGCATTAGTTTGACAAAGTTTAGTTTGTAGAGTGTGATGATGCATAACACCTTCACATCTCCCTCTTTTAGAACTGGTACTATGTACTAATGCCATCACACCCTTTCCCAGCTTAGCTGTTAGGAAAAGGGTCTGACTATGCGAGACTATAAAGATAACTCGTCTATTAGCCCTTAGCTATCTCGATTCTGGCGCGGATTACTCCTGGGCTCCTACTCTATTTGAACTTACTCTATTTGAACTTACTCTCAACAAACCTAGAAGCGAAGACTGATAAGTACAGCACAAACAACAGAATCATGATGTATAGCTTCTAGATGGAGAGAGCCGGAATAAACACACAACAATTAGCGCATTCCTCAAGGTACACAGGTCACAAAATGTATTACGTCATTAGTTATTCAATATAAAAAACGTCTAGACCGCATTCATTACCTGCCATGAATATTATTAATCGTGGACTAGGAAGGAAACAGGAAACGCCTGGACCCTTGATCTGATAATTGACAATACAACCTTACCTCTTCACCAGCTGAGCACCATGGACATGTATAGACTAGTGTACATTCTTTTGTTTCCTTGTTTTTGTCAGTAAGTGCTTTTACAATTTCTAATTAGCTGCATACAATATCTATCATCATACCAAACTATATGAATATTTCATTCTATTTTTACAACCTTGTTTATGTAATTTACTTTATATATGCAAATAAAGAATGCTCTCATGTATGATAAATAGCTATACAACCTCTTATTCATGTATTCTAGCTATTACTCAATAACATACTTTTACTGATCATTCGTTTTCGTACTGCTATAAACCTAGACTGAATATTATGGTAATTCAATATGTTAGGAGAATAGCAGAGTGCATTAATGCAATGTGGAACAAATTGTTTAAAGTTCTTTTTATGCATGCATGTATAGATTACAGAATGAAAGAAGCAAAGAAGTGGGTTTTATATTAACTTGCCATTTAAAATTTAAGAATTTGGCTGAATTACAAAATTCACCCTATAGTCAGTTTACTGTCAGTTAGGAGTAATGGACTTTATCAGTCTTTCGGAGAATAGCAGAGTTTTTTGAGAAATAGGGTAAAGAAAGGCAATTGTTATGAACGCTTTTTGTGTGCACTGCTCTGTGTACTGTAATGGACAATGCCTAGTTTTGGTTGACTAAAGGTAAAATTAAACCATGTTATAGATATTTAAGCCCATATCTTCAAACTTTATCAATGAGCAAATCATATCAAACTTTCAGACAGTAGATAACAAAAGAAACGTGTTCGTTGATTCTTTTATAATATTATATATTTCCACATTCCTGTGATATTTGTTACACATTCTGCATTTTGACCATAACTTTAGAAGACAATGAGATTGAGAAACCTGAAATAGTTATATGAACAAGAAATTGTACTAAGAATTTTTTTTATTTATTTTGCTCGTAAATATCACCTATGATCAAACCCAGGACGGTCCTGATCTTAAAAAAATTATTCTGGATGTGTAAAATGTACGTACAAAGTTTCATGGTTCATCATAAAAAGCACACACAAAAAAAATATTGAGAAGCTTGACTATGGAGCCAACAAAGCACAGGCATTGCTTAGTTTGTATGCATGTACAAGAGCAGATACATGAATTCTTTGGTGGATATAATAAAAATAAGATAGGATTTCTAGCTAGGCAGATTACAGAATGAGGAAGAGTTTTATAATAACTTAGAATTGGAACAATAGGTGTGATTGGGGTTAGATTACAAAGTTGAACTTAGTAGACACAAGTAAATAGTTGAGGTGAGGACACAATCATGGCCTCAGTAGTGGATTGAGCAGAAGATCTTAATTATCAGATAGCAGAGAAAGGAGTATTATTGAGCAGTGTTTAATTCAGTGATTTTTTCCTCAAGTTCAATTCAAACTCTCCATAATCTTAACCAACCCACATCAATTAAATCAAAGTTCTAATTAAGCCCATTACAGATATTAATTTGTTCCAGGAACAATCTATTAAATTGGTGCTGAGAGTTCAATAAGTCATATTTTTTTTTTATTCGGCTTTAACCTCTTGTATAGCAGTATGTCATTTTCTCAAAATTTTTGATAATCAATGTTTTAATTTAAAGCAAATTGCTGAAATTAGAAGTCTTATGCCAATTGTAAATTAATTCCACATTTCTAAGATAGTAAGATTTTGTTTATTTGATCTGCTGATAGAATTACTGACACTTAGATCAACTTTAATAATACTAAACATAGCTAATACAGAACTACTCTCTTACCTCGCATTTGAATTGCTGAGACACAAGATTAACTTTGAACTCATAATAATGTAGCCAGTTTAATAATTGGCAACAAAAATATGCTGATTGTACATACTGGTTAATAATGATTTCATTACACATACAGGCGTCACATTTGCTGACAATACAGCACTCGCAATTTAGAGTAATTACCATGTTACCAGATTAATAGCATTTTTAATTCCTTTTTATCTAGCAATTATTTGAGTAGAAAAAGCATTGCAGTTATGTTGAAGCTAGATCAGAACTGCAGATTTATTTGACTTCTAATATTATTCCATACATCAGTCTTACACAGAATTACTGTAAGTGTTAAGTGAGCACATTATTATAAAATTCACACATATATTGACAAACAGATAATAAAGACTATACTTGTGATAACAATAAAGAAGTAATGATACTACGATATTCAGAGTTAAAGTTCAGTTTCCGGTTCCTCGATTCTGTGCATAAGTATGTAGCAAAGTTTACACAGAGACTTATCTTTCCTACACTTCTGATTGTAGCATGCATTGTTCCCACAAAGAACCTAAATACAGAAAGAAAGAAAATGAACTATATAAAATTAGAATATTTACAGGAATGAAAACAATTGAGAGTTTAGATATCATGCATAAGTGTGACAAAACCTTGATAAATTTAATTGGTGAGCGAGCGAAGCGAGCAAGACACTTACAGGGGTAACACAATTGAAAATCAGGGATGTCTGTTTGTCTATATATATGTTGGGACGTATGTATGTCATTTTGTACTTTGACCCTAACATATTTTTGTGTTTGCTCCATGTTCGACCCCGTCCCAAACTTCACTAATACCCGTATCACCCTAGAAATTGCACTGTTTACTGCTTTGAATTCTTTTGCAGGTGCAGTTAAAACTCAAAAATTTATGGGAGCTCCATTTCTATTTGAGTTAGTGGCGGGGTAAGTTAATACGCTATTTGTCACAGTTATAAGCCCTATGCAACAGTATTTACTTGAAAATTCATTGTCCACTAGACGAAGGTAAGTCTTGCGCAGGAATGTTCAGTTGTGTGAAAGTATTATACAAAGAAATAACGTGACTTGATTTGTTGCTTCTTTTCAATTCAAACATTTGCGAGGAGCAGTTACTATGGCATTGAACCTTTTTACCGTATATACGTAATTTAATAACTCGACTTTATTTTAGTGGCTTGAGTGTTAGTAGTTAGAACCAATCGTTTAACTATAGTGTGGTTGAAGGCCTGCTTGCCATTTGTGCTCAAGCACACCACTAGTTAGTGTTTATATTGTTATAATACAAATATTAAGAAATGTTTGTAACTTACAACATTGCACTCTTTACAACAATCTGGATGGCCACTTGAAGAACCAAGTTGATGATTTTTCTTCTTATAGTACATATTTTTATTTTTTATATCTTTACATTGTTCACACAATACATGTCTATCCAGGCGTATAGACCGTGAAGCATCACGAATTTTGGCTATTTTCTTCAAATCTAGTCATAGAAAGAGTTGATGCACATTAATTATAATAATTATGATTAAATATACTCACGGATATTTTGCCTCTGATACTCGTCAACACATTTGCAGCATACTTGACGATAATCCAATGCACGACCAATATATATACTACCATCTTCTTTTTTAGGGCAAAATATACATCTTTTCTACATATACAAATTTAATCCAGTTTTAATTAAAAGGCAAAAATATAGAATAAAACTTACTTTCCCACAACTTGGGCAATAGTTTGTATTAATTTGATCTTGCGTTCCAATGTCTTTGTTGTAATAAACACAATTTTTATTTGATGAATCTGTTTTTAATGGCTTCAAGTATAAATCAATGTGGTTGTCCGCCTAAAAAATATATACATTTATAAAAATTTAAACAAGTATAATTGATATTAGTGGTGTTGGAACATGTAGCATAATGTTGGCTAATAGCTATCCTATAAACACAATGACACATAATTGAGAAGATGTATGTAACTAAATAAAGAAAGCTACTTGTACAGTCCCATATAATATTATTTATATTCATGTCAAACTATTAAATGAGCATCTTTACACAGTGACAATTGTGTCATATTTTATACAAACTTGAAATGAATACACCAAGTAAGCTTATACTTGGATGAAAATTATTGCTTCAAATACTATGCATATTACATGAAATGATAACTTGTTAATCAACTACTAAAAACACATAAATCATATTTTTGGTTCATGCAAACTCCTGTTTAGTCTTCTATAATCAATTCTAGGCTATGTGAAATTTGAAAAGTTGAGGGTGGCAATTTAAGTAATGCATCTGTAAGAAGCAAGAATAGGGCTCAATTGCTAAAACAATCTCACTATATTATAAGCACCTATCAGAAAGTGTGGTTCATTCTCTATTTAATGTGTTAACCACCGTTTTATAACACAAAAATTCTTAACAAAAAAAAAGTACTTTAAAAAAACAACAACTTTGAATATCTACTTAAAAAAAACATCTTCAGTTTCAGAGGAAAACTGCTAGTTACAAGGTAGTATAAATTTGTAGCTTATATATGTCCCAACATAAATCTATGATCCTACATTGTATCATTTCTTGCCCCAAATATACAGTTATTTCAATAAGAAACTTGGTGGATGTCCAATTACTGAAGCCAATTTCTAAGTAGCTAATGTGTTGCAGAATGATTCCATGCTGCCATGCTGAATCTGGTGTTGTGTAGTGAACAATATTAGAGAGCTATATGTCTTCTACACTATCTTCATCGTCAGTATGCAACAAACGTGAGGTAGGTAGATGGATAGAATTGGTGTATAATTGCCACTTTCAACATGTTGAGGCTTTGTTATGAAGTGCATTAAGTAGAAAAATGGTTTTACGATAAGACTGGTCGAACCAGTCATAAAAACGTGTATATTACTTGAATAATATTTGAACAAGCCCCGGACGAGCAGCAGCAGCCGCTGCCATCAAGCTAACCCTGCCTTTCAGGAGAAGGCGGGAAAATCTAACCGGAACACTCGATCACTTAACTATAAAGTCACTTTCAGCATGTGCTGAACATGAACTCACCATGAACTGTCACCAATAATTGTATGTATATTCCCCGACCCATTCCCAACTCTGCCCTCTTTACACCCAACTATCTCACCCTCATCCTATTCCCTATATTATGTAGTTCACCTCCTAATTAATCTATGAAGTTTATTTGCGCAAGAATTACCTAGTGCGGCGTGAGTCCTTGTCGGGCTGGATGATGATTGTGGTGATTGAGTGGGCAGACTTCCTGGTCCTTCGAGTCAGTTAATTAGTTTATTTATTTATTAGCAGTTTGTTTCAATCAGGTCTCGGCCTCTATTTGACAGGGGCCCATTTCAATATTTAAATTGAAAAAAAGAAGAAGGGATTTAGGGTTGCCCAAGAAAGTATTGGGACAAGCTAGAAAAGTCATGATTACTTAAAAGTCACATGACCCATGTGGTGATGATTCTTCCTTAAATTACTGTTTTTGTATGATATTATAGTATCATTTAAACAAATTATCCTTCCCTTCTTTAAAAAAGAATCGAGTAGTTAGAATCATCACATAGAGTGAGTGACCTTTCTTACTTTTTAGAGCAATTGTGATTTTCGTAGTCCCCAAATTTTCTTGGGGAACCCAAAGTCCCTCATTTTTACATTCTAATGCTTAGTATTACTTAATGAGTATACACTATCCCTTAAAAGTATTTACTGCCTACATTTTTTTGTCATATGCAACATTACATAATGTCTGCGTAAAGAGAGTTTTAAACTTTGAGAATTTACCTTGTTATTGTACTAGTGACCCGTATAGTGACCTTTAAGTCTTCACCTTTAATCTTCATCTTAATGCACTAGTGACCCTTAAGCCTTCACATAAATGTACTAGTGACTTTACGTCTTCATGTTAATGTACTAGTGACCTTTAAGTCTTCAATAGAGCTACTGAATTACAGCTAACAAAAGTCTCTACTCCACTTCAGGGTGTTTGAATAGGGTGGCATATGTGAAGATAATTATCACTGTATTAAATTATAACAACTCACATTTTCATTCTGACTTAAAATTTTATTTGTTCCAAAGTAAAGAACGACTGCGACCAGTAGACCAGATAAAAGAAACAATAACATTGAAAAAGCTGCAGCAACATTATCTAATGTAGACTGAACACAAATCTGTTGTCCACAACAATCTGGAAAATATGAAAAACATGCAAGGATAATAAAATAATGTACTTTATACATACATACCATACCCAGGTGGGGTTGGAGGGGTTCGGTTGAACCCCCCTTTAGAGTGACCGGAAGTAAATTATTTTAGCCACACCCCACATATAACTTCCGGAACATCATCATCTGTTCAATTGTACAGATAGTAAGTGCGTGCACTATCTAGCGTAGCTACACTGCAAATGATTAAAAAAAACAAGCTGGCCTACTATTAGCGAGTGATAACATGGGTAACCTGTTCTATTAGGGATCAGTAGCGCTCGCAAAGCTACTGAAATAGCACTCCAATTTGCCTCGTGTTATTTTAATTGCCTTGTTTGTGCTATTACTCCCGAATAGCATGGTTACCATGCTATCACACTTTAATAGTAGGCCAGCTTTATAAAAACTGCACGAGACTACTGTCAGCTAAAGATTATTTACAGTGTGGCTACTATGTATAGTGCAGTCACTATCTCTGTACTTCAGGATAAACTTTCTCTTGAACTTTGCTTTAATCGATGGCTCCTCATAATCTGTTGAAAAACTCTGTCTAATAGGGGTATAGATTTTGCGCTAAAGAATGACGTTGTCTTCAACTAGAAACTACAACTGTACATTTCCAAGGCTAGAGCTGCATTCTTGCGCACTTGCTCTTACTTAAGCTACTGTGGCATTTCACTTTGTCCCATGCTATTTCACTTAATTATAGCGATTTTTCCAATACATTTTGAATGGGCAGTTTACACGCTGTACTATTTAGTACAATTAAGGCGTATTAATGTTGTACTGTTTATATACAGCTCACCGTAGTGGCTAGAAGCCTGGTTACATGAGAATAATACCGCCTTTCTCTCTAATATCAATAGTGTTTAATGAATTATAGTTTTGAAGTAGAATACCTAGAACAAATTATAAGCTTTAGTGCACTTATCTTTAACAAAAGTAGGTATGGCTTTTTACGTCTTAAAATCCGAACCCCCCAATGCGAACCTCTGGCTACGGGTCTGCATACATATATATATATACGTATATATATATATATATATATATATATATATATATATAACACTCACTCAAACTTAATTGTAGTATGTATATATACCTATTGTTTTCAAATACAATGAGATGTCAAAGGTGCTATCCAATATGGAGGTAAAAGTTGCTAATATTTCTTGGGGTTAATTTAATGTCAGTGATGGGTGGGCTTAACTTCTAATTCTTTGAAAAGTACAGTACAGGAATTCCTCTCTTCTTCAAGCTTAGTTTTGATAATATAATATTATTTTTCTTCCTTTTAGCAGTCCTGTTAGCTAATTGCCTCCGCATAAAATTCAGAATGTAATCACTTCTTTATCAAAATGTACGACTAAAATAATTGTCATTAAATGCATGTGTGGTCTTTTTCCTATTTGGTATACTGACATTTTGGATCATTGATGTTTTGAACGTCGAGGTCCCTATAAAGTTACATGTAATTAAACAAGTGCATTGAGGGTAGTGTGCTTGCACATATAAACACAGCTAATTAATAAATCACGACAAAAAATGTCTCACTCTTAATTCTAATTTACAGAAAACATGACAGTCGATAGTTTAGAAAATAGAAACCTTAACTTCAGATAAATAGGAGAAATAAGGATGGCATTTAAGGGTGCTGGCACACTCTTGAGCGCGAAAAACCCGCCAAATAGGCCACAGTTTCTAGGGCGTGTTAAACTTACTTCTGCTGTTCCCCCAAGTAATTTATTTATGAAGGCCAGCAAGTACTACTAGGAAAAAGCGCCTACTGGGAATGAAGATTGGAAGTCGATCGCATCTCAAGAAATATCCCTGTCACCATTTTGGACTTCACGGCAGCACTGTACGGCTACCGGTATAGTAGTTTAGAAGCCAATAATTTGTATATCATTTTCTTACCCTTGCGTGTATGCCATAACATTGAGTTTTTGTTGAATTCTATCTTACTTTTCTATTTACTTACCTTACCACGTTAACTATTGTCGATTATTTCTATAAAATTACGTATATTAATAATATCTCAATGATATAGGGTCGACCCGTTGTGGCCCTAAATCCTGGCAAAGTTTGCACCATAGCCGTTCGTCCTGAAGAGTACGTGAGAGAAGATTCTGGATCCATGACGTTAGTGCGCGAGGATTTATATTGTAAGTTGACTCCGCCCCGCCCTAACTGTACGCACATAGTGGTGAATCTGGCACAACTGCATTTCACAGGCACTAATTTGTTACAAAGTGGGCGTGACTTTGTGTTAGATAATGCGCGACTATTCAGCTGGAGCGCGTGACTAAAGGCGCCCACACATTGCTATGTGCCAGCACCCTTTAAAAAAAAAATCTAAAATTGAAGTCATTTTATCTATTGTATTTATCATAAGTATACAGTATATAACATTAAAATTCATTTTTTATCAATTAAAAGAACAGGGAAAGAATTATTTGCTAAAGAGGTGCAAGGTACAGTGATATTTAGCAGTATTATGTATATAAGTACTCCACGTAAGCACAAACCTGTAGAATAAAAGTTTGTAGCTATCCATAAGCCCAATGTCACCAAATACCAAATAAATAATCCACAGAATATAAATACTGTTATTTTCCAATCACAAAGTATATCTGTAAAGAAATAATGATAAGTAATTAAAATGAATCGATAAGGACATTACTATATAATAGGTCGCACATGTAGCTATTCACATAGCTAAAGGGAAAAAAACCAAGTAGTAATGAATTAATTTTTATATGCACATTTGAACTTGCACAATCAATTTGTGGACAAATATATATTAAATAAAAACTTTATTGGCCTCGTTTGATAAGCATGGTAGTAAAAAAAAAATCCAAACTTTTATTAAGATGTGATTTTTGAGACCATTGTTTTCCGGAAACTTACTGACAACAGTTGTTCATTTGTTCACCCGTAACAGTATTTCACTTGCTTTGCTTACTTGATGATAGAGAGTTAGTAGTAGTTACAGCTCAATCTTTGCAAAAAAAGTATTTCAAATATTTTTTTGTAAAGTTTAAGTGTAGTGTTATAATGAACTCAAAGTGTATTTCCTTTAATCTGCATATTGAAGTAGAAGTTTGTTGGTCATTTGCCAGTGTCATATTCAGTGGCTGTAATGTTGACAAAGAAAATAAAGTTTATGCATCAAAGTTTGTTCCAAGGCTAGCCTGATTTGCAAAGTCTAAAAGCAATTGCTGGAATTGTTATGGATTGAGCGAAGTGAGCGAGATACTATTAGTGGTGGATAATGCAAAATCGGGTATATGTTATACGTATGCATGGATTGTACGTATGCCTTTCAAATGTGCGTGTGGGGAACTTTTTCTCCTAAAGACGGCTTTTCAGGCTTGACCCCAGTTTCTTTGGATACTACAGCATTAACCAAGTCTTACTTTAAACTTAGTCTTTAAATTGTGAGAGAATTGCTGTGAAAATGCTTGTTTTTCAAGTCACAAACAGTTGCTGTTACCAGTTACTATGACATTGAAGACCCTTTTCCAAACTTATTATTATTATAATTTTTTTTGGGGGGGGGTGGGTGGGGAGGGCTTCGAAGTGCCAATTGTTGGTTGTCAAGAGCCACTGGTAGTCAGAATGCCTTAATATTAATGTTAAGGAAGCTACCACTACTTGGGAATATCTGAGGTAAGTGTGTAATTCCGTATTATTGTTAGCTAAAATTACAAATATAATTCTGGCCTTCCTTTTTTTGTAGCCAAAAACTTGTTGTCAAGAATGATTGGTACATTATGATAGTCAGAATGGTTTAAGTTTGATACTACAAACAATTGAGTAATTTTGTATTTGTTTGCTAAAATTAATGGTCTACTGCTATTATAGTGTTTTGCAGGAACTAAGCTAAAATATTGTAACAATACTGTAGTTTTATGTTACCTAACTAGGTAGGCTCGCTCACCATTTGTGCTCAAGCACATCACTAGGATATATGCATGTATGTATGTGTGTATGTATGTATGTATGTATGTATGTATGTATGCATGCACGTATGTAGTATTTACTATACAAATCAAAGTGTAATATGGTGAAATATTTGTAGCACTGTAATTGGCGAGTGGGTAAAGCGAGTGAAATACTCTTTGCGGTAACACAATTGAAAATCGGGATATTTGTTTGTTTATATAATATATGTGGACATACGCATGCCATTTTGTACTTTATCCCCCACGTTTTTGTGTTTGCTTTATGGTTTACCCTTTTCCATACCTCATCTAAACTGGATCTTTCAGTTTATCGATCCCGTATCATTCAAGGAAATTAAGTGTTTACCCCTTTGTATATTAGGTTGTTCTGAATGATACAAGATGCACTTAGGTCTTAAAAACTTACTGTTATACTAAACACTGTGCAGTAATTCTTTAGAACTTGTTGTTGTTTTTTAAGTCGCAAAATGTTGTGGTGAATGGTTACTATAGTATTGAAACTCTTTACCAGACGTAATAAAAAAACTCGGCCTTTCTTTAGTAGCTGTGAGTGCTGTTGTCAAAAAACACTGGTAATTCAGATAGTCACAATGAGATTATATTAGAGATTACAGAAAATACTAGTACTCAGGAAATTAAGGTAAGAAAATGGTTCTGTGTTTGTTAAATAAAGTATAATGGTCACAATGGCTATGTACTTAGCTATACATTTAAAATGGACTGATATATTCTTTTGAAGTATTTCGTTTGTGCACTGACTCACTTGCCCTTTGTATTCAAGCACATCACTTGTGCATTTTCTAGAGGTGAGTGAAAACAAAGCCTGAGAGTGAAATATCTTGCCATATCACTGTTAAGAGTGTAATAAGTGGTGGTCCAGCCCCACAAGCAGGTCTGGACACGGAATAGTACTGGTTCATTCTTCAAACATTATTCATATCGAACATTATCATATCGAACATTGTTTTAGTTATGCGCATGTCAAGTCTTCCGTTTTTTGTTCATGCGTGTGCGTTATTGTAGTTACCCGTTGTTGTTACTGTTACCTTTTAGTTGTTTTATTGTCGTTCATTCTAAATAACTATCCTTCACAACTCTAATATTATATCATCATTTGATCGTTTATCAGGGATAATTAGCTATTCCCGTCTTTATCACCTCAATCGGATAGTTTAGGTAGTTCCAATTATCCCCAGCGCAGTTGGCTTTACCATACTCCCGATTAGATTTTTGGTCCTTCGAGCCGGATAGACAATCAACATCACCTCACTATCCTTGTTCCGTCTGTCCAATCTAACTACCTACCAATACCATGTCTACAGTTGTTGACTTTCGTCGCACAATCAGCACTGCTAAAGGAAATGTGACTAGAGCCGCAAATTCCATAGCCAACCTCAAAGATTTACCGCATTCAAGCTTGGATTCGAATCAAATCAAACGAATACGTGAAAACCTCAACCGAGCCGAAGAGTTATTTTCATCTAATCATCAAGCTATATTGGAAACCACCATATCCGACAGTGACACGAGCTTACTTCAAGCTGAAGAAGTTCTAGCGGAAGAATTCGATCGTACCCTTATGAAACAATTTGGCTTCCTTCAAATTCTTCAAGACCAGAACAATTCCTTTCATCTTCTTCAACGTGTCGAAACACAGCTAGAGGGATACGAAGACCTGGAATTCGAAGACATCGAATCCATTTTGCCTCGGGACTTGCCTAAGTTAGAACTGCTGTTTGAAGAATTTGTGGATTCCATGTCAACGCCCGGTGCTCGAGAATGTTCCGAATTAAAGCATCATTCAAAGGACTTAAGGCGACGTATCGCACACCTTCAAAGATCGCTACCGGTACCATCAACAGACCTACGATCTTCTGCGTCAACGACCTTAACAACAGCTTCGTCTGCTTTCTAAAGTCAAACTTCCTGCCGTATCTCTGCCAACTTTTAACGGTGATTTTAACGAGTGGCCGTCATTTATACCGAGATTTGAAGACATGCTAGCTAAGTACCCAGAGTTAACCGAATCCGATAGGGTGAACTACCTTCATTCCTCGTTGAAGTCTAAGGAAGCAGCGGAACTCGTAGTAGATGAAGTTCGAAACTACAACTATTCATCCATGCTTGAGAAACTAAGTCGACAATATCATCGTCCCAGGAAGGTTTTCCGTCATTTAGTGCAACGAATTACAGACTTCAAATTTTCTGCAGACACTAACAAAGTATTCCTTAATGCTCACACGAAACTGTTCGGCGACATCGATGCCTTAAAACGGAGTGTTTACTGTGAGTGGGGTAGGATATTAGTTGCACATATAGAAAGCCAAATGTCTCGAGAAGTGTTTATGGAATGGTCGAAGTATACTGCTGATGAAGAAGATGTTCCCAGCCTCGACATACTTCGAGAATTTACTACTAAGAGATGCCTTCTTCTTGAAAACTCTAAATTTATCTCAGAGAGTAGCAACAGCAAGCCAGCACAATATAACAATTCTTCATTCAGTGCCAAAAAGCCTAAACCAGTGATAGTGGCTACCAAAGCCAATAGTTGTATTATTTGTCAGAAGGGAGATCACTCAGTAGCCCAGTGTGAAACTTTCAAAAGATTTAGTCTGGATGAGAAGAAACGAAAGGTTAAGCAATATAAACTTTGTTTTAATTGTTTGTCTCTCTACCATCGTGTAGATGCCTGCACTAGCAAATATTCTTGCCGAAACTGTGGACACAAACATCATACTTTGCTTCATGAGACTACATCTACAACAAACCAACCTGCCTCTCAACCAACTTCTTCAACTAATCAAACTACTTCTACATCAAACCAACCAGCTTCTCAACCAACTTCTTCAACTAACCAAACTACTTCTTTAACTAGCCAACCAGCTTCTACAACAATACAACTATCTGCTCTTGCAGCCCCAGATACTTCCTTGTCTGATTCTCAGGCACTTTTACAAACCTGTCAAGTTCTCGTCAAAGGACCTGGTGGTACCATAAGAGCTAGAGCACTTATTGATAGTGGTGCTTCTCTATCATTAGTGACCAATAGACTGGTTCAACAAGTGAAAGCTCGCAAGCATCGCCGAGTTACATCACTATCTGGGATACAAGGAGTTTCAGTGCCGGACAGCCAATTTGTTGCTGATATTGAACTAGCATCAACTGAGGGTGATCAGAAAGTTTATGTCAAGCCAGCAATAATTGGATAAGATTGTATCTCATTTACCAACAACTGAAGTTAACATTGCAGATTTACCTAATTTTGCTAACTTATCGCTTGCAGACCCTAAATTCGGCAAAGCAGGACGAATTGACTTGCTACTCGGTATGGATGTGATTGTGACGATACAGCTCGATGAAGTCAAGCGGTGTCCAGGAACTAATCTGATCGCCTACCAGATTATTTTTGGTTGGACCATTGGTGGAACTATGTTTTCAGAATCTAACAATGAACTTACTCAAGGAGTATATACATTGCAAGCAAGTCAACCAGACCCTGGAATAGACCTTAATCGTTTCTGGGAGTTGGAAGAACCACCTAAAGCAAGCAACCTGTCACCAGAAGAACAATTTGCAGTGGATCATTTTCGAAATAATCATCAAAGGAACTCCGACGGTAGATATGTTGTGTCATTACCTAAAAGGCAACCCACACCTAACCTAGGATGTTCTCGTGAACAAGCAACCAGACGGTTCATCATCAACGAACGTTCCTTACAAAGACGGGGATGTGGGATGAGTTTCAAGCAGTGGTTCAGGAGTACTTCACCCTTGGACATGCTGAGAAAGTCCCAGACAACAGGCTAACTGTACCTGAAAGTCAAACTTTCTACCTCCCTATGCATGGGGTGGTAAAGTCTAGTAGTACAACAACCAAGTTGAGAGTTGTATTTGATGCCTCAGCTAAAACAACAACTGGATGGTCACTGAATGATATCCTGTTACCTGGACCTTGCCTATATCCAAAAATTACCGATATACTCATCAAGTTTCGTCTTCATCGTGTGGCAGTATCCGCGGACATTTCAAAAATGTTTCGCGAGGTGGAACTCAGTGAACTGGACAGAGACTTACACAGATTTTTATGGCGACCTGAATCTGGCAAGCCTCTGCAAGAAGCTAGAATGACAAGATTGACTTTTGGTGTAACTTCATCACCGTTTCTTGCAACCCAAGTTTTAAGACAAGTAGCCACTGATCACCAGTCCGAATACCCGGCAGCCTCAACCGTCGTTCTAGAAGATTTCTACGTAGATGACTGCTTAACCGGAGCCGAATCCGAGGATGAAGCTATTCAGCTCCGTGCAGAACTGAACACTTTGCTGAACTGTGCTGGAATGATACTTCGCAAGTGGAGATCCAGTTCAGAGCGAGTCCTCAATTCTATTCCAGAAATTCTACGAGAAAAGGAATCAACTCAACCGCTACCGTTACCTCAAGGCTTCCAGAAAACGTTGGGAATTCACTGGAACACTCGTGAGGACACTTTCTATGTAGCCATACCTACAGTTAATGATGTTAATGTATCTTCAACCACCAAGAGAAGTATTGCATCTCAAGCAGCACAAGTTTTTGATTTGTTAGGTTTTCATTCACCGTCTGTTCTGTTCGTAAAAATCTTATTGCAGAAACTCTGGCAGCTTAAGCTTGGCTGGGATGACCCTGTTCCTGAGACAATCCTTTGTGACTGGCAGAGATGGAGGGATGACCTTCATTTACTTTCAGCATACCCTATCAGTCGTTGTTATCTTCAAGCTGGAAAGTCAGTTCTTCAGTTGGAACTACATGGATTCAGTGATGCATCAGAAGCAGCATATGGAGCAGTAGTGTATCTCAGGGTTTTATATCATGACTCAACTGTGTCAACTTCACTGATCATGGCGAAGTCCAAAGTTTCACCCCTCAAGCATGTTACCATACCTAAACTAGAACTTTGTGGTGCATTACTGTTGTCTAAACTCTTATCCTATGTCTGTCATGTGCTTCATATTTCTACAGGAAGTGTCTATGCCTGGACAGACTCTTCTATTGTTCTTCATTGGCTCCAAACACCTACTCACCTGTTGAAGACATTTGTGGCAAATCGAGTTGGGGAAATACTCAGTAATATTTCACAGGACCGATGGAGACATGTACCTACCAAATCCAACCCTGCTGACATAGCCTCCAGAGGATGTTTACCATCACAACTAGTCACATCTGAGTTATGGTGGATGGGACCACCATGGCTGTCACAGTCACCTATATTTTGGCCTGAGAACCCTCTTACCACTCAGACAAACTTACCTGAACTTAAGAAGCCACAACTAACTATGACAACTACAGTGAGAATGGACTTTTCTGACAGATTTTCATCCTACAATCACCTTCTCCGAATAACTGCTTGGATTCGTCGTTTTATGCGCAATTCTCGCACAAATAAGAATTTGAGGAATACCTGTTCACACCTTACTTCTGAGGAAATCAACAGAGCAGAAATTCATGTTCTCCAAATTCATCAACAAAGAGAATTCAGTGAAGATATCAAAGCAATCCAAAAGGGCAGACAAGTTTCAAACCATAGCTCTCTTCGATACTTAAATCCTATCATGGGAAGTGAGGGATTGCTGCGTGTTGGAGGAAGACTGAGAAACTCGCAGTTGACTTCATCTCAAAAACACCCTATTATTCTCAATGGTAAAACTCATCTTACCCACATTGTAATAGACTACCACCACCATCTGCATCATCATGCTGGTTCGAGTTTACTTATTGGTAGTCTCTATCCAATCTATTACATCACAGGAGCTAGAAAGGCTATCAGAGATGTTACCAGAGCTTGCATCACATGCAAATATTACCATTCAAAAGCTTTACACCAACAAATGGGACAACTTCCAGAAGCTAGGGTAACACTTTCATCTCCGTTTACTGTAACAGGTGTGGATTTTGCTGGCCCATTCTCTATTAAACTTGGCCGTATAAGAAAGCCAGTAGTTGTTAAAGGTTACATATCTCTCTTCGTTTGTTTTGCTACGAAAGCTATCCATATTGAAATTGTTACCGATCTTTCAACTGAGTCATTCATAGCAGCTCTACGTCGATTTATTGCCATCAGAAGTGCTCCTTCTGAAATTGTTTCAGACAACGGAACAAATTTTGTCGGTGCAAAACATCAGCTTAAAGAGATCTATAATTTTTTTAACAGCAAAAGAACTACCGAGTCAGTAGCCAAATACTTCGCTGATCGACGTATTAAGTGGACGCATATACCTAGTCGCAGTCCAAACTTCGGTGGTCTTTGGGAAACAGCAGTAAAATCAGTCAAAGTATTGCTTCGCAAAGTTATAGGCTCAAATGTATTATCTTACGAGGAGTTAGATACTCTCACCAAAGAGATATCAGCCGATCTAAATTCTAGACCACTTGTTCAAATGGACTCTGCTCCTGAAGATGGAATTGAACCGTTAACACCAGGACACTTCATCACTTTCAAGCCACTAGTTTCCCTTCCAGAAAACATACCAGTTAAGAACATAGCTTGCAACAAGAGATGGAGTTTAGTTCAAAGACTCTCCAAAGATTTCTGGAACCGATGGTCCTCTGAGTACATACAGACTCTCAACCGCTACACCAAGTGGAATAGACTTACAAAGAACTACAAAGTTGGAGATGTAGTTTTCTGTAAAGACCTCCCAGAGACACCTCGCAGAACTTGGCCTCTTGCAAGAGTAGTAGCCCTTCATCCAGGAAGAGATGGATTAGTCAGAGTGGTTACTCTATTAGCTGGAGGAAAGGAGTATAAAAGACCAACCAACAAATTGATTCTTTTAGTTGAAGAGCTACCACATTCAGCATCTGTCCCGCCCCAGGATGGTCCAGCCCCACAAGCAGGTCTGGACACGGAATAGTACTGGTTCATTCTTCAAACATTATTCATATCGAACATTATCATATCGAACATTGTTTTAGTTATGCGCATGTCAAGTCTTCCGTTTTTTGTTCATGCGTGTGCGTTATTGTAGTTACCCGTTGTTGTTACCGTTACCTTTTAGTTGTTTTATTGTCGTTCATTCTAAATAACTATCTTTCACAACTCTAATATTATATCATCATTTGATCGTTTATCAGGGATAATTAGCTATTCCCGTCTTTATCACCTCAATCGGATAGTTTAGGTAGTTCCAATTATCCCCAGCGCAGTTGGCTCTACCAAGTGGTTTATTCTAAGCTAAACATCTTCACTTAAGTACTTTGGTAATTCTTGTGTAAAATTGGCTGTAAATCTCTCATGGGGCTCTCCACACTCCCAGCTGATTTTTTAGCAGCTGCTGCAACAGTTTGCTTCACCAGAGAAATGCAGCAGTATGAACACTGAAAACTGGTAAGCCAGGCTGGTTACTATAACTACTAAGGTAATAAGCTTGCTTAATATGTGAGATAATACCATGTGATAACATACGATATGTATGGGTCACTACAGGATCATGTAGCTAAAAATAACATTGTGAAGATATATGTGACCGGTTTTGGGAAAATCGGCCTAAACGCGGCATCTAAAGTTTTCTAATTTATTCTACCAGTAGGCTGCACGGGGCCTTGGGATGCCGTCCTCCTCATTTGGAAGCTGTAGCACAAGCCGTCTTCGCCCTACGCACTGCAACACTTCAGTATTTTTGCTAAACTTATTATCGAAAAAAACTCCAGGCAAAGGCGTTGCTAAGGTCAGGGGGCGTGCCTTGTGTCCGTATACTATTACTGCGTGTCTCCGGGACACTATGGAATAAACCGGTTACAGGCGGATTGAAAGAAGTTTAAAAGGCTTAATGCAGGGCTCTTTAAGAAACTATGATGGCGAGAATTGCGTGAGTACGTGAATTATGTAGAATAGTAAGTGAATTAGTTAGCTACAGTTTTTTCCCGGCTGTTAGTAAAAAGCCCGCCAATAATTTCTTAGCAACTCTCCGTACACGAGTCCAACCGGCTAGTGTTTCTAGCCTCCTAGTGTGAGTTCTAGAGCACGCCAGAGCTTACAACTGCGTCTTAAGCTAGAGCTAACTGGTAACTATCCATTTCTGCCATAAAAATTTTTTTGAAAAAAATTGACCCATATGGCTTTACCCGGGGATACTGAAAAAAATTGTTTGCCGCGTTTAGGCCGATTTTCCCAAAACCGGTCACATATAACATGGAATAAATACATTTATATACACCATCAGGTCAAAATTTTAATACACCTGATACTGTTTACTTGCTTTACACTAATGAAACTCAAACTTGGGATGCTACACAGAAAAAATAAATTTACCTAGTTTGTTCCACCGTTTAACTAAAAATATAAGTAGTGCCATCGTAATTTCCAATACTCCTAGTATGTAGAGTGCTATACCAAGTCCTAGAACAATACTGTTTTGCTCTGAAGTTGCTAAATACATAAATAAAATACAACCATTGATCAAATGCAGACTCAAGTAACTATAATTGGATATTTTACAATTTAAGTATAGTTTTGAAGGTTAAACATTTTGTAATATTTATATTATATATATATATATATATATATATATATATATTACTTATTACATGAGTAGAGTGTGATATGGTGAAATATTTCAGGACAGGAGCCAAAGGTGAGTGAAAATAAAGCCTGAAAGTGAAATATCTAGCCATATCACTATGATGAGTGTAATAAGTGGTTTATTCCACACTAGATATCTTCATGGAAGTAGTTGTTGGTAACTGTTGGTGTAAAATTGGCTGTAAAACTCTCTAGGTGCTCCCAACACTCCCAGCTGATACATAGCAGCTGCTCTAACCTGGTTGAGTAGGCTTCACTAGAGTAAAGGTAACTGTAAAAGATCTGTATTCGCAACTTGACTAAATCTTAAATGTTTTAAAATGGTTAACTAAACTTCAAATTGAGTAAAAAAAAGACTTTATAAGTGGTTACCAAATTTCAGAAATAATCATGCACTATAAATTTCATGTGACATGAGTGTTTGAGTATATATAGCCCCAGCACCTGTTTCATGGTTTGTGCTTCAGTTACTATTTAGATCTTGATAGCTATATAACTATAGTTTCTGCTCCAACTTTTAACTATAATTTAGTATAATTAGCTACTAATTCAATAATAATCACAAGAATGAAATCTGCTTACAAAACTAATAATTACAGGCCTGGAGCAACCAGTCCGGCTGGTCCGGTTTTGGCTGGACCATCTTTTGAAATGGTGAATTCCGAAATAATTACTATCTTTTCCAAATTGACGACCCTTACCGATTAGTTTGTTTAGCAGTGTGTTAGCATTAACAATTACGATAATTACTGAAGTCTAGGATATTTATTGTTGCAAGTGTAAGTACAGTTTGCAATGTAGGTAGCATTGTCAGTAACTATCCTAGCTATGATGGTATCATTCTAAACCAATACAATTTTTTTTATTTAGCTAGCTATTCACAATTATAGTGAATAAAAGTATGTATAGACTTGTCACACCCAAGAAAGTAAAATTATTCAGTTTGTGAATATTTAAATAACACCAAGATGACATTATAAAAGGGGAGGGCTCAATTGTCAGGAATTAGTTCAACTTTAAGTGAACATCTGATTATTAACTTGTGGAAACGATATTAATTTATATTGCTATAGTCTTATAGTGCAATAAGAACTACAGTTAAATTAAGATGGAGCTATAAGTATTTAAAAACAAAAGGTACAAAAAATATAACAAAAGAATATATTTCAAAATGGGTCTAAAATGACAGGTTGTCTTTGTATCTACAAATTTAAATATTGAGGAACTACTGTATAACCACAATTGTGTACCAGCCACTTGACAATTCAAGTAAGTTCTATGTTTCTTCAAAACAGTGTATTATGACACTTAAATCAAACAAATCATTGGTGTAAAATTTATAGGGTAATTTACTTTTTGAATAGCTTGTTCTTGTGGAAATCTTCAAATCCTCATAAGTTGCATTAAATTCAAACAAGTAAATTTCTACTTGATTTAAATCCAATATATAATAAACAGAGCTCTCAATCATTTCGTTTCTCATTATATCGGAAGTTTCAGAATTATAATGAATATTGCATGCTTCATTAATCATTGCAGAGCAGCTCACATTTAGCATACAATTTTCTTCATTTAGAGAATAATTCATGTACTTACTAAGAGAGGAGCCTAAATATGAATATAATATTAATAATCATCTCAAGCGTTCATAAACACTGCTACTTACTAATATTAGATGAACTGCCAATATCCAATACTGATATCATAACTTCATAGAATTTACTTGTATAATTGGCCACAGGAATGACTTCAACACATTTTTGCATGTAACATTGATTAATTTTAGTTAGGATAAGATTTGTGTCTCCACTTAATTCGATTGTAAATCCAGTCACATTTTCATTGGTGATCTGCTAAAAATATTATACAAAATATCTCCATAATTGTCTAACCATTATTATTATGCCTGGTGTATAACAGTGTATTAGAACCCGTTGCTATATTGTTACTAGGTGTACTAACTTGGTAAGTGTGCACTATTTTTTGCCTTTAGGTATATGAACTGTGCATACTAACAACCCTTGGGGTATTGCTATTTTTGAGTTTTAGTTTAATAGAATAGGCTGGATAAAGCAGGGAGCAGGTTATGTGAGGCCGGATATGGGAGGGTCTACTACTCTCTCATATCCACCTATACGGGACCAGCCCTATCATATAACTCTCATACCACAGGAATTTACCATAGCTAGCTGCTTTACTGCTTACTGCAGAGCAGCCCAGGTAGAGTTAGATCTGGAGATAACAGCTGGCAGCTACATACAATGCTAAAGTAAACTTGCTAAAGTAAACTTTCTGGCGCGCTTCAATTGAATTTTAATTGAATTTTAATTTTGGGCCGGAAACACGGAAGAATTCGCTTGACACCGAAAATGCTGATAAACAAAGTTGCTAGTGGAAACTGGGCAGGCCTCTGGGTAAACGGGATCTAAAATAGTTAGAGCATGCGCTTAGGTACTGGTGGATTTAGTGCACAAAGCCCTCGGGCCTACGGCCCTTGGGCTTCAGTGCACTAAATGCACCAGTACCCAAGCGCTTATGCTCTAACTATTACGTACTATGCTACAGTTAGAAAAATGGTTAGTGGATGCTTTAAATTAATGAAAATTTTTTTAATACTTACCACATTATTCCATTCAGCAATAACTGTATTTAACTTATCATCAGCATAGATCAATGTTAAATTTGTCTCCAAATTGATATCTAAAATTACAATATCATTACTGCATATTGTTTAAATAAAAATGATTACACCAGAGGGTCAAAGTAAAAAAATGACAAATGTACATCCAAAATTATTATAAACAATACAAATATCCCCAATTTTCAATTGTGTTACCCCTGAGAGTGTCTTGCTTACCAATTACACTGTAATTTAGTAATAAAATGTTTTTATTAGAATTTGCCTATTAAGAGAGGGAAGTCAGTCCCTCAAGTATTAAATGATACTGTTTTGCTGATAATTGTACTTGTAACTGGCAACGTTATTTATTCAATTAACAATCACCACAATATTCACTGTTCAACAATTTGCGTTGGATTCTTATATCAGTCTTCGCAATAAAGTGTGGTAACTTTAAGTATTAAAAATCTGAGAAATGTCTACATTCTATAGCAGTGTTGATTTCGAACTCAATATAACGTAATTGTAGAACGAGTCACCATGAATAAGTCTTGCAGGTGCACTTTAGATTGTTCTGAATGTTTTTGCCCATGAGTGGTGAATGTATTTAAAGTTAACCCGCATCCTTAGCTTTGTTTACATATAACTAATCAAGATGAAAAAAGTGTGAGTTAATGTATCATTAAGCTAATATAATTTACTCAGGCTGATGGTAGTTAGCTTTACAGGTGAGATTATTTTTGCATCTAGTATTTACAAAACCTCCTTGTTAAAATTAGACCCTTATTAAAACTATAATAGTAAATAATTGTTATACTACAGTAAGTTCTCCCTTATCGTGGCACCTTGGGAATATGGGGTGCCCGTAACTGGGAATTGCCTATATCTTAGAACATTCATAAAATCATGCAAATTACATAATAAAATACATAGATACCAAACCATAAATAGATTGTACACAGTTAAATGGTTCATTAAGTTTTCTTTTATCTTGAAAAATGATGTAATTCTTGTTTGTTTTAATGCATCACTTCTTTTCAGAGGGGGAGGGAGGAGGGGTTTCAACTACAGGAGGGCCAAAATAAAGTTCCCATTCAGTCATTATATTATAGTCTTTAGCAGGCTTGTTTTGGACAATGTACAATTTGGTAACAAAAATTATTTACTACATATTGTGGCTTCCTAATACCATAGTGTGTAGGAGGTCAACTTGTAGTCTGCAGCCTGAGAGTCAACTTTCTGAATCTTAGGAAAGTGGTTATGGGAATTTTATTTTGGCCTCTTCTGTAGCTGCCTGGTAGATGGCCGTGCCAGGGATGTGATAAGGGAGAACTTACAGTACAAGATAATTCAGTGCAGACCACTTAAAAAATAAATTGGAACAATAATTACAAATAAATTAATAAACATCAATTGTATATAAGATTATTGTATTGGTTCACAGTATGATAAATTTTTGAAAATGTACCACTAATATAAAAATAATATTAACTTACTGGAAGAAAATTGTATTTCATTGCTGCGAACAAAATCTGATCCACAAGATATCGTGGTACCAACTGGAAAGTTTAAATAAAGTTGTAAATTTAAAGTTACATTTAACCTATTCACATTTGTTTGTAAATTTGTGGTAGTAGCCGTATAGTTGCTGAGATTTTGGTGAACTTCTATGAGTCTATCCATATAGTAAGAATAATAGAGCACAGTGGTTCCATCAATAGACCATTGCAGTACATCATTATTAGTATTTAGAGAGCAACTTCCCACATTCAGTTGCAGTGGAATATTGTTTCCAGTACACACATATGTGTCTTTCAGGTGAATGGATTTCTTCAATTGATACCTTATACCTATTAAGTAAACAAATTAGTTGTATATAAGTATATACAGTGAATTACATGAATTAAATCTAATCCTTTCATGTTTATTAATTTTTCCAGGAATTTTGAACAAGCAAATCAACATCACAATTTTTTTTTTATATATCTGGATATTATTTTCATACAGTCCCTCACACAGAAAGCTGTGGAACTAATGAACATAGTAATGTGGATTTGGTTACTAGAAAATAAAGTATAAGATTTTACACGTGATTATTCTTTTGTTGCTCAAACTTTCTCTTGCTTGCTGCTCCCACAGTTGTAGCAGATTTTATACTGGTGAAATTTGTTGTTACTTTAACTGATTAATCTAAAAGATCTGTCTATTAAGTGTCTTTTGATTACTGTATTACAGGTAGTTTTAATATTGTATTTTTATGATTTTTTAAAGTTATCTAAATGTATTGTGTACTGGAACTTTTGAGGACAAACCAAACCTTTATTGGCAATAGATCAATTATAATTAGATCTTGCACTATACCTATTATCAGAAGCAATAAAAAAACAACATTAGTCTGATTTGGTAGAATATTCTAAGAGCATAAATGGCGAGTGAGCTGGTCTGCCTGAAATAAAATTTGTCCTAGCAGCCTATTATTTGCTAGTTAAATGTTTTTGTTTAATTTATTTGTGCTATTCTTTAACAACAGTATAATACTTTTACACGTTCAGTGTATATTACCAGCACAAGATATGCATTGTATTCTCTTCACAACGTGATTATTGAACAACAAATTTTCAAGAGGGAAGCAATCAAATTTCCGAGGATGACACGGGTAAGGTTTGATAAATTTAAGGATTCTGTTAGCTGCCTTTCCAAAGCACACTCGGTCTATTGAACCTGAGCTCTAGTAGATAAAACATAGTATTGTATTCTCTTAGTTACTCCACTATTGAACAATAGACTTATCAAGAAAGAAAAAATCCGTTACACAAGGCGTATAGCTATGACAAACAGCGCATTAACCAAGTTAACTTATCACCGCCACTTATATAATAGAAAAAGGAACTCTGTTCAGTTTGTAAGACCGACTGCAAACGTAAGTCCCCTTCTTTCTCTTAGCTCTTTCCCATTTTTTGTTTTACTGACATTATTTAAAAGTATTTTCTTTTCTCCTAAATTTCTTGCGCCTGTGCTAATGTTTAAGGTTTTAAGTAGCCTCCGGGGGGTGGACACACAATGACCTCTTTGAACTTTACCATTTAAATATATATATTATATACATTATATACATACACTAAAATTTCAATTGAGACTCGTTAGTGAGAGTCTTGTTTTTCTCACCCAAAAAACAGATATTGTCGTTATCTCTAATATCAGAGCATGAGAACAGACAAGCAGATCAACAGACAACCAAACAGGAGGACTATTATAATCCTCTCTCACATGTGTGCTGAGGGTTAAACCCAACCTGTCAGTGTAACGTGTTTTAATTAGTTATAGCTAAACATCACCTCATCTTTGCACAGTAATGTAAGATTGATCTAGTTTGTAGTATTACAATAAACTTGAGATTTTAGTGAATACTCTCACTATGTTTTATTAGTCATGTGCTGGGCATTAAATACATTTGGGTGCATGTATAATTATCATAACGCTACAACAAATGTATTATTACATAATGAGACCTGTATTTTATAAGGAATTGGCTAGAACAGCAAGCAATAATTAAAAGGACGAACAAAATGTTATAAGATTTATATATTATATATATATATATTATAATATATATTTATATATATATAAAATGAAAAACAAAAAAATTTTAGGGACCAAGAAAATGCTTTAAAATAACTACACTTTTAGCTATTAGAGAGGGGCACATTTATGGGCATAGAATTTGCCTATTGTCAAATTGAGAAATTGATCTCTACTTAATTCAATGTGCTGCTTAGTACAACAAAGCTTGAGGTGAGTAGGGCTGAAGCTCATAGTTAACTTTTTTATACCTCATACATGTGGCTAAACTTGAACATTAATATGACATTATTAGTTGCAAATTCTTAAATACAGTTACACTAGCATACTCGAATCACATACAATAGCTAACAATAGTCCACCAAAAAAATGGCTATAAGAAAGGCAGAGAAGCAGTAGAACTAGAGCACTGAAGTGCAAACCCTCAGCGCTAGTTAGCTAGTATGAAGTGATTTGCAACCTGTAAGCTGGCTCACGTGACAAGCTAATTTTTTAAGGGGCGGTTCCCATTACCGTAACGTACGATTGTAGGACTGAAATTCTACTCGCTTTTTCTTGAAAACAATGTCAAAACTAACAATTCTGGCACATTAAAGGGACTTACTTGGTGAAGTGCTATAGTTTGATGTCGCTTTCAAAGCCTGGGTAGCCGTATTCTTCGAGATCCCTTGTTGACTGAATGAATGAATGAATGAATGACCGGTTGACTACTATATACCCTCAGGCGCATGCGCACTGAGGGTTAACAAGCAGGTGAGAAATAGCTGATTGATGTCACTACTTTTATGAAGAAGTAAAAGAAAATACACAGAAAGGACAGAGATAATGAGGAGAATGAGAGATAGACAAAACAAGGAGAAGGGAATTCATGATTTGAAAAGAGGAATAAGAAAAACTGGGAGAACTCAGGAAGAAATAAAGAGCTGTAGATAAAAACCATGGATAAAAATAGCTTATGCCACTGTACTCCTAATATGGAAAAGTTAGTACATCAGGGGCCACTGTTTGGCAGGTTACTTGCTAGTTTATTAAATTACAGCTAAGCTAACTTGCTCTCCTTTGTACTGAAATAATGCCACTAATTACAGTGACCGTAGTTGTGTAGCTTTTTATAATTAAACTGAACAATAGTTTAAAATAATATACAATTATCTGCATTGTAAATGTACGTAAAATCAGAGAAGTTTTTTCAATTGTACGGTGTCAGTTAATATTTTTTATGTTTATAGTTAGTTGGACTATTCATTTACCACTCACCATCAACTCGCAGTTTCATAGGAATTATTTTGCTGCTATTAGTATCTGTTGATCGACACCAGATACTAGATATGTTTAGTTTAGTTGTTTCTCGTACATCAAAAGATAATGTTGTATTAAAATTAGTGAACAAATCTCCATTCATAATTCCTCGAGTTACTTCAGTATAGTAATCTGTGACACCATCTAATGTAATTTCATTGTATGGTGGATTAAGTTCAGCATTTCCTCCATCATTTCGTGCAAATCTTATTTCTGATCCATTAGAAAGCTCAGCTAACCAAAACAAGTTTCCCTTTAAAGGACCTGTGATACATGAAATTAGTTCCACACATTCTCCCCGGCCATCATCTTGGGTAGATCTTGATATAATGTCAATAGAAGCTAAAAAATAATAATTTGATAACTTATAAATTCAATATTGAAGTTATATCACAAGGGAATCCAATAAAAGCCTTTCAAATTAAACACACAGTGTTGTTATTACAAATGGAATACCTCTGAAAAATACATTTATGCCTACCTATAAACATTTCTTGAGATGGATATATAATTTAAATTAATTAGATACCTACAGGCACTAAATGTACACATCTTAAATTGTATCTAATCCAGGTTCAAATCTAGTGCTAACAACACGGATTGATCCTAAAATTATATTGATAAAGTTTATAAGTTAGCATACTGTTTCTCAAGGGACTTATTTATCTCATTTTTGTATAATTTTTGCGGTCTAAAAAGTGAGTGAAGGTGGGGGGGGGGGGGGGGGGGGGAGGGGGGGGGAGGAAGGACTGTATATCATCCAAAAAAGTATCCTTAGTATACGAAATTTTAGTGAAGCAAAAATGTAAGATAAATAATTAAGATTGATTAGAAAAAAAATGGGCCAAGTCTAAAAAGATACCTTTGTCAGAGTTTTAGGAGGTAAATTTTCTTATTATTACGTAGCTTCATATATCAATTCTCTAATGTTACAATTGATTTTTAAAAAATACAAATAGATTTGCAAATTCAAATAAAAAGTCACAGTGTCCAGTAACTGAATATGCATTTTTGCAGTTATCATCTTACATTATATGAATCGTGCTCCTAGGTTCCGTATAAAATTAACGAAAAAAATATAATTCTCACATACCGTATAGCGATTAAATATGGCGGATTTTTAATTTGGCGGTTTGGCGGTTCTGACGCAGATCGCCAATATTAATTTCGCCAATTGCAATAAGCCATATTTATTAGGCGTAGGTTGCGCTTGCGCACGAGTGAGCGTAGCTTAGCTAGTTAGCTGCTTTATCATGGCATTGCTTTAATACTTGAAGAGGAAAAACCCAGTGGAGCAGGAGATTAGTGGGGCCCCAGATGGCCTTGCACTACCTACTCTGGACAAGTGTAAGACCCTTACTAAAGCTCAGCTGAAAGAGGCTAATAAGGCTGTAGAAGATGCAAGTGAAAGTGAGGCGAGTAAGAAGAGGGGAAAGTATAACCGGTATATGGAGGAGGATAGGGCCAACATTGGAAAATATACTGCAGAAAATGGGCCTACCAGAGCAGGCTCATATTTTTCTGCTCATCTCAGGTGTAATGTAAGGATAATGATTAGATCTAGCTATAAAATATAGTCATTATGAATTATTTTATAACAGGTGAATGAATCAACTTGTCGGAGACTAAGATCAGAGTATTTGGCACAGTTAAAGATCCAGAAGCAGAAAGGTAGTGATGGAGTTATAAAAGCCCTGCCTACTAAACAGCAAGGAAGACCACTTTTGCTAGGACAAGAACTTGATAACTCCGTTCAAGATTATATTGAAGCATTAAGGTGGTGTAGTTAATACTCATATTGTCATGGCAGCTACTGTTGGGATCATAAAGGCAAAAGACATTACATTACTTGCCTCACATGGAGGGAATATTGTTATCAATAAGAACTGGGCCAAGTCATTGCTTCACAGAATGAATTATGTGAAACGGAAGAGTTCAAATGCTGGAAAGGTATCTATTAATAATTTTATGGCAATAAAAGAAATCTTCTTGGCTGATATAGTGGCAGAGGTGCTTATGAATGATATCCCCAATGATTTAATCATCAACTGGGATCACACTGCTTTGAAACTAGTACCAACTGGGCAATGGACTATGCACCGAGCTGGGGATAAAATAATACCCATTGTAAATGTGGACGACAAGCGACAAATAACTGCTGTGCTTGCAGCAACTATGTCAGGTAAACAATTTTTCCATGTTATTAGAAATAGGAGTGTCATAGTGGTTTATAGATGAACCACAGCCACTTTTACTGATCATAATCAGCAAAATTCATATCTGTAATTAAGACTTTAGCATGGGTCATTGTCTTATTATTCACTAAGAAACGATTATGTACAAGAGGATGGACAACCCAACTACAGTATGAAGCTGCCTGATGCTACACATTTTATTCCGTTTTATGTGCAATGTAGGTGACTATCTCCCTCCACAGCTGATCTACCAGGGAAAAACACACAGGTGCCACCCAAATACTACTTTTCCTACGGGATGGGATATATGGCATAGTGAGAACCACTGGTCAAATGAAGTGACAACCAAGCGATATATTGAGATGATTTTGACCCCTTTTGTGGTGAAGAAGCGTGCAGAGTTGGGGTTAGAAAAGACATTTCTAGCTTTGGTACTTTTTGACTGTTTCAGAGGTCAAACTACTGATGCAGTCAAAAGAATGCTTTTAGAACTGCACATAGTGGCTATCCAGATTCCTCCTAACTGTACTGATAAGTTGCAGCCCATGGACATCTCTATCAACAAACCTATGAAAGATGAACTCAAATCAAAATTTCAAGCCTGGTATGCAGAAGAAGTTCAGAAGCAGCTGAAAGCAGGTTCGGTTGAAGAAGTAAAGGTGGATGTGCGCCTGTCTAATATCAAAGGCAGAAGCGCTAACTGGATGATTGCGTCATGGCAGAGCATTGAATGTCGCCCAGAGTTAGCCATCAATGGATTTAGAAAGGCAGGGATTTGCAGTGCAATTGAAGCTGTGCACACACAGTAGCTAGCAGGTATCTTATATTTTAAATCATGTATCCATTATAGCATGATCATGCATGCATTACTAATTTATTTAAAATTAATCGTGTTACAAAAATTGATTTATGGAAAAAGTGATAATGACATACTTTCATAACAATTAATAAGATGCTGTCTAATTGTCTTTTGGGAAAAGGAAGGATTTTTGCCATGAGCCAGAGCCACAATAATAGCTATGGCATGCACACCACAATCACTGCCATTTATCTGTTGTGTACATTCTCCCATCTCTAGCGTCTTGTCTGGGCCAAACAATTTTACACATAATTTCAGTGTTTCATCATCCACTCCTGAAAAGAATGAATCATAAACTTGAATACTTGGTGCTGACCCTCGAGTTGAAATTACAACCCAATGTTTACGCTTCTCACAGTGTAAAACTTGTATATAGAGGGAGTTCTTTGTCAAACAGAGGCGGCTACATGTATTGAGTGTCGTCAGTAATGTAGACTGCAGGCCACAGATTCTAGGAAACTGATTTTTGAGAAGTTCTTGTGCAAAATCTATGTGTTTATCAGTTAACTTATCTGAACACAGCACAGTTTTATCAGAATCCATGAGCTGGATACCACTGTATGCTACCCATAGCTTGTCTGCTTCTGGCGAGAGAGGATCTTCATCATTTGACGGAACTTCTTCAACTTCAATTTTAATCCTTTTTTGGGGAGGTGAGGTGATTACTGACTCTTGGGCTAATAGTTTTCTCATCTTCATTATGAGCTTACTTTCACCTGTTAAAGTGTAGAGGCAAGGTATCTCTAGACCTCCCTGAGGCAGATCTTCAGAATAGCGCCTACTTCCAGTAATAATACAGTTTATATGGCCAAACCTCTGCAAGAAGAGTGAGCAGGCAGCCGATATCTTTCTTGGCACATGTCCAACAGTTACTCCGCCAGAAATAATGGCCACTGCATAGGGATCTTCACCGTTAGCCTCTTCTCTCTCACAGGTATACTCTTGTCCAGCGAAAGGGTTCCATATAGCCTTGTAGACATGGTATCCCCTGACACAGCTAGCTATCTGGAAGACTTCCGCCATCAGAACATTCACCGCCAAATTTTATCCCCGCCAAATCGTACACTTTACCAGACCGCCAAATTAAACTCCCGCCAATAAAAAGCGCTATACGGTACATTACTAAGTTTATATACCATTACAATTCAGAACTGAAGTGTTGGGCTCCATTATAATGCTTTTTAATTGATGTGCTGACTTCTTTTAACAGTTACCCACATAAACTAAAAACAATTGGGGCAAATTATCATTATGTCGTGCATCTGTTAGCATTTTGGTTAAGCATTCTTTTTTGGTTGAGTTAGAGTTTCGAGTTAGACAATGGGGGGGGGGGGGCAAGAGGAGGGGGCATTCACCCCCCCTCCGTTGGAGTTTTGGGTATTTAAAGTAAAGTTGTAAAGTTCAAATTAATTCACTGAATCAGTAAGATCATAAGCAAAAATCACAAATAATATAGCTAATTACTTGGGTATTTTTCTAGGTTTTCAGTTACAGACATCAATAATTTGTTCTACGTTATTCAAATTGTTGCTCAGGAGAATCTGCAGATATTCTCATCAAGTGAAAAAATCTCAACTCAGACAGCCTGTTCGGTGATCATTCGAAAAGCTTATCTCAACAGATACATAAGTATCATTCATTGTGAGGCAGATAATGTCAAGTTCCTCGAGATTGAGTACACAGTAAGTACTAATAGTCATAGAAGTCCAAGACTTTGAGCTGATCACTTATCACAGTTTTGTTCTGGGCAAGATATTGTTCTCCAACTCTATGATAGCTTCATCTGACACAATTGCTTATTTGACACAAATTGAACCATTTACTTGGCGAGCGAGCGTAGCGAGCGAGACACTAACTGGGGTAACACAATTGAAAATTGGGGATGTTTGTGTATTTATATGTATGGACGTATGTATGTCATTTTGTACTTTGACCCTCCGTATTTTGTGTTCGCTCCGCATTCGACCTCGTCCCAAACTTTACTAAACAAAATCCTACGGTTTAGCGACCATTACCCGTATCACCTTAGAAATTGAATTGTTTACCGATTTGAATTGTTTTGCGGGTGCAGTTAAAACTAAAAAACTTATGGGAGCTCCATTTCTATTCGAGTTAGTGGCAGTGGTAAGTTAATACACTATTTGTCACAGTTATAAGCCCTACGCAACAGCTTTTAATTGAAAATTTATTGTCCACTAGACGAACCGCGAAGGTAAGTCTTGCGTAAGTATGTTCAGTTGTGTGAAAGTATTGTGCGTTACAACTACTATTAAGAATATCACAAAGAAAACTTTAAATAACGTGATTTGATTTTGTTGCTTCTTTTTCAATTCAAACAGTTGCATGCGGGAGTGGCATTAAATCCCCTTTACCACAACGTAATTTATAAACTTGAGTAGCTTGAGTGTTAGTTGTTAATATCAATCATCTAACAATAGTGTAGTTTAAGGCTCGCTCGCCATTTGTGCTCAAGCACACCACTAGTATAGTAGAGGGCTTATTTACAACAAAGTGTGATATCAGTATATCAAGAAGAGGTTCACTATCACATATATATTATTTGGAATTTACAAGCAACTGCTTTAGCTGACGTGTGTCACTTTCCATTGAAGCCTTAAAGTGGTTTTGTTCACCAGCAGTCTCACATTCACTATTTATTTGATGCAATTTTGTCCAGGAATATTTTGAAATTATTTTGACAAACTAATGTGCATGTATACTATGCTGAATGTACTACAATAAATATCAGTAATCATAACTCTAACTATTAAACATTTTCAATAAATTGGACACTTGCTTAGGGAATATTTGAAGTGCCTAATAATTTGTAATCAATGAGTAAATGTTGTAGAAGAAATAATTATTCTTGAAAGGTTAGCCAACAAGATTTGGCTCACTAATTTTGATGTATTGCAGAATGTAAATGAAGAACCAAAGGTGTGAGCTAGAGTACACCTATAGCTAGCTACTAAATCACTTCTCAGACCAATCAGGTATCAATAGCTGTGCATTGAAATCAGTAGAATATCAATGCTGTAACAGAGGCCAAACATGCATTGAAAGGAATACTTACCGACAGTTTAAACATCTTAACTTCCAATTCAAGCACATGGTTAACTTATCAGCATAAAGCTAAAGTACCACATGCTGTAAAAAGCTATTAGCTCACATGAGTACCTATGTGGAGCTGAGCAGCTTTGCGTTTCTCAAAAATCAGCCCAAAATAAAAAAAGGCTATATAAAAGGTCTAAAATGAGGTTCAGACCTAAATCAATCGTTAAATGTCAGTAATCTTCAAACTCAAAGCGTGAACATACAGACAAACAGATAAAACCTTCTCACATATGCATGCTGGTTTCACTTTGTCAGATACCTGACATTACGCTGTATAAATTGTGACCTCCATAATATGTAATTATCCTCCCGCCCCCCACCCTTGGAAAAAATCCTGAAATAAACTCTATACTATATGTTGGAAGGTTAGAAGTGTTCAAAAGATGTATATTATGGTTTATGACCATAAGTTGCTACGGAATGAAACTTATTGACATAACTTGCAGAATTCAAGAATACATAGTGGATGTGCAAGGAATGAGCAATGATTCTGATTTTCAAATTTGAAATGGAACATGAAAAAAATTTGAACAAAATAAGGACACATAAGTATATTTCTATACGTATAACTATATTTGATTAAGAGAGTTTGGGCACATGAAAAATTTCACAAGATCAATGTAAGTACACTCTTCCATTATTAAAGTACATCATTTAGCACTTGACTTTGCTTAATTTGGTATAGCAAATTGGCATAGCTAGTAGAAAATTGAACTAAACATTAAAAAACAGAAGCTTGCAAATATATAATAGTGTGTAAAGTCATTGCTTGCTCTATACTGCTGTGCTATTACACACCAGTATAAATAGGTGGGGTTAAAACTCAAACATTAATCATAGCAAGACTTGTTAACAAAGCGGCATATAAATGGTTGTGGTCATAGTGCTCTAGCTATTAGTTGTCCACTTCAGTTTCAAGTTCAGACTGAGATGTCCATAATATGCCAACATAATCTTGGGCATATTAGGTAAGCAGAAACATAGGGTATAATAAGCATTAGGTTCATATTCTAGCGTAATTAAATATGTACTAATTATTCAATATTTTTTGTAAGACTGTGAGGCAGCACTTATTATAATATTTCGATATGACAATTAATACCGTTATCAACTGGTTATCAAAAAACCGTTATACTGTGATTCTATTGTATGAAGGGCTTAATAGGTACATAATTGCAGCAATGTCAAAAAGCATGCATCATAATTAAAATCAATATGCAAATGGGTTATTAATAAGTGGCAAAGGGGTGAACTGTGCACATTTGGGCATAATGTTTATTGTCACTGACTACCTATGGTATTCACTCAGAGTGCTGACTAGGCTAACCTTTACATCAGGTGCTATGCTTTTGGCCAGTACAAATTAGCTAACATGCATGGTGACAAGAATAAGTCTCATTGTTTAGCTACAGCAAGATTCATAATGTAGCTAATGATATGCAAGCTTTTGAGTCAAATTATATCATCACTAGTACAAAATAATAGGGTTTTTTTTTTATTACGTAGCTGAAGAAGTGCCAGAAATAATGATAACCCGTCGTGTACAATTACCATTCTGGTACCTACTCCAGTATGGCGTATAGGGCTCCCACTCTATTTGAACTTACCCTCAACAACCTTAGAAGCGAAGACTGATAAGTACAGCGAAGCAAACAACAGAATCATGCCGATGTATAGCCTCTTGAAGGAGAGAGCCAGAATAAACACAAAACGATTAGCGTATTCCCCAAGGTACGCAGGTCACAACATGTATAACGTCATTAGCTATTCTATATATAAAAAAAAATCTAGACCGCATTCATTACCTGCCATGAATATTATTAATCGTGGACTAGGAAGGAAACGAAAACAAACTGGATCCTTAGTCTGAATTCAACCTTACCTCTTCACCAGCTGTGCATCTACCTTGGACATGTACAGACTAAGTGTACTTTCTTTTGTTCGTTTTTGTCAGTGAGTGCATAATTTCTAATTAGCTGCATACAATTATCTGTCATCATACTTAATTCATTCTATTTTTACAACCTTGTCAATGTAATTTACTTCTATAAGCAAAATAAACAATGCTCTAATAGATATATAACTTCTTATTCACATACTCTAGCATAGCTTTTCTCATTCACTGATCATTCATTTTCCTGTACTGCCTATAAACCTAGACTGAATATGATAATTCAATGTTTACTGTTATTATTTAGGAGAAATGGACTGGATCAGTCTTTAGGAGAATGGCAGAGTGCATTAATGTAATATGGAATAAAATTGTTTAAAGTACTTTTTTATGCATGTGTAGATTACAGAATGAAAGAAGCAGAGAAGTTGGTTTTATAATAGCTAACTTGCCATTTAAAATTAATAATTTTGACTGAATTACAAATTCACCCTATAGTCTGGGGTCTATATGTAATTTTATTGGAATTTTTTTTTTGAGAAATAGAGAGTGAAGAAAGGCAAAATGTATAAACACTTTTCGTGTGCACTGCTCTGTGTAATGTAATGGACAATGCCAACTAGTCTTGTTTTGGTTGACTAAGGTAAAAATAAACTAGACATTTCAGCCCACACCCCCAAACTTTATCAATGAGCAAATCATATCAAACTTTCAGACAGTAGATAACAAAAGAAGCATGCATTCACTGATTCTTATGTTTCCACTTATGTGTGATATTTGTTACACATTCTGTATTTTAACCATAACTTTAAACAGAAAACAATGAGATTGAGATAATTCAATTACATGGTGTCCGCTTTGCTTTGATATCCAACTTGAAATATTAATATGTACAAGCAATTGTACCAAGAGTACATTAAAAAAAAATTTTTTGTTCCTAAATGTCACCTGAGATCAAACCCAGGACAGGTCCTGATCTAAAAAATATTATTCTGGATGTGTAAAATGTATGTATGAAGTTGCATGCTTCACCATAAAAAGCACACACAAAAAAATGTTGAGAAGCTTGACTATGTAGCCAACAAAGCACAGGCATTGCTTAGTTTGTATGCATGTACAAGAGCAGATACAATGAATTCTGGGGTGGATGTAACTATTAAAAAAATAAAAGCAGTGAAGTTACTTAAGATAGGATTTCTAGCTAGGCAGATTACAGAATGAGGAAGAGTTTTATAATAACTTAGAATTGGAACAATAGGTGTGAATGGAGTTAGATTACAAAATTGAACTTAGTAGACACAAGTAAGTAGTTGAGCCTAGCATGCGGTAAGGGGTCTCATTCATGACAGATAGCACCAGGGAGCCTTTGTTCAAATCTGGGAATGGAAGGAAAGAGAGAAAGAAAGATAAATGATTACTAAGAATTAAAATCACCAAATATAGGGGGAGGTAGAGGGAGGGGGATTTAGTGATCTTCTTACTTGAAGCCTTTATCCAGCAGCCATTTTCCCTCTTCCTTTACCTCGCCCCATTCCCCGGCCCCGTCCTCGACCACGACCTCGTCCACTTGTCTTCATCTCTTCTTTCTTATGCTGTTTCTCTTCTCTCAACTGTATCCTCTTCTCTTTTTTCTCTTCTTTTCTCCTCAGCTTCTTCTTTTTTCCGCTTAGCCTCTCTAAGATTGTCAATATACTCATTTGCTGTAATGGGCTTAAATTAGATCTTTGATTTAATTGATGTGGGTTGGTTAAGATTATGGAGAACTACTTCAAATGAACTTGAGGGAAAAAATCACTGAATTAAACGCTGCTCATGATAATACTCCTTTCTCTGTTATCTGATAATTAAGATCTTCTGCTCAATCCACTACTGAGGCCATGATTGTGTCCTTACAGATATTAATTTGTTCCAGGAACAATCTATTAAATTGGTGCTGCGGGTTTAATAAGTCATATTTTTTTTTATCTTCGACTTTAACCTCTTGATATAGCAGTATGTCATTTTCTCAAAATTTTTGATAATCAATGTTTTGATTTAAACCAATCAAATTGCTGAAATTAGAAGTCTTATGCCAACAGTAAATTAATTCCACATTTCTAAGATAGTAAGCTTTTGTTTAATTCTGCTGATAGAATTGCTGACACAGAATTACTGTAAGTGTATAGTTGAGTACATTATTATAAAATTCACACATGTATTGACAAACAGATAATAAAATATTATTATGACTATACTTGTGATAATAATAAAGAAGTAATGTTAGTAGCTACGATATTTAGAGTTAAAGTTCAGTCTCCATTATCTTTCCCATTCTGTGCATAAGTACGTAACAAAGTGTACACAGAGACTTTTCCTTGTTACACTTCTGATTATAGCATGTATTGTTCTCACAAAGAACCTGAATAAAAAAGAAAGAAATTGAACTCTATAAATTAGAATATTTACAGGAATTAAAAACAATTGAGAGTTTAGCTATCATGCATAAGACAAAAACTTGATAAAAAATATTAGTGTTTATATTGTTATAATATAAAAATAAGAAACATTTGTAACTTACAACATTGCACTCTTTACAACAATCCGGATGGCCACTTGATGAACCAAGTTGATGATTTTTCTTCTTATAGTACATATTTTTATTTTCTATATCTTGACATTGTTCACACAATACGTGTCTATTCAGGCGTATAGACCGTGAAGCTTTATTGATTTTGGCTATTTTCTTCAAATCTAGTCATAGAAAGAGTTGATGCACATAACTAAATATAATTAAATATTACTCACGGATATTTTGCTTCTGATACTTGTCAACACATTTGCAGCATACTTGACGATAATCCAATGCACGACCAATATAAATACTACCATCTTCTTTTTTAGGGCGGCATAATATTATACATCTTTTCTACATAAACAAGTTTTAATTAAAAAGGCAAAAATACAGAATAAAAACTTACTTTCCCACAACTTGGGCAATATTTTGTTGTAATTTGATCTATCTTTCCAATTTCTTTGTTGCAATAAACACAATTTCCATTTGATGAATCTGTTATTAATGGCTTCAAGTGTAAATCAACGTAGTTGTCCGCCTAAAAAATATATTAGTTTAGCTATTTCTGTCTAGTTCAGGGTAATGAAATTAGCTAGAACGTGTTTCAAAGGCAAGGCACATTTAATACAGATCTGGACAGTTAAAGAATACGAGATGCCTTACAACCCTCACTAAGTCTATTGACACGGGAAGACGTGTGCATGGTGCAGCAACCTGGTTGGCCAGCACTTCGCCCAGGGACTCTGTCTTACGGATACCTGCTATAGTACGACAGCAAGCGGGGTAAATGAGGAATGCATTTAGTACTTTACCAGAATCAAATTAGTCATATGAATCTAAGTCAATTATGCGCGCAAATGTCAACGTTGCACATGAAAAAGGTGCGGTTACACACGTGCGCATTAATTCTGTAACTATTGTAAGAAAGAAATTTAGTTAAGTTCATGGAGTTTTTCGGGCGTTGTACAGATCATCTCGTCTGTTTTCTGCTATATTTATGTTTCTTACATGCAGGTAATGTACAGCAGACGGAAAACACGAACTGGTGGGGCGTTATTCTAAAGAGATAAGATTAAAAGCAGTCGATTCTACCTACTGTGTCCCAAGAAGTATTCTGATATTCACAGGATTCAGCAGTACAGCACTGTTAACTTGTAGCTAAAGTTATTAGACTTCCTTGTTAAATAAATTTATGAATTGTTTCATTTATTTATAATATATATATATATATGAAAATTTATGAGATGATTGAATTTAAGTAGTACACATACACAAAATATAGTTGTGATCCGAGTTGAAGGTGGAGTGCAGCCTGAGTTGGTCTTAATCCTTACAATAAACGGCATCTAGTAGTGAAAAAAAAAGGAATTGGCATAAACACAGCTTTGACGAGCACACAAATTAATGGAAAAAAGGCTGTATTACAAATGGCTAGCTAAATGGTAGCTATATCTCATATATTGGCTATAGGCATTTGCTATTGAACAGGTAGACAAATAATCTTACCTACATCCTATCAGGTGGTCCTGTACTCTCTGTGGCAACAGGACACTCTGTCATCCTGTTTCCACACTCGCAACCTAAACTAATCACAATGCAAAGCTAGAAACGCAGCAATCTGAGAAGAAGCCGCTCATTGTTTACAAAATTCTTAATGAAGACGGTTCGCGTGATAAATTGAGCCGTACCGCGTGACTAAAAGCGGGCGCATTTCGAGCTGGAAACCTGTGGTTTTTTCTATTCCCATAGACATTTGTATTGAGTTTTGGAATAGCACTTTCCCTAGGGTTTTGGAGTAGACTGAGGAAATATTTTTAAACCGCTTATGCACGAGCTTTCTGATGGTGCAAACCGCGGATGGTAGCTGCTTCCGTTCAAAAGTTATTCAAGTTTTTTTCTGGACAACTCATCTTGGACATACTATAGAAGGTCTTACACTTTCAAGATTCTATTTGAAAGTGGTCGGTGGATAACTCGCTTTAGGGACAAGTCTTCCAGTCCCAATCATTTGTTCCTTGAGCCGATACACAACTCCTGTAATTTGAACTTGTTTCAAATCGTAGTTATAGGAGGTATCCAACACAGGCTATAGAAACCTACTTCGAATTTATACAGACCGGAATTACTCCTACGTGAAACTTTCTTTGTCTTCTAACTAAACTATTTATAACAGTCATGGCTACTTCAATCAAACTGGAGAAGTTCAGGCATGATGTAAATAAGGAAGATGTAGAAGCACTCAAGAAATGTCGTACCATCCACAAGAGAAGTGCTACAAGGTGCGACAATTACCTAAATGAGCAACTCGCCAAAACTTGTAAGGAATTAGATGGTATTACACTTGATCATTATCTCCTGAAACTCCTTCGAGATTTTTTTTGATGCTGGAACTAATTCATGAAGAGCTACTGAATCAATTATCCGAAGAAGGAGAAGTTGAGGAAGTAGACTATATACAAAAACAAGAAAAAAATGCTAGCTACCCGAAGAGGATTGACTGACTTAGTCTCAACCTCAAAACTTCATTCTAGATGTGCTAACGCTGGAGTGACAACAAATTCTTACATCTGACCCAAGCTGGACGGCGACAACGTGCTTCCCACACTCGATTGTTTGAATAAAGAACTCGCTGAAATGCAAGCCACTGCTGTTACTATCGTAAGTCACCCAGGCTTATTTACTGTTATAAAGGGAATGCTAAAAGATTTGGACACTGATCTAGCTCGCACTGACTACGGCAGTTCGGAAGGGCAGCCCGAGTTGTAAGTTCGGGCTTAACTGTGTAGCCAGTGAGGGGATTGAAAATGGAGGACTTTGCTGCCCTTGTCGTCTGCCCGGTACAAGGCTCGCTGTCGGGATGGCGACCTTGTGGCAGTAACTTTCGTGGACGTTGGAGTAGTACCGAGTGGAGGACTCGGTCTTAGCTTAGGTCCGAATAATCAGATAGCTAGGGTGGGTGGGTAACTACAACTTCACTGGTTTGATAACTTCAAAACTATAGGAACTATAACTGAGAACTAAAATGAAAGAATACAATACTTATAACAACTGTTGTCATGGGCATAAACCGCGACTGGCCGCGAGCGGTCAGCGAGGCTTTACAGAAATAAAGTGCATGCGTAGTATAGTTTCTTCGGAATGTTCGTTGAGGTTGCGTTAGGCCCGCACAGACACTGTTCAGGTTGGTCAAAAACTGACACTACTGACATGTCTACATCAACGTCATTGTCTGAGACTGCTTCTACTGTGGCTTCTACTGACTTCAATTACCAGCCTTCAGTGGTGAACCTGCTGCTTGGCGGCCTTTCTGGGAACAATTTTCTAACGTTTTAGGCAAGGACCCTACTCTTACTGATGTCGATCGTCTAGCCTTCCTCTATATGTCGCTCAAAAAACAGGAGGCTAAAGATATTGTCGAGACTAGGGGAGGGCCAAATTACGACGCAGCTGTTAAAGCCCTGCGAGAATGTTACGACCATCCACGAGAGACCTGTCGCATTGCATTTGATAACTTTTCTCGTCATGACATATCTCTGACAGCTGACTCCTGCTAGTAGTGATAATTTGCATGCTCCTGCTAGTAACAATCCACACGTTCCTGCTAGTGACAACACCCATGTTCCTGCTAGTGATAATTCATATGTAGTGCCACCATGCAATTCTGTGCAAGGAAAGCCTAGAGTTATCTTAGGAACTTGTCAAGTGCATGACTGTGAAATCTAGAGGAAGGAGACAATCAGCCAGAGCTCTACTAGACAGTGGCTCACACATTACTTTTGTCACCTCACAATTGACTCAGGCTCTCAAGGCCAAGAAGATTCGGGAAATAAATGCACTCCGAAACCAGAGAGAAGTGCTATTCCAAAACTCAATGCAAAACGTTTATGGGAATAGAAAAAGAACAGTTTTCTCGCTCAAAACGTGTCCGCTTTTAGTCACACGGTGCGGTTCAATTGATCTTACGGACGGTCTTCATTAAGCATTTTGTAAACAATGAGCGGCTTCAAATGCTAATAGCCAGTATATTATTTCAGAGTTATATAGCTATCATTTAGCTAGCAACTTGTAATACAGCCACATTTAAGCTTTTTGTTATTTAAATTGTGTGCTTGTCAGCTGTTTATGCCAATTTATATTAGACGAGTTTATTGTGAGATTTCAGACCAGCTCAGGCTGCACTCCACCTTCAAGTTGGATCACAACTATATTTTGTATTTGTGTCTATTTATATTGCTATTCATCTCATGAGTTTCAACATATATTTAATAAATAAATGAAACCATTGATAATTATATTAACAAGAAAGTCTCTTAACTTCAGCTATAAATTGATGGTGTGGGACACAGTAGGTAGAGTCGATTGCTTTTACTCTTGTCTCTTTAGAAGAAAGCCTCACTAGTTTGCGTTTTCTATCTGCTGCACATTACCTGTACGTAAGAAACATAAATATAGTTGAAACCGACGACGCTGAACAGCACCTGAAAAAAACTCCACAAACTTCCCTAAACTTACTTACAAAAGTTACAGAATTAATGACCACCTTTGTATCCGCTCCTTTTTCACGTGCAATATTGATGTTTGCGTGCATAATTGCCTCAGATTTACATGACTGAATTGATTCTGGTTTAGGACTAAAATCATTCCTCATTTACTGTGCTTGCAGTCGTGCCAACTCAACTTGGACAGACTGCAGTGATATTTAGGTCTTCAAGTATAGCTACTGGATTACAGCTAACGAAAGACTCCACCCCACTTCAGGGTGTTTGAATAGGGTGGCATATGTGAGGAAATTATCAAAGTATTAAATTATAACAACTCACATTTTCATTCTGACTGAAAATTTTACTTGTTCCAAAGTAAATAACGACTGCGATCAGTACACCAGATAAAAGGAACAAAAACATTGAAAAAGCTGCAGCAACACTATCTAGTGTAGACTGAACACAAATCTGTTGTCCACAACAAACTGGAAAATATGAAAAACAATGCAAGCATTATAAAATAATGTACTTTATACATATTATATATATATATATACACACACACACTCACTCAAACTTAATTTTGCAGCATGCACATAATATATCGCTGTTTTCAATTGCAATGATGTCAAAGGTGCTATCCGTTATGGAGGTAAAAGTTGTCAATTTTTTCTTTGGTATTTTTTTATGTCAGTGATGGGTGGGCTTATAAACGTCAAATTCTTTGGAAAGTACAGTACAGTAACTCCTCTCTTCTTCAGACTTAGTCTTTGTAAAAGAATGTTTTTCTTCCTTTTAGCAGTCTTTTTAGCTAATTGCCTCCGCATGGAATAAGAAAGTAGTCGCTTTTTCATCAGAAAATACGACTAAAAAATTGTCATTAAATGCATGTGCGGTCTTTTTCCCATTTGGTATACTAACGTTTTCGATCATTGACGTTCGAACAATCGAGTTTCACTATAATGTTGCATGTATGTAATTAAGCAAGTGCATATAAAGTAGTGTGTTTGCACATATAAACACAGCTAATAATAAATCACAACAAAGGTGTCTCACTCCTAATTCTAATTTACAGAAAACACGACAATTGATAGTTTAGAAATTAGAAACATTAACCTCAGATAAATAGAAATTATTGATAGCATTTAAAAAAAATTAACAAAAAAAATAAGTAACTTTTATCTATTGTGTTTATCATAGTACAACTATGGTTTCATATAAAGTATTTATAACATTAAAATTTATTTTTTGTCAATTAAAAGAACTGGGAAATGATTATTTTGCTAAAGAGGTGCAAGGTAAGGTGATATTTAGCAGCATCATGTGTATAAGTACTCCACGTAAGCACAAACCTGTAGAATAAAAGTTTGTAGCTATCCATAAGCTCAATGTCACCAAATACCAAATAAATAATCCACAGAATATCAATACTGTTATTTTCTTATCACAAAGAATATCTGTAAAGAAACGATAAATAATTAAAATGAATGGATAAGAACATTACTATATAATAACTTGCATAAGTAGCTATTCACATTGCTACAAGAAAAAAAAAAACACAGTAGTAATGAAATAATTTATATATACACATTTGGACTTGCACAATCAATTTGTGGACCAATATATATTATTATATGTGACCGTCTACAGGAAAACCGGGCACAACGCGGCACCGTTCAAAAAATTTTTTTTTGCACTTACAGAGTTGTCGGCGTCCAGATATTGAGCTCTCCAAGTTTTATCGTCTTAGCTTAAGTCGTTCCCACTATAATAGACCTAACCGTTCCCTTCCGTCGGCTTGAAACAATACATTTTAAAGAAATCGATCGATCTTTTCTAGACATTTACGCACGCCGCGTTGTGCCCGGTTTTCCTGTAGACGGTCACATATACATTTCATTGGTTTCATGTGATAAGCACTTAGTAAAAAAAAATCCACACTTTGATTATGATGTGATTTTTGGGACTATTGTTTTCCGGAAACTTACTGACAATAGTTGTTCATTAGTTCACCCATAACAGTATCTTGCTTGTCTTGCTCGCTCAATACAATTTTAGTAATGAGTGAGATGAAAGAGTTATTACGGTACAGCTCAAAAAAAAAAGTTGAATAGCCATGTACACCACAATTACCCCTGCAGACCCCTACTCTGTAGTACCTAAGGTAGGGGTCTACACCAGGTAGGCATTAAATGTATTACATTAAAGTATATACCTCTACCTATCCCTACGTGCATCAGTACCTCAGGTACAGATAGATAAAATTATCTAAACCACTATCAAACCATAATGGGGTAGTAGTGTGGCACAGTACGCATTCAATATGTTACTATTATGAAAGTTGAAAAAAAGTATTGCATTACAATTTCTCATCGAGCAATTAGCAAATTTCAGGATGAACCTATTGGGTACTGATTCATTGACCTGTGTAACTTATTTTCTGTATGTTTGACACTTTTGTATTTACCTTTACTGCTTATTGATAAAAGATCACTACTTTTTTTTTTGATAGCTATTTCAACTTGCACTGTTTGCATTCCTTTATATACATAAACAAAAAAATAATAAACAAACAAATATTTAATAGGTAATTATTTTAACTTAGTACATTAAAAGCATATACCGTGTAAGTATTTTCAGAGATTTGAATAGGCCATAAAGGGTGGCAGTTTACCACTGGTACTCAGCTATCTCAGCCACAGACACACCTAGAATTCTACTTCAAGGGGTAGCAGATCTACCACAAGAGGTAGCCACCTCAGGTAGTAGGGCAGTTCTCAAGCCAGCTGCCCTGTCCACTGGGGTAATTCAGCTACCTCTTTCAGGGGTATTGTGGCTAAGTAGCTGTACACACAGACTTCTGTAGTTGCCACAAAACCCCAGGTCACTGCACGCCAGTACAGGGTACTGCCTACAACTTTTTTTTGAGCTGTACCTATCAGATACAGCTCTATCTTAGCAAAAAAGGATTTCAAAAAAATTTCTTTAAAAGTTTAAGCGTAGTCTTATAATAAACTCAAAGTGTATTTTCTTTAGTCTGCATATTGGAGTAGAAGTTTGCTGGTCATTTGCCAGTGTCAAGACAAAAAAAATAAAGTTCATGCATCAAGGTCTGTTCCAAGGCTAGCCTGATATGAAAAGTCTAAAAGCCATTGTATGTATGTATGCATGTATGTATGTATGTATGTATTACATGAGTCAAAGTGTAATATGGTGAAATATTTTCCAGCACTCTAATGTAATTTCTAGAGGTGAGTGAAAATAAAGCCTGAGAATGAATTATCTTGCCATATCACTCTTATGAATGTAAGATACCTAAGCTAGATATCTTCACTGAAGTAGTTTGTACTAGGGTTGGTAATTCTTGTATAAATTGGCTGTAAAGGCTCCCCACACTCCCAGCTGATTTTTAGCAGCTGCTGTAACCTGTTCCCCTTCACTAAAACACTGAAAACTGGTAAGCCAGGCTGGTTACTATAACTACTAAGGTAATGAGCTTGCTCAATATGTGAGATAACACCATGTGATAACATAAGATACTCGTCTGTCACTACAGGATAATGTACCAAAAAATAACATTGTGAAGATATCTAGCTTGGAATAAATATATCAATATAATACCATCAGATCAAAAATTTAATACACCTGATACACTGTTTACTTGTTTTGTACTAATGAAACTCAAACTTAGGATGCTACTTAGAATAATAAATTTACCACAATCGTTCCGCAGTTTAACTAAAAATATAAGTAGTGCCATTGTAATTTCCAATACTCCTAGTATGTAGAGTGCTATACCAAGTCCAAGAACAATATTATTTCGTTCTGACGTTGCTAAATACATACATAAAAATACATTCATTAATTAAATGCAAAGTCAAGTAACTATAGATGGACATTTTACAGTTTAAGTACAGTCTTGAAGGTTGAAAATTTGTAATATTTATATATATAATATATATATATATATATATAATAGTTTTCAGGTAGTGACATGAACAACATTTTTGTGTTGAAATCTTAATCAGAATATGAAAAAGAACACTAATGCTACCTTTATTCAGAATGATAGATGATATACCAAATACAATAGCTATATAACTATAGTTGCAGCTCAAACTTTTAACTAAAATTTTAGTATAATTAGCTACTAATTCGATAATAATCACAAGAATGAAATCTGCTAACAGAATTAATATGTAAACAACTAATAAATAATATTCTAAAATGCTGAGTCGATTTGTTTAGAAAATGATTTGACTATATTCACTAATTAATAAGTTTGGTGTTCTGGTCAATAACCACAAGTCATAGGTTCACCTCTGAGCTCTCTCCCAGAATTTTGTGTATGAGTTAGAAACATAAAATGCCTCAGAGTAGTGACTGGAATGGGCACTTTATGATCCAAAAAAAGTACAAAACCCAAAAAACAAAAATCATCATCTTATAATGGCAGGCTTGATGTGGTGTGCATCTTTGATTATTCATGTCAATGGTTATGAGAAATAGTAGCAATCATCACGTGATCATCCTTGCTGAAGTGATGAATGAGTGCGTTGTATGTTGCACTCTCAATAGCAGACGGAGGTGCCACAGGAAGCCTCCATGGATGTGCCAGAGTGGTTGTGGTTACAAGTGAGCATGGAGCAGTTAGTAACCAAGACAAAGGAAGGAAAGATGTGCATGATGAATATATATTGTGCTGGTAGTAATAATAATGCATTGAAAAATATCATTTTGTGCACGAGGAGTGTAATTTGGAGAAGGAACGGGAGATGCTCATAGACTTTATTAGAATAGCCTCCATACTAACTATAAACTTCCATAAGGAGGTAACATCAATAAAATACAGTGGCTTATTAAATTATAATACTGAGTAGAGTTTTATATGTTGCTGAATATTCCCCTTCTGACAAGACTGAACTTTGCACAGGTAGCAAGATTGTTGTGAATACCCTTCCAATTGAAGCAGTCAGCGAGTAGAGTCTGAAGTGTTAATAGAATGATGTGGCCTTGAAAAACGTTAAACACTTGCTTTCATAAGGATATTGGAATCATAACACAAGGTACACCAAATGATGTATCACATAACAGTGTTATCCTGTCCAGACCATTTTAATACCAAATTGAGCACGGATTCTGAGTATGTCAAACCTATCCTAATCCTCTTATTGATCTGCAGTCAATGTAGCAATTTGATGGTAATCACAAGAATTACAGAATTTGACCTTTATATAATGATTGTGTGTCATTTGCAGTGCTAATAGATATTCAGTAATGTCATTAAGCTAATATCTTAAGTGGAGTGAGTAAATGTCTGGTGCTGTGGTCATTAAGGAATGAACCATGAGTTATAGGGTTGCCAAAGTAAGTTATTTATGTGCCTGTAAAACAATCTAGATTGCATATATTTTGGAATTCTTGCTTTTTCTATAGTAATAATTTTTGTGTTGCAACCGACATTGGTTAATGTACTGAGGGCTGATAATGATGAGCTTTTCTACAATTAAATGATTCATCAAAAATATTTTTTCCATAAACAAAGATAACATTAATGCTACGTTTATTATTATTTCCAAGTATTCATAACTATTGTTAAAAATTGCAATGTAGTAAAATTTAATGCTATTATGTTGAAAATTTAGATGATCAATATGAACAAACCACTAATTAAAAAATAACTAATTATATTAAATGACGATTATAATTACTGAAAAATGAAAAGAAAAACTATACAATTTGATAACAGAAATTGTACGTAACTAACAAATTGGTACTTTGTGAACAATTTTTTGACAATTCTTGTATGTAGGTATGCCAGGTAGCCACTGCATTATAACTTACTTTGGAGAGATCCATTTAAGGTCTGAAGAATAACTGAATTGTTTATGAATGCCATAAATTGTACTGTTCGCATATTAGTGTCATAGCGTATAGTTTCATCATCTCCACGTGTGATATTAATTTGGTTAGAATTAACACTTGCAGTGCAATTATAAAAGTAATTAGGACATAATATGATCAAAGAACACTGGTCTTCTTTAAGATAGTCAATATTTCTTCCTATAAATAACAAGTAAATAAAATAAGTGTATAATCAAATCTTAATTGTTAATCCAATGACAGATCCATATATGTTATATATGTATAATCTAATATGCATTATTGACGAGTGAGTGAGTGAGTGAGTGAGACACTATTAGGGGTAATACAATTGAAAATTTGGGATATTTGTTTGTATATATTATGTTTAGACATAATATACTTACCCTGAATCCTATGATTTATCGATAATTACCCATAACATCCTAGAAATGGAATTTTTTACCGTTTTGAATTCTTTTGTGAGTGCAGTAAAAGCTTAAATACTTACTGGAGTCCCTTTTCTATTCGAGTTAGTGGCGGTAGTAAGTAATTGTATTAGTTATTAACCACTACGCCACAGTTTTTACTTTTAAAAATTCATTGTCCAGAACCACACAAAGGTAAGTCTAGTGTATGTGTATGTCCAGTTGTATTGTGCATTACAAGAATATCACAAAGAAAACATTTAAATAATATGACCTGTTTTCTTTTTTTTACATTGAAACAGTTGCGGCGAGTGGTTGATGGCACTGAAACACTTTACCATATATACATAATTGAAAAATTCGACCTTTTCTTAGTAGCACGAGTGTTAGAAGTCAAAATCAATCAGTTAATAATAGTGTAGTTTGGGCTTGCTCGCCATTTGTGCTGAAGTACATTGCTAGTAATACAACTTACCGATTGATATTGTTGCAGAAGAAACAGTGTTGCTAATTACTGAAGTACTAGCAGAAATTTGTATCTCATAATCTTCTAACTCAATTGATGGAGGAATTAATGATATTGCACAATCTTTGCTAGAGCAAATATTATTATTGCTGTAAATATTAGGATTTGTTTGTGTTAATGTCACTTCATAAATTGTAACAGTATTGCAGTTGAAGACATCCAACTGTTGACATATAATTAAAAAGTAAGAAAGATATGATTTAAAATTTTACAAAGAGGCTGATCCGAGGAATAACTAAATATTATGACACAGTAGGTAGAGCAATTAATATTACAATTCAGACATGAAAAATAAACAACTTATACTTTCTATAAGCCATGGGGTATGTGTTTTTCTTTATAATTTAAGACTCCCCATTTTTTGTTACTATATGTAAATCAAATCTTAACATAGTACACTAAGTTATTTAAAAGTGAAGGTACAGATTTTCATGAAAACTACACACTTTTTTTTGTTTTTTTTTGCTATGCGAATAATTTGAGCTAACTCTCCAATAAGAATGAATTTGTGAATTTACTTATAAAATTATTCACTTACATCTTTCCAAAACAGTTCAATCAACTCCAATTTTCCTTTTTGATCATACATGGCATTATATGATAATTCAATAGTCTCATTACTTTGAACTTCTTCTACAAATACATAAAGATGTTCTGTAATACAAATCTTGGTGAATAATGAATATTATGTACTAAATGTTCAACTCATGAGAAAATAAAATTGTTAATTATTATATTTATCATAATTCATAATTGCATGAATTTAAAAAAATGAAAACGATGGTTTTGAGTAATTCACAGGGTACAATAAAATTATCATTGTAATTGTATTTTTTAATAACTTTACAACTCAAATTTAGTGAAAACAAAAGAATCTATAATAGGTACACCTGCATACACAGCAGGAAAAACAAAAACAAAAGAAAATGTTGATTAGTGGCATCTTATGGGAAGAATTTGAAACAAAGTACCATTTATGGACTAGCTACTAGTTGATTAATATGAGGGTCTAGGTAAAGTTAAATGCAAAATTTTGCAGGGCCTGCATATTGGTAGTATTTCACTATGCTCCACTAGGCTCTATTTGGTATGGAGTAGGTTAGTCGCTGCAGCTAGAAAGATGTAATTAACATAGTAGAGGGAGGGGGGGGGGACTATTGGCTTTCCAAAACCCAGATTAATGCGACCCAAGTCGTGCTTAGAGGATTATGAAGCTATTTTTCTCTCGCAGTAAACAAAACGAAAACAAACCTCAACCAGAATGAAGCCAGCAAGTGGTATAAATAGCCAGCCATACTTAGATTGTGGTATATCAATGACAGAGTAGTAATACGAATAATTGATTGCAAGCCGCCTTGTGAGGTGGTATCCTACAATTCTCTACAATTTCTCACTTTCAATTGGTTAGATCTTCAGCATGCTGAAGAGATAATATATTTGACTTTAATAAAATATTGAAGCAAAAGATACATTGTTTCTTTTTTGGCTCTTCAAGATAAATTGTAGGCCATTATGATAAGTGAAATTAAATATAAAAATCAATTAATTACTATTTATTGCACTATAAGTGTTTATATAATGTAATCTTACCAACAACATTAAAATTTTTGATGTTGAAAGCATTGCTTCTAATATATATTGAGCCACAACTTATATTTTGTTCTTGGAATAGAAGAAGATCCTTTACATTCACTGTTAAAGTGAAGTTGATGTAATTAAAATCGCCATTATAATATGCATTCTCTATCTGTGCAGTTCCATTAACCACACCGGATTTTACAGACATAGGAAATGGATCTGATGATCTGAATGAATATGCCACTAAAACTGTAGAACCAGCAAACCATGTAATGTTTGTGCTATCGAACTTCTCAGCATTACAAACTAATGTCAATGGCTCAGAACATTGTGGTCCAGATAATTCGTGATTAGTAAATCCATCTCTTACAGAAAGTATAGGCAAACACCACCCTGAATTATGTATACAAAAGAATTACAAGATAATATTAAACATGTATTTGAAATATTCCTACATGCTATATTTATTGGTAACTGAGTGAGCCAAGTAAGGCTGGTGAATAATTGAAAATCGGGTATATATAATGTACATACGTATGTATAGTTTGAGGTCTCTTATATATAGTTAGCATGTGCTGGATTACTTTTTCCCCAAAACCAGTTTATGTTGGGATTACCAAGCAATTATTCTGATAGTGTAGCAATCAAATTAAAGAATTATAAATAACTTACTCGTGATTTGTGCTCAGTACACCTCTAGTTAAAGTATTGAGTCAGATATTACATTACATTCAACAATATTCATTAGGGAAAAGTGTTTTACCAGTAATGATTTCAAGTTTTGGGAAACAATTGAACTGTAAAAAAGGCTGAAAAACAATAAACTTGACTACCGTTATAAAATTGTTGGGATTAAGTTTTAGTTTCATTTGTAAAGTGATACGAAAAACTGACAGAAAGACAGACATAAAGTGCAGACAAACACTTACTCCAACATAACATCTGATTTAATAATAAATCCAACTGATAGTCAAGCATACTTGTACACAAATGAGTAAAAAAAAATTTCATAAGAGTTCATCAATTTTTTTTCTTCTTATGGTACTGAATTTTGTACAAGAACTTACCATTATGAAAAAATGCAGCAGAAATCCATGCAATATACAATATGAACATCTAATAACATCAACAAAAAAATGTTGTAACATTGGCTGGTTCATTTTATTTCATAAAACCACACTAGGAAATTATTCTCTCTTAACTAATTAGTATACAAAGTGTATACCATTTTGAACCAGGATATCTGATTTCGTGTCTTAACACATCATGAGGACATTTGTTTTTGTATAAAAAGTTCACTATGATTAGGGGACTTATGTAACACTTGCATGTTTAATAGAGTGAGAAGAATACTGTACTAGTTATGATGATTGAGTGCAGCAGTTGGTATTATCATTTGCTGTGTACCTCTTTATTTTATAAGCTGAATGGGATATTTTTAGCTTATTGAGCAGAGCTACAAGTCTACAAAGAATAGAGTATGCAGGCATGAAAATAATTTTTTTAAAGTGACCTGAAATATGTCAGATCACAGCATTACTTGGTCTGACATTGTGTGTGGTTGATCTGACACAATTATAATAGCTTTGTAACTATTAGGTAAAGATATGATTGAATGAAAGAATTTTACTGTGTTAAGGAACCACTCAACAGTAACACAGCACTGAATTAAAGAACAACACTCAACAGTAACACAGCTAGTAGCTAATACAATATCAAATGTATTGGTTAATTAGTCCAAAGAATCCTGGGTTGATTCCACACACACACACCCTCACTAAACCAACGCGCAGTTGCTGATCAGGAGAGCTCAAGTCAGCTAGCGCTTGATCTTTACATTGCTTGATCTTTACATTGCTGGCTTTAGAGCATCTGTATAGAGAGTAGAACCAACTAACATTCTTGCTTCTCTCCACTTGAGCAGGTAACCTTTCAGACGTTGTTTGTCAATGCTCTTGATAGACTGGTCCTCTGTGAATTTTTCCAAGTGCTTGAGGTAGACCCCATACCTGTCGACAAATCTCTGTAATGCTTTCCTTTTGTATGAAATCCAGCGGCTTCCATGAGCTCTCAAAGGACGACTACCACCTTCCTCAGGCAATTTATACACTTCCTTGAGATCATCCATAAGATCAGAGAGCTCACGACATCGTACAGTCTCAATAACAATTCATCTATGTCCTTAAAAAGATGACTAGAAAAGGCATCCTTACTAGCAAGTTCAAGGCGATGAGCATAGCACCATGCCCAAAACAACCAAGGCAACTAGCGTGTAGCTTACCTCGCATTCCATTCTGATCAGACACAAACTTATACTACGCTTTCTGGTATTCATTGCTGATAGTGCATTTTGATAATAAACCCACTATACTTTTTTTAAAAGTTTGCCCCACCCAGATTGATCGGCTGAAGTGCCGACCGCGTGCATAGTTGGACGGCCAATCCAGCTGTGTGTTCGGATTTTGGCCGATGGCCGACTGCTATTTTCATGCCTGGTATGCAGTTCCAAACAAGTAATCAGATAGAGTGGTTGGAGTGAATACTTACAATACAATATTGAATTCACAACTTTTGTAGTATCAAATGAATATAATTAAAGTAGTATAAAGTTCACAGTTGTGGACCCATGAATATCATTACACATTAATCCTGAATCAGCAGTATAAGTGTGTAGTACTCGTGCCTTAAGTGTTCTTTAAACTAAGACTTACGCAATAAATTATAAGGGCCAAAAATTTAACTGATTTCTCTTCTAATTTACCAGAAAACAAATATTATCAATGCATCCATACAAATCAACTAGCTCTTAAAATCAACCCATTTAGGTCAGGTATGGTCAAATTAGCCTTGTTGTAAATTTCTATTGTATGAACTTGAACATCAGTGGTGATATCTACCTTAATTATAAATACATAAACAGAAGTGTGATTCAGCACAAATATCAAGCTAGCTTAATAATTGATCACACTGGCACTAGTGGGAGACAATGCAAGTCATATGTAAGTTCAGGACTATTTGTGTAGTTAGTGATAGGACTTATTTGAGGACTTTACTGTCCTATCATCTTCCCGGTACAAGGCTCGCTGTCGAAGGCGACCTTGTGGAAGTAACTTTTCATGGTTTGGATTGGAGTAGTAATTAAAATAGTTGTTGATGTTGTCTTATGTATCTGCAGATTCCCAAATAATTTAAAGAACACACCACAGAAGTATATCACATGCTGTATATTTTCCCCAAAGTATTCACTTCTACTTAGCAAACTCAAGCACTAGACCAGCTATAGTGTATTTGGCAAAGTAGCTATGTCAAGTTAACAACTATAAATTGTTCCAAAACTAGCTTTTCAAGTTCAAGCAGAAACCTCCACCTCAAAAACAACAAATAAACAAAACAAAACAAAAAATATTATAACAACCAAAAAAAATAGGTAAAAATCCTTATCTGCGTAATCATAAGTATGTCTTGCTGGGAATGGCCAGTATATTTGGTAAAGATCGCCATTCTCACTTACAAAAACCAGAATTATGAGCTGCCTAGCAATTAAATACTGATTTAGAAAGGTTGCGGTGGTGTAATTTTCAAGAATAAATTGTGGGGCTAAGTTTGAAGTTCGATTTGTAAAAATAGAGTTTTACTAAAGTTTTGTTCACACATCTAAACATGAATACACCACACATACACACATATATATATATATATATATATATATACATTCACATTATGAGAACAATTAAAAACAACCTGATCACTTGACCCTGCTACTGCGCTAGTGCATGGGGAGCTTGCACAAGTCGCTTATAGTTAATATTGCATTTGCTGTTGTTTGTAGCTAGCATTATTAGTGAATTATATCTAGGCTAATAGTATGGCAAGTAAATTTCCCATTAAAAATGTAAGGGGAAAATCGCTGTTCAATTGAAATTGCATGGGGAAAATGAAATAGCACATAACTAAGTGAAACAGCATGGAAGCTAAGTGAGATACCTCTGTAGCTAACTAAAATATGATAGGTAAGGTGATACGTGCAGCTCTAGCGCAGTTAGAGCAGTTTCAAGTTGGAGTTTATGTAGTTATTTAGTGTAGAAGTTCTACCCATATTAGACAGAATATTTCTTTTCAACACATTAGGAGAAGCCACAGGTTGAAAATGAAGTTCCAGAGGAAGCTAATCCTGGAACATAGAGATTGTGAGTGAACAATACAGTACAGCTACAGTGCAAATGAAGCTGGCCTACCATTAGTGAGCACGAGTAACCTGCGCTATTAGGGATCAATAGCACTTGTAACGCAATTGAAATAACACTCAGCTTCGCCTCGTGCTATTTCAATCCTGTTACTCGGAACTATTAATCCCAAATAGCACGGTTACTCGTGCTATTACACACACGAATTAACTCACCATAAACACCTATCATCATCACTAATTCATAATTGTTTTATTATGTGACAACTATGAAATCCACGGCAAACTGAAACTAGGTACTATTGGATCTATACTTCTGCTTCTACTATCGTATTCGATGGATCATACACTATATCAAGTTTGATATCTCTGTGGCTGTGTGGCATAATAGCAGTGCATGTGATAGAATAATAAAATTAACAACCATTAAGATACTTAATTTGAACAAAAAAATGACAAAAAGTCTAGCTTGAGACAGAGGAAAGCACTGTAACTTGTGTCCACTTTGTCAACCACCGAACAACAGCAAGTACACTTCTCATAAGTATTCATTAAAATGAAACCACATTTAGACTTCAGCATGCTGTTAAGTATGCTGCTACTAAACACTACAGTTGGACTTTAATGTGCTGCTAAACAATACTCATGAGTTAATAAAAAATAAAAAAAATAAAAAAAAATAAAAAAAATAAAAAATAGCTGAGAAACTTGAGTTTTGGGCCTATGGAGATCTTTATCTTCTTACTCATTATTTAAATAAGCTTGCTTACTATCAATTACTAACAGATTCTACATACCATACCAGTTTCATACATTAGTTAGGAGGTTATTTAGCTTGTCATAGCATGAATTTTCTAAGAACCTTCTTCAATTCCTAACATATTTGCACAACAATGATCCTATATGAATAGCTACCTGCTTTACTATTGGAGAAACATAACAAGTGTTGTTGCTAGTTATTAAGTACACCACATTTAGTTCTGTCAGTACCAGTACATCACCACCTACCAACCAACTATAATCGGCTAGTTATGTCATGCCAATTTTGTTTTTGTTTTTTTGCTGCGTCATCTAGTTGATAGAGGGTAGCCCGCATATCTAATCACTTGACTCATCTAGCTAGTATTCTAAAATACCTTTCACCTTTCGTAGTAGTTAGTGTTCTCTACTCCAACTCAATTTTCCAGGTGGTAATAAAATTACTCAATTGACAAACAGCCGTACTGAAACTACATAATAACACAGAGAGCCAACGTTTAGAGGAGGTTCATGACCTATCCGGTGGGCGTGTGCTGCCGATTTAGGGGCGGAGCGATCGATGTGAGCCTTTGAATAGTGTCAATTGGGTTATCCCGTTTATTTTTGCTGGTTCAGCGCTCATGACTTGATTGCGCGGGCGTTGGTTGAATGAGTGGTAAGATATGCCGATCTTGCTGCATTTGGCTGTACTGCTAATAGTTAAAAAACAAGGTTAGTATCATTTCGTAAGCTAGGTCATAGACTGCAGGCGTCACTGTCGCTGTGGTAGAAGTTGTGGTTATCTGTGGAATGTAGGGGTAACACTATTTTTTTGTTATTTTGATATAGCTACATATGTATGCATGTTTGTTGTACTTTTCACGAAAATACATAGCTTACTACTAGTCAGGTCTTTATGATAATTTAAGGGATATATTTGAAATCATTTTCATCTATATCAAATTATACAATTGCTACAACTGCTCGCAAGTTTGAAACTTTTTCAGTAAATAGTAACCAAACATCAATGAATACCTATATTATATGGGCCATTTTTGTAGTTGTAGTCATGATTCAATATTTTTTATTACAATGTTAACGAAGAGGTGACAATCAATTAACATAAAATCAGATTACATTTAATATGGGAAATGTATGCCATGATTGGCGAGTGAGCAAAGAGAATGTGAAAATGATGTTCCTCAATGGAATACCAAAAGATGATTTTAGTCTTTATTTATGTAGCTAAGGTCTAGAAGATGGTTAGACAAGAAGCTATCTAAAAGACAATTTTAATGCTTATAGCCTATATATCTAGCAAGTACCCCACCACTCAGTGACCTGACATACTAACATGTGCAAAATTAGAGTGTAACATAAGGTATTTTTATCCATGGTGTCCTCCCTCTCCCGCTCTCTTTCTTCCTGAGCCATCCCTGTTTTTTCTTATTCCTCTATTCAAGTCATGGATTCCCTTCTCCTCTGTCTATATCTCCTACTCCCCAGTATCTTTCACTTCTTCATTCAAGTTGTTTCACCAGTCAGCTTTTTTCTCTTGTTATTGACTCTTGTATTTTCGTGCTTCTCTGCACTGTGATGACAGTATTATGTGTGTACAAATTTCACCAAAAGACTAGTGAGCACAAACAACGATAGAAACTGAAGTATTTGGGATCATAAAATGTTTATAAATTAATAATAGTGTGACATTTAGATCTTCAATTAAATTAATGGAATACATTATAGTTTTGTTTTTGCCTTTATTCAAATTGCTCTTTGCTCTCTCTCTCTCTCTCTCCATAATAATATATTATATATTATAGTACTTATTACATGAGTCAGGCTAATGCATTTTCAGGAGCCAGAGCAGAGTGAATATCAAGCCTGAGATTGAAATATCTTGCCATATCACTCTGATGAGTGTAGTGAGCAGTTTATTCCATGCTAGAATCTTCAAGCAGTAATTTGTAATAGGGGAGTGGTAACTCATGGCATAAAGTTGGCAGTAAATATCTCTAGGGGCTCCCAACACCCCCAGTTGATAATATAGCAGCTGTTCTAACCTGTTGGTTAGGCTTTACTAAAGAAAGGTGGAAAAATAAAAAGGTGGGCGACTTGGTAGTCAACAGGGACCTCTCGCAACTATGATAAATTGGGTTATCTAATGGGTTACTAAACATAACATTGTAATGAAATCTAGTATGGAATAAATTTAATATTAGACTACACAAATGAACTGAAGTGTGTACTGCAAACATTATGGACTATATGTATATGATGTATAGTCCAGTTTTTCTGCAATCAATCAAGATTTCATTTCATTGCATAAGTATTTCAATTACATATACTATCTCAAACATTTTCTACAGTTTTGACTACCCAATGATCAATTTATTATGTTGGAATACAAAAGTATTTAGAAGTTGTATTACTATTATTGATGCATTGAAATAATTTTATTACCTTCTACATATTCACTAGTGTGGTGTTTGCCTATACTTTCTGTAAGAGATGGATTTACTAATCATGAAATATCTGGACTTCAATGTTCTGAGCCATTGACATTAGTTTGTAATGCTGAGAATTTCAATAGCACGGTCATTATATGGTTTGCTGGTTCTACAGTATTAGTGGAGTATGCATTCAGAGCATCAGATCCATTTCCTGTGTCTGTAACATCCGGTGTGGTTAATGCAACTGCACAGATAGAGAATGCATATTATAATGGCAATTTTAATTACATCAACTTCACTTTAACAGTGAATGTAAAGGATCTTCTTCTATTCCAAGAACAAAATATAAGTTGTGGCTCAATATATACTAGAAGCAATGCTTTCAAGGTCAAAAAATTTAATGTAATAGGTGAGAAAGTCATTATTTTACATTGGATTTATATACAAAATATCTTGAAGCCAATACAATTACAGTAATCTTGGGTATTATCAATAAGATATTTAATACAATTCAATAATTGTTTACATTGATATTCATGATTATTATAATAGTGCATATTTGATAAGATTACTATAAATCAGTAATAGTCTTAAAGTAGAGGGTTTAATAGCATTATAATTAAGTATTTTTTATTGAGTAAATTTATAATTTTTTTTTATTGACAATTAACATCGATAATGAATAATGATTAGGAGTAGACCTAAGCAGCTTACCAATCTTTTAATCAAGAACTTGCTACTGGTTTTCAGATCATTGCAGATTCGAATTTCCAGTTAACTTAACAGTAATATATTCAAGACATAGCAAAAGGCTGATGAAGATAGTAGCACGCTGGATAAATGTGGTATGTTAATTGTTTTAGTAGTCATCTTTTCTGTTTGTTTGTTTGTTTGTCTGTTACACTCTACATTTGGAGATTACTGACAATTAAGTATCGATTTATGTATGAACTTCTCAGAACGGTGACTTAAACCTTTGATTGAGCTAATTAAAAATTCTGGGCTGATTATTGAGAAAACATTCAAAGCTGTCTGTTCCATGTAGGTACAAGCTTTTGTGGGTAATTCCCCTTATTATACATTATCATCATGTGAACAAATACATTGTTGATGCCCATAGTAGTTTTGCTATGCGAAGGGAAGCGAGTGGTAAAAGTCGAGTTTTACGCTGATAATATTATTTTACCGGTGTGCAGTGAGTTTCTCTAGCCTTTTAGCCGTCACTGATTTTAAATTCACACACTATAAATTATATTTTCCTTTTATGAGCAGAATAGCAATTATGAAAGTATGTTGCCATTCTGCTTCCCACAAGAGAGTATGAGTGCTAGTATAGATATGTGTTAAAAATTTCATCTGATTTGCTTTGAGTTATTGTTGCTAGTCATTACAAACTTTTCACATGTGGAATTGGTCTATCACAGGTAAGTTCATTCACAGAAATCAATTATTTTCTGCAATTAAGGAGTTCTGAAGGTATATTATTTTCAAAACTGCTAAGCAACCATGAATGCTCAGAAAGACAATGTACATTTGAAATTGATGTACAGAGACATACAAGTCAGCATTATCATTTAACTATTGAGTACACTGAGAACAGAAAACACTATAGCTTCACTTCTCACATATTAAGTAAGTGTAATCAAGATGTGACTGATTCATGATAATTTTTTTTAATATCACAGAGAAATTTTACGAAGAAAATTTTGGAGTTACAATTCCTGAAGAAGAATGCAATTTGATTTTTTCGTGTTTAGACAGTCATTGCTGGATCAGCTGGGGATTTATCTCAATGTTTAATAACTTTACTGATTATACAAGTAATCCCTTTAGAAATCTTGGAGCTGTCTCCTCATCTGAAGTGATTTCAGGATTGTATTATGTAGAATTTGCAGAGTATTATGAAAATTCAACTGTAATAAAATTATCCCAGGAAATAGGTAAAGTCTTTACTTAATGCCAAGTATGAGAGTATTTTTTGTTGGATCTTTTTCTGTTAAAACTCTTACACACCTTCTTACGTACAAATGTATAGCTAAATTGAGATGATAATACAATATTGCTAAAGGTTTTTTCTTTAATTATAATGCATGGGATAATTGAAATTTTGTTTTCCTATTATTAGAACCACAAGAGGTCATCAATGCTACCTACAGTGCCACTTATTGGAATGGAAGTTTATATGAAATTGAAGTAACTTGGTCTGTCAGTGAGGTAGCTCAGTCTATACATAATGTATATATATATCTATATTATACTTTTTTGTACATCACTTATGTAGCCAAACTTAGTATGTTTGTGTGAATGTGAAATTAGCAAATGATCTCTGGCATTTTTGTTTGCTACCTTACTTTGGTAATTTGCATTTTAAGATAATAACCTTTCCAAGTCACGCTTAGCAGAAATCAAAACTTGATGTGTTTTGCTGGTAAATTATTGGGAGAAGGATTGTTTTCAAAACAATTGACAGGTAATAGGAAAGTTTATTAAATTCACACACAATATCATAGAAAAGTACCTAAACTTTACAATAACATGGGAATGAGATTTTGTCAAGAGAACATAATTATTAATCTACATTACTATATTCAATGCTGGTCTAAAAGCCTACAACTCTATAGTGATCATAATTTGTATTAAAAATTTGTTTAGCTATACAGTTTAAGTACAGTATTTAGCTTTACTAAATAAATTTTCATGTGTGTGCAAAAAAAATTTGACTGAAGGGTATATTCAAAATAATTTTAATAAATAATTTCTATTTTTTATAAGCACAATGCTTGGTTTGCTCTAAAAATTAGAGAATAAAATTCACCATTAAGATATTTATATAATATGTGCTTCAATAAAATTCACATAATAGTCAAAATGAATTTAATGTAGAATAGTACATGATGTCTAGAAAATGAAATGGGCAAGGAGATTGAATAAAATCTAAAATGTTTACAGCATAACGTATCTATTTTTATATATATAATTCAATACTTTTTGGAAGAAGTGTTTGAACTTCCTGAACTTTATGTTTAGGTGTATGGATGTATGCTATACAACAGTACCATATGGCTGCAAAGTGATGAAGGAGTGGTGTTGAATGAGAGTACATTGGACATAGGGATGTGTTCTAACCAATTTTGTCGATATTCCTTCTTCCCAAATCGATCGGATATTGATTACATGGTTTACATTCAAAACAACTACATCAGTGGATTTTTATATACTAATTCAAACATTATTGGTAAGTACTAAAAATGATTTCATTGAGACACTCGAGAATTTGCTATCGTGAGTGTTATAATTGATTAATTTCAATATGTTCAATTTTTTCATTTTCTACTAACGATGATTGTTTTTGTATTTTAAAATATAAGCTATTTTGAAATTTTTTTTAATTGATAGCTATGTACATGTATTAAAAAAAGTAATGTTCAGAGGCTACAGTTTTCACTAATCTCAAACATTGTTACAATGTTGTAAATATTTTTAAATAAAATTTAATACTTTTTCCTTGTCCACTCATTTAAAAGATCTTGTATAGAGTTAAGTCTATGTAATTTTACTTCAATTACTGAATCAATTTTGATATATAAACAGTCGGATCATCTCTAAGAACAAGTTTCCTGTATGAAGTGACACATGATATGTGCTCTGTTTTCATTCAGTGTATAATGGCTGTTAATGGCTGCACAGTTGTACTTGAAAAATATCCAATTTATCATAACCACAATGAACCTGGTGTGACATCTGATTTTAATGACTCCATCAGGTATAATTTCAATAGTTCATCTCAGTACTATATTCAGGTGTCATCAATTGTTAATTCAATTACTGTAAATCTGAGAGGAAACTTCTCAACGAGCAGCCGTAAGTAAACAATACAAAAGTCATACACAAAAACATAATTATATCCTTGATGGTCAATTGGCACACATGGTGGAAATATTCTTGGGGAAATTTGAGGCATGATCTAGGATATGACTTTTCACAATAACACCTGTAAAGGCTCCAGCACTTTAAAGCCCACCCGAGTACCCCAAATTTGACACACATTAGGCTTTACAAGGCACAATGCAATATTTTATAACGTACTCTCTGGAGTGTATGCAGTACGGTTTGGATTTAGGAGGTCCAGGGTCATTGGAAGCAAAATCATGTCTGTACGGCCTAACCTGCACCCATCGTTTTAATTATATAATGCTTACAATAATAAACCACACCCATCCATGAAGTTAAAGACATAAAAATACATAATGTATGAGATAGAATGCACAAATATAGTCATTTTATCTCTGTTAAAAATCTTTGACCTATCAAGTTCATATGCACGAGGAAAACCCGCTGCTTAACCTGTGCTAAGATCCCTACAAAAATATATCTGTGACAGTAACTAATTTGAAATCCAGAAATTACATTGAATATTTTTTTATTATCTATTGTATGGTTTAATCAATTTTACCTTTTGGTTCATATATCATTGGTAGCTGAAAGTTAAACTAGCCAGTAGATATTTTTCCTCATCAGATTAAAAAAAAACACGCCTTTGGAAGCATTTGGTACAAGTGGCTTCATAGAGCTACCATCATACTTTGTTGAGTCAAGGTAAAAGATTATCAGACTAATAGTAATGTTGCCATGCCCACTTAACCAAAAACTGGTACGGCCATTTAGGTCGTTTCAGCTCCTACTAGTAAGCCCCTCATCAATTAATTATATTTATAGCCTATATTGATCTTAAGTTATTGCATGCACTTACAAATCTCAATCATCTTTTAGTTTGCACTATCATAAAACCAAATGACTGACTGCAGCTGCATTATCAGAGGCTTAGCACAAGAACTTTCAAATGCTATAACGAAGGAATTATTTTCATCTAAGGATATATATTTCAGTAAAAGTGAGCAGCATAAAGAGATCATAATATGTGTATGACCTGGCTCTCTTAATAAGATTCTTAATTTGTTAATAATTTACTGGAGACCATTAGAACAACATTGGATGAGTTACATGACCAAGTTATGATGAAGCATCCACTATTGTGTGGATAGAAAGCAGATATACAGGCAATGATTAATGAGAAACATTCCTAACTTCTTAATCATGAATTGTTTTACTATGAACACAATCACTGTGCTAGCTCTATTAGAGCTCTTTGCTATGCTCCCCTGTAACACATTCCTGTGAAAAACCAGCATCTACACAGACTAAACAGCTTCCATGAACCATGATTGCAAAGAGGCTAAATGCCAATAGTAGTAATAAACATTATTTCCACGTAAAATAGAGTGTTCTAGCTTAATGTTTCAATAATCATTGTTGCTGTTTCAATGATAAAATACTAATATGGGTGTTTTTTTTGTGTGATCACAAAGTAACCCCCCCTAATTTAATCATATGGCATAATATCTGACTGTATTGCTGATATATGCCCTACTCAACACAGTTTTGGGTGTAATATGTTTTCTTCTGTTTCTAGCTCCTCCTCCTGTGGATGATTCAAGCACTATATATTTAATCATATCTAGAATATTATTTGTAACTCTGACAATGGTTTTATTTTATATCTACTATTGTACAAAGGACAAGAAAAAGTATCACTTATGTAAGCAAAGTGATAACCATTGTCGCTGCTTGGTTCCATTGTCGTTCTTTCTCTTTGAATAGGCCACAAGATTTGGTTCATCACAGTTTGTACAATGATGATCACTGCATTCATACATTGGCTCACAGTTGGTGCTTTAGTAGGATATTATTCTGGTAATATTTTAATTGTAGTTGGTACTTTAGCCAAAAAATACTATAATTTTGCTATTATTCTTTAATCTTTTAAATTTTGGTATTAGAATTCACAGTGTGAAGCATTTTTGCATGTTATTATGTATTACATAAAATAATTCTATGGGCTACAAGTAATTATATTGATATTTATTAGTTGTCTCCAAACCCTCATATTAGCTATATTTTGTTATCTCTAGTGTAGTGTTTAGCAGAGCATTTCTTACAGCTACACTTTCGCATTCTTATTCGCCTATAAAGAGCTAAAGTTTGATCAGTTGCAGGAAGTGCTTGTCTGCAGTTTTCATCTCTAACTTTCCCACTCACCTAACCATTCAGCAACCCCAAACCCTCTGAATTTGTTGGTCATTTTACAAATGCTTATATATCCATTTCAACACAATAACTTATAAAAATATTGTTTAGTTATCTGAGGATCATTTTTTCGCCATACTGACCATAATAAGAATTTATCAGATAAGTTGTTTAATAATCTGATGACAAGTTTCCTTAAGTAAAACAATCCATTTCCCCCTTTATTCAGCATTTGAGGGAGGGGAAGAAGGCGGGAACATTTAATATCTTAATGTTCGTATAATGTTCTACATTTGTAAGAGGTAAATAATAGCTATTTACTTATCACATCCTTCTTACCCAGAGTAAATTTCATTGCTGTGTACTAATTTCCTTTATTGGTTAAAGAGCTAAGTTGTAGTTCTTGTATTAGTACCAGAGTCAATGTGCTCATAGCATATTCTTTTTTTATAATATTTTTATACAGATATTTGTAATGCTTCAGTGTATCAGGCAAGAGATATTATTTTGAAATTGGCCAGTGGAGTTACTGATATTGCAGTGGTTGTTATGCTATTCGGCAATATTCTGATTGAATTTGCTTGTAGTAAAGGTAATCTTTTCACTAGACACAATTATAACCAATAATGTGTACAGATAATACAATTGCTCACTGATTTATTTATTGTTGTTAAAAATTTAATAAATTTTGGTGTATCAATTTTTTTCAGATTTGTTCAATGAGTTTTTAATCCATAATTGACATATTGGAATAATAATTAAAGTATTTAAACTGTACTTATTTTTAGGCCGTTTGTTTTGGCCGATTACAAATGTTTGCCGAACTAATGCCAACAAGACTGAAGCAAAGGAGGAAACTATAGAAATGAAAGTAAATGAAGTTTATGAACTGAGATCTAACATTGCCTCTGCACAAAATGTACAAAATTCTCTACAAGATATGGCTTCTTGTATTTACGAAAAATGTGTTTAAAACTACAAACTAGTATTTTTTGTATTTTAATGCCACGAACCCCTATAAATAGCCTAGCCTACTACTGATGTAGTTATATATCAGGATAACATGATTAACATAAAATCAGTTAATTTAATTGCAAATTGAATTATAAATAATCTCAATTGTGTTCATTAGTGTGTTCCATACTCATTGTAGTTGAAGCAACACTACATGTTTTTATATCCTATTATCTGTGGCAAAAAGAAAAAAAAACAAATTATTTGACTAACTATGATGAGTACAAGAAATTATATTAAGCAAAGGTGCACAAACCATTTCTCTTCATTTTATAACTGAAACATAGATAGAGTTTAGCGATCTCTGTGTAGTAGTGACATAGTTAAAGTGCAACTTAAAACATTCCTCAATTGTTATACACAAGATCTTGGAAATGTGCAAAATAATATAATCAGTGAAGTCACATCGTGGATTAACGTGAAAAATTACTTTTCAAAAGGCTTTATTCTACCCTAATTGTAGCATAATAAATAAATGTTCCTATCTAATATCATTCTATGGGTTCTCTATGCATTTCACATCCCATTAGGTTAATGTACAATTCTCAGCTAATTTAGTACTACAAATGAATTTTTTTTAATTAACAGAATAATAATTATATATATAATATTATTAACAGCAAAGTATGTCTCTCTGTAATTATAATTTGAATTATAGTATAAAAAAAGTTATAGTTAAATTAACATTTATTGTGCAAGAACTCACTTCACATCTCAAAAATTATGCACGAAGAAGGTAAGGGAGATGTAGTGCTATTATGACCAGTATAATATGAATTATTAGCAAAGTCTTCAACTCTTAAAACTGCTTGTTGTGCCACTTGTGATGTTCAATCTTCCAGGAAAATTTAAATTAACACATTCATAATAAATATACCAACTCACACTGCATTCTTTTACTAATAGTAGCTAGTGTATACAATCACCATTGACAACCCACCAATAGTCACCTATGGAATTGGTCACTATTTGAGTCCATGAATTATACCAACTGCAGCACTTTCAACTGATAATTTAGGATAGTAGTCAGCAGTAGATGAGTATCGAGGTATTATAATGTCATTAGTTCATACATTCAGTCCTGCTGATAACCACTCATTGTATAGCACCAGCTGAGCTGGCTAACCGCCAACTATGCCCTAAACGACCAAGTCAGGCCAGTCAGTTTGAGACATTGAGTAGGGAGAGATAAACCTGTCTACTCTTCCTTTCTTCCTTTCTTCTACATATGATTTGTGGTTGATTATGGTTAGCTACTGTAGGTAACTACTCTTTCCCATTTCAGTTCAACAAACGAATTATTCACATCAACCTCTCCTGCTCCCCAATATATCTGTCCTTTCTGTGTATTTTCTTTCACTTTTTCATTGAAGTAGTATACATCAGTCAGCTTTTCTCACCAGTTTCTAATTTTCTTGACCCTTGTTCTGCAAATCTTTCACAATATCATGCTCACTTTTTGGTGCATATTATCATTTTTTTTAAAAGCCATGACGTCGAATGGATCTTAAATTAATCCTCATTTTATTATTCTGAGTAAAGGAACTTGTATAAAATTCTTATATGCTACACTTTGTTATAGTATAGTTCTCTAAACCTTATGATTAGTTCTCTTTTTCTTTAAGATATTGTATATTTATCGAGGTGCTATGGTAGACGATAACCAGCATCAAAACTAAGTTTTCAATGATCAATAATATGGCACAATACTTCCCATTGATATCAGTAAAATTAAAATAATTAGTGAATATTTTGAAATGCCCAGCCATGCCAGAGTATAGAATTTGAACAATATTTAGCTATTACACACTATAAGACATTATGCTATCCCAAAAATGATTGTTAGGCTACCAGACTATACTGGCATTCAATAACTTTCACTTTCAAAAAGTTGGGTTGGGGGGGGGGGGGGGGGGGAGTTTTGCCTTGCCAAGTTAATTATCACACTTGACTAAATAAGATTTGAAAGAGTGTCTGCTAGCAATTAAACCATTTAACATAATTATATAATTGTTGTATACAAAACCATTCCTCAATCATTCAAATAGTTATTAAAATATTTTTCGAGAGACAATCTTCAATCTATCATTATGATTGCCTCGTATTCACCATGGGTTTTTTGTTTTTTCCCATTCATATAGCTATTCTCTCTTGCTTTTGAAAGAAATGATATGCAAATTCACTGCTTCTTTTGTTCTAAATTACGATTGAATTACTGGCATGCTAAACGGAGGTATAGTACTGAATTATGTGGAAGGGAATGGGCCTGGGTAAAGTAAGGTTTTGGTAATTTCTGTCTGCTGATAAGCCGTTACCATTGGGAAAACAAATTAAGTTTTCTTGCATCACCTCTGCCCAAACATGTAATGGACAATTTTTTTGTTTGTTTTTCCTGCGTTATCTAGATAGCTACTTTATAGGAATATACGTGGGTATACATATATCTAATCACTTGACACATCTAGCCAGTATTCCAAAGTACTTTTCATCTTTCCGCAGTAGCTAGCGCGCGTTCGCTATACTCCAACTCAACTCCAGGAAATCAAATTAGTCAGGTCACTTGAAAAACAGCCGCTGTAATGAAAATTGGTCTATCCGTTTATTTCTGCTGGTTCTACGCAGATAACATCTCCGACGCTTGTTTGATCGAATAGTAAGTGTATGGGATCTCAGTAGGTGTCCTCAGAATGTAGCAGGCCCGCACCTGCTCCTTACTATGCAGAATTCGATCGCTACACCACCCGGGCCAGTTCACACACTATTTAATTTCATAAACCAATAACAGACTGAAGGGCGCATGCCCGATTCGACAATCAAAGTACAAGGTTCAACACATCCTCCCCCGTTGACTACTGTAAGTGGTCAATGTACGGGAATGATACAAACATAAATGTAAGGGTGATAACATATGATACACTAGTTAGGAAGTGTTTCGATATTAGTCTTCTGTAATACACCGCACTATTTCCCTTGCGTTCTTGGCTGCTAGACGCTGAGGTCTCGAGTTGCGGACCGCTGATGGTGTAAGGTCATCATTAGCTTCGAGGGTGGCATCGACTTCAGGTACGTTCTCAATATTTTCATGTGATGACTGATACACTTCCAGTGGGTAGACATGCTGAATAGGTCTGCGTAAGATCTTCATACTTCCCTTGCTGGAAACAACCTTGACCTTAACTCCGCGAACTACGTCATCAACTCCATGGATGAGCTCCTGTATCCTTCCAAGTCTCCACAGACCTCTTGGACGTCCTTCATCATATACAGTCACAATTTCTCCAACCATGAGATCACGTGTTTCACCTCTTGCTAACCGAGTACGATGGTGTTCTCGAAGTTCCAGCAAGTATTCTCGCTTCCATCGTTTCCAGAACTTCTGAAGGGTCTTTGTGAGATGACACATTCTACGTGAAAGTGCTTCTGGTGGGTCGGAAGAATAAACATCAGGGTCATCAATGTGAACGGTGGGGTCTGGCAAAGACAAGATGCGATATCCAACTAACAAGTGGGATGGTGTAAGTGGCTCCTCCATATCTTCAGAGCTAACATAGGTTAGTGGCCGTGAATTGAGAACTGATTCCACTTCAACTACTAGAGTAAGGAGTTCATCATGAGAGAGACTATTCCGACCAATGGCCTTCCTTAAGCATCGCTTTGCTGATTTTACCATGCGTTCGAACACTCCACCCCACCAAGGTGCCTTCTCAAGATTGAATCTCCACTCAATGTGCAACCTTGAAAAGTAGTTGGCAAATTCTGAACTTTCAATCATATTCTTGATAGCGACTGCGGCACACTTAAAGGTCTTTGCATTGTCTGACACCATGCAGCTTGGCACACCTCTTCGAGCAGAGAATCGCCGAAAGCTTCTCAGGAAGGAAGCAGCTGTCATGTCTGTGACCAAGTCAAGGTGGACTGCTCGGGTAGAACAACAAGTGTACAGGCATAGCCATGTCTTTGAGTTTCTTGGCCCACTCGATGTCCGAATATAAAATGGACCGGCAAAGTCCACACCTGTGGTCTGGAATGGACGAGATTGTCGGACACGAAAAGCTGGCAATGGAGGCGAAGGCTTACTTCTGCAAGGCATTCCCTCAAACCTTCGACACACAACACATCTATGAAGTAATTTGCGAATAAACTGCCTCCCCTGAACTATCCAGTATGTGGATCTGAGCTCAGCAAGTGTCTCTTTTACACCATCGTGCAATACGCGTTTGTGAGCATCCATCACTACTAACTTGGCTAGGTGGTGCCCTTTATCCAGCAAAATTGGGTTCTGGGCTGATAAGCTGAGACTAGAGTTTGCCATTCTTCCCCCACATCTCCATATGCCCAGATCATCACAGTAGAGGTCAAGCTGGCGCTTTAATCCAGAAAAATTGTGACTTTTTTGCAGAAGGGACTGGGCTTGCCTTATCCAGTAACATCTTGCTCGCTCAAGATCAGTCAGTGGTGACTTATGTCCAGAGGATTCACAACCCTTTATCTTGCTGCGAAGAAACTTGGTAAACCTTATCACTAGCTCAGTGATTTTAAAAAGTCGATGAGAAGAACTGCATCGTTGGGGTTCAAAGAGTTCAGATTCTCCAGCATCTTCAATTGTAGCAACAAGTGAGAATGCAGTCTTCTTCTTCATTTCTGCTTGGCAAACTCCGGGAATTGAATCTTCGATGTCATCCTTTGCCTCATGGAATGTGCCCTCAGAACAAAGCCATCCAGGACCATTCAACCAAAGTGGATTTTCTGCAAGCAATAAAGCGGACACTCCTCTTGACGGTATATCTGCTGGGTTGTCAGATCCTGGACAATGCCTCCAGTGTTGTGGCTTGACTAGTTCCCGAATTGCATTGACTCTGTTCTCAACAAACTGCTTCCATTCATGATGTGTTCCCTGAATCCAATAAAGAGCTGCCTTCGAGTCAGTAAAGCAGACAGGATTACTTAATGAAATCAAAGACTTCAGTGCAGCGGAGACACTATCAATTAATTTGGACAGAAGAAGTGCTGATAGCAATTCCATCCTAGGAATTGTTGCTCCTCCCGCTGGTGCGACTCTCGTCTTGGAAGCTACAAACTTAATGTGAACGCCTTGGTCGTTATATAACCTCAAATACACAACTGCTGCATAAGCTCGTGATGAGGCATCGCAAAACCCAACCAGTCTGACTGAATGTGAGTGAAGTGGGGAATCATGGAATAGGCAACGTGGAATCGCTATGACCCTTGCATCCTTCAGCATCTTCAAAAGATGATTCCACTTCTTAAGTAGTGCTCCAGTGAGAGGGTTGTCCCATTCTATTCTTGCTTCGCATAATTGCTGGCAAAACATCTTAAATAGAATTGTAACAGGAGAAAGTACTCCTAATGGGTCATAAAACCTTGCTGAAATGCTGACAATGCTCCTTTTACTAGGTTCCAAGCCTTCCATGATGCTGGCCAACTCGCTAATGTCAAATAGAAATTCATCACTATTAGTATTCCACTCCACACCTAACACCCTTTGGATGCTTGGTTTATCTTTCTCATTGGTTCCCAGTGAAGTCTTGGCATATGTCTGGTCCTCTTCTTGAGTTGGCAATATTTGGTCTCCAGAATGTGTCTCTTGTGTATTGTTCAGTGACTCCTCCCCCGCTCTCCTGCAGTCAGACGCTTCATTATTCTGAATACGAAGATGAAGTCTGCCGGAATTAGTGGCAAACTTTCTCAACCTGAACCCAGCTTCTGCCAGTCGTAACTTGGACTTAGCATACAACTCATAAGTGGATTCGTCATCGGCTGAACCAGAGACTAAGTCATCAACGTAGATAGAGGAAAGAAAACGGTCTACGAACTCCGGGTCCTCCTCTCGATATGATTCCAAGTGGTGTTTAATCGTTGCATTAAGAAGGAAGGGGCTGGCAGACACTCCGAAGACAACCCGGGTAAAACGGAGAGTGAACAATTCTGGTTGGTCAGCTAATGGATCTTTCACCCACAGAAAACGCAGTGAATCACGGTCTTGTTCATCGATCGAAATCATAAGGAAGGCTTTTTCAATGTCACCTATCAGAGCAACTTGGTGACAACGAAATCGTAGGAGGATATCAAGTATTGATTGTCCAAACTTAGGTCCCGTGTATAAACAATCATTGAGAGATGGACCTAATGACCTTGCACTAGCATCGTATACGATCCTCAGCTTAGAGGTGGACTTGTCTTGACGTATTACTCCGTGATGCGGTAGGTAATGAGTGCGATCACTTATCATCTCAGCAGGTCGGTTCACGAGCTCTATTATTCCCTGACTAAGTTGGTCATGAATGATTTTGTCATAATCACACAGCAGGTGAGGTGATTGTTTTAATCTTCTGAGAAGGCTCAGTAGTCGCTTGGAGCATAATTCAAGGTGATCAAGAAGTGGAGGATGATGATCCTTCCATGGAAGATTGACTTCGTATCGTTGTCCATTGAACCGTATTTGCTGTATGAACTTGTCATAAACTGACCTTTCATTTTTCAAGATACCAAGTGATTCAAGTTCCCAGAACTGTTTCAATCTATCGTCAAGAGAGGGCTCAATAGGGTTCGCATCGATCCGAAATGTATGAGTTGAAGTTAAGGTGAGATTGACAGTGACATTTTCTCTTTCCATGGGTCCTGATAACACCCAGCCGACCTTGGTTTTGATTGCAGTTGGTCCACACTCTCCTCGTATGATATCACCGGTCACAATATCCCAGTAGAGATCGGTGCCAATCAACATATCAATATCTAGAATATCAGAGGGTCCAGACTCATCAGCTAAGTCTAGTCCAACTAAGTGGTCAAAGTGTTCCTGAGCATAACTGATAGGTTGTGTAGTGAGGGAATTTGATATACAGGGGACAACCAATGCCATTATTAGTATCATCTCCTTGTTTCTTGTCACAAGTCCCAGCTGGACTACATCACATGAAACACTCTGGCTCTCTGTTGAGCCAAATGTTTTGATACTGAGTGATTCCGTCTTCAAGGTACAAAGATCAAGCTCATCACGAAGGCGACAGGTAATATAGGTTCGTTGACTACCAGTATCAAAAATGCCTCGAGTAGTGGTAGTGGATGCTTCGTGTTTGGGATTAAATAATTGCAACCTTGCCGTCTGAAGTAAAACTGAATTGCATGATCCAACATACATGTTACTTGTGGACCCCTGCGTCTCAGTGTGACCTCCAGATTCCGAATGTGTTCGTGATGATCTGCTAGTAGATGTATCTGATGAACCGGTTGTGGCTGAAGTGCTAGTTACTTGACCAGAATCCTGCCGCGTACAAATAGAGGAGTGGTGCCTTCCTCTACATTTCTTACAGCTGAATCTAGATCGACATTCACGGCTAAGATGATTCTTTCTGAGGCAAACGAAGCACCGACCGGTCTTGCTCAATATTTCCTTCCTGGCAGTAACATCGGTAATGGTAGTGCATAAAGCTGAAAAATGATTCTTGTCACAGTATGCACAAGTGACTTGCCGAGGTGCTACTATATAATGCAGTGGCGGTGGGAAGCCGTGGTTGCTTCTTACGTTGTGAGTTAGAAACTTCTGGACTCCCTGAAGGGTTTGATATGGCAATCCGTTCTCTGGCATTAAGCTCCTCTTCAAATATTCTCATCACACGGTCTAGTTCCCATTTCTCTCCAGTCACCACTCGGCTAACTATAAGCTTAATCTCAGGCGGCAGTTTGTTAACAAGGACTGAGGCGAGAAGTCCACCATATGACTCTGTAGACACTCCTAGTGAACGAAGCCCCCGAATATGAGCCTCAACTGTGTTATAAAGTTTGCGTAGACTTCTTGTGTGGTTATGTGATGTGACAGATGCCACTCCCAGAAGAGCCTCCATGTGTTGATTGATGATTAGCTGGGTATTCCCAAATCTTCCTTTAAGAGTGCTGATTGCTTCCTCATAATTAGCAGATGTAATACTAAGTCCAGCAATTGCCTCTGCTGCAGAGGATTCCAGAAGGGAAGTGAGATAGTTGAATTTATCGACATTAGACAAAGTTGGATTCAGATGGATAAGACGAGTGAAACGAGTCCCAAAAGGTTGCCCATTTTGTGAGATCTCCGCTGAATTTCTTGAGAGTCAGCTTTGGAAGCTTCACATGGATTGTAGCTGTAGAAACAGGGTGAGTGCTTGCAGACAACCTATGTGGCATGGCTAGGGTACTAGGGGGTAGCATCCCAACAGCAGGACTCAAGTCACTTGTAGGTAGCGAAGTCATATAGGTGGGTGGGGCCAACCCATGAGCATCTATTGATCGTGTTGTAGTCTCAGGTAAGGTAGGATAAAGGCTGCTCGATACCCAAGGCATTCCAGTGGATGGTGCACGGGTATCATGAGTGTAATAAGGATCAAATGTACTAGGCAGGGTAAAAGGGACAGTAGTTGATGGTGCAGATATTCCAGGATAGGGAACAGGAGATGGGACACTAGTGACAGTTGTACTGCTAGATGAAGTGAGCGATCCAAGCGTCCCAGGTGATGGTATTGCATGATGTGTACCAATCAATCTCCCAGGTAAGACTGGTGCAGTCGTTGCCATTATGTCGCTTACAGAACTTGGGGTCGCTACTACAACAGATACCACAGTTGATGTGGTTGAATCACTACTGTTGGGCAGGGATGTTGTATGAGAGCTTGTGGCTGCCAGACTGTCGCGTATGGATGGGCGTCGACCTTCTTCCACACTTAACTCTGGTGATCCAGGGCTCGTCACTTTTCGTGGTCTGGGTTCAGGGGAACGTACTATAATTTCCAATGCTTCTTCAAGACTAATCACTGCAAGACTGACTTCCTCCCTTATTATGTCTGCCTGCTCAATCTCCTCATCAATTTGATCCACTTCCACCGCATCTATTAACTCTTCATCTAGTTTGGTTAGTATGCCCAACTTGCTGACAAGAGATTGTTTCAGTTGCTTCAGTCTAGCCACATCTGCCCTTGCAAGAGCCTCAGGAATGTCCTTTAGTATTCTAGTGACAGATGCTCTATGCCCCCCTCTGACCCTTCTCTTTCTGGTTGTTGCATCCGCCGCTGGTCTGTCGCTCTCATCACCGGAAGACATACTGAAACTAATTAGCCAAATCGCTGGGTCAGCAAAGCGTGTTGGGTAACGATCGTCGAGTCAACTAATACACTACTGGATCTCGCCGTTAGCCTGAAGTATCCGGCTCGAAGGACCATATATGGGATCTCAGTAGGTGTCCTCAGAATGTAGCAGGCCCGCGCCTGCTCCTTACTATGCAGAATTCGATCGCTACACCACCCGGGCCAGTTCACACACTATTTAATTTCATAAACCAATAACAGACTGAAGGGCGCATGCCCGATTCGACAATCAAAGTACAAGGTTCAACACAGTAAGATAGCTATGCCATTCCTGCTGCATTTGGCTGTGCTGCTGATAGTAAAAAAACAAGGTTAGTATAAATTAATTAGCTGGGTCGTAGACTGCACACGCCACAGCCTATACTTTAAGCTGTTAGGTTTGACGGTTTAATGATTTGTGTGCATATTCACATTCAACAGTCGCAGGTTGAACCTGAGATGGATCCTTTTTTTTTCTCTAATTTTCCACATGTGGAAATATATTCCGCATTCAGGGGAATGACAATCTCATCCATTTTTCATAAATACACACACTGTCATTGATGGTTAGTCGTTAATGACACACAGGCTTATTGTTATACTAGATATACAACATCCTTTTTATAAAATACCATTCGTGCACAAGACAGGGGCAGATCTAGCAATAGTGATAGCTTCAAGCATATGAAATTTTCTTAAAATAATTCAATGATTAGCCATAAATGAAAAAAAAATATTACAATTCAGTTTTTGGCTTGTACTCTTGGTGAAGGGAGAATGGTCTCCCTGTCCTCCCTCCTGAATCCTACCCACCAAAAAAAAGTTGAAAAACAAACAAAAAACAAACAAACAAAAAAATATAACAATAAACAGCTCAGTTGTGTTAATGATAACTTTATTTATAAATTACTCCAAAAAAATGTAATAACAGTAATTATGTACGTATGCATTCACATTGTAGCTTTTAAACCTAAAAATGGCCTTTTGTTAAGGCTATAGCTATAATACATACTTATTACGTAAGTCAGAGTGTGATACAAAATTATTCTGTGTTAACATTTTTAATCCATGTCTGCTACCACTGCAAATATGCATGGTATAATATAATATATATATAATTATATATTTATTCCATGCTAGATATCTTCACAATGATATTTTTAGGTACGTGACCCGTGTCACGATATCACAAAGTGTTATCTCATGGCTGTATTGATTACACTCGTCCGAGTGATATGGCCAGATATTTCACTCTCGGGCTTTGTACTTTCGAGAATTGTACTTTAACCTAATGGGATGTGAAATGCATAGAGAACCCATAGAAGTATAATAGACAGGGACACTTATTTATTATGCTACAATTAAAGTAGAATAACGTCTTTTGAATAGTAATTTTTCATGTTAATCCTAAATGTGACTTGACTGATTATTTTATTATGGCACATCAAAATATTCACAATTTTTTTAAAATTTTAATTTTACCGTCCTAAATTATCAGTTGAAAGTGCTGCAGTTGGTATAATATTCATGGACTCAAACAGTGACCAATTCCATAGGTGACTATTGGTGGGTTGTCAATGGTGATTGTATACACTATTGGGTGAATGTAATAAAAGAATGCACTGGCATTCAATAACTTTCACTTTCAAAAAGTTGGGTTGGGGGGGGGGGGGGGGGGGGGGGGAGTTTTGCCTCCAATCTATCAAAGATTGCAAAACAGTGTGATAACAGCAAAGGAAAAACAAAACAAAACCAAACAAAAATTTTACTTTGACATTTTAATAGCAAGTAATTGAACAAATAAAAAGTATTGCAGCTATGCTGAGATAGATTTAGAACTGCAAATTATACACACTAACTTCATTAATCAGTATTATTAGTCTCAAACATATAACCATTGATAAAAAAAATTCTATTGGGATTGTTTGCAGCTCCCTCACTTCTTTTGTCTGCTGACTTTAAAATGATTGTTAGTGACACAGACACTGCAATGTCTGCCATTAGGACCTTAACCAGGAAGTTGGAGTCAGCAATAAATTTCATACTAATCTTTTAGAAGTATATTATTTAATAGCTAGCTAGTACATGAAATATTTGATAGCTTTACAAGAAACTTATAATTCATGGCTGATCACAAAATATACTTAAGTAATCATGAGTGTTCATGGTTGCTCAGCTACTTGTTACACATTTATACTATTAAATAGATCTTGCACTGATTAAAGCTTTATCAATGTAAACTTTCTAGGGATATCTTTACACCATAATAATAACAATATGTGATCATAATCATAATGCTTACTGCGTTTGCTAGTACATTACACACTAGATTCAATTGCTATTTGTATCAGTAACAGTTGGCTCTATAGCAAACCACCTAAGAACAGCAAGTACACTTCCATTCAGTTAATGGGAACCACATTTAGACTTCGGCATGATACTAAGTGTGCTGCTACTAAACACTACATTTGGACTTGGAATACTCTCTGACTTCAAAATGTTGCTAAAGATTACCCATAAGTTAAAAACATCAAAAAACATAGGAGGTGAGAAACTTGAGTTTGGGGCTGTGGAGATCTCTATCATCTTATTGGTGATTGAATGAGCTTGCTTACTATCAGTTAATAACATATTCTACTCTCCAATTTCATTACATTACAAAAGAGGTCACTTAGCATGATTTGTCTTAAAATTAACAACATTTCAATCCGAGGACCTCCTTCAGTTTCCTAAAACTCTATGTAACAAAGAGCCTCTTATGTTTATGATTATGCTTTCATATACAAACATTATCACACTTGGATTGAACCTTTCTCACTTAAAGGGGTCTAAAGAGAAGCACAGATAAAATGTGAAAAAAATCTCAGTTATGTTGTTAGGGAATTGAACCCAGGACCACTGGCTTTAGCCATCAGTGCTTTAGCCACTGAGCTATGACAACCCACGACTCCCAAGATCCACACATTTTACCTTTACACTGTTCAATAGTACTGCTTGTTGCAGTATCGTACTTAAAGACCACCAATAATGTGCCGTCAGAACACAATAATTATCACACTTGACTAAATAAGATTTGAAAAGTGTCTGCTAGCAATTAAATCATACATAATTATAATATTGCTGTACAAAACCATTCCTCATGATCATTTAAATAGTTACTAAAAACATTTTTTGGGATTCAATCTTCATTATATCATTATGCTTGCCTCTTATTCACCATGTTGTTGCTTTTCTTCATATAGCTATTCTCTCTTGCTTTTGAAAGAAATGACTAGGCTAATTCACTGCTTCTTTTGGCTTCTAAATTACGATTGAATTACTGGCATGCTAAACGGAGATATAGTACTGTATTATATTATGGAAGGGAATGGGCCTGGGTAAAGTAGGGTTTTGGTTATTTCTGTCTTTTGATATGACTTTACTATAGGGAAAACAAAGTAAGTTTTGTTGCTGTTATTAAATACACCACACTTAGTCCTTTCCGTACCTGTGCAGCACCTTCTCCCAAACATGTAACGGACAATTTTTTTTTGTTTTTTCTGCGTTATCTAGCTAGCTACTTTATAGGAATATAATGAGGGTATACGTATATCCAATCACTTGACACACCTAGCCAGTATTCTAAAATAAGTTTCACCTTTCCGCAGTAGCTAGCGCTCGTGCGCTACTCCAACTCAATTCCAGGAAATCAAATTAGTCAGGTAACTTGGAAAACAGCCAAACTGAAATGAAAATTGGTCTATCCGTTTATTTCTACTGGTTCTACGCTGATAACCTCTCCGACGCTTGTTTGATCGAATAGTAAGATAGCTATGCCATTCCTGCTGTATTTGACTGTGCTGCTGATAGTAAAAAAACAAGGTTAGTTAAGTTAATTAGCTGGGTCGTAGACTGCACGCCCACAACCTATACTTTAAGCTGTTAGGTCTTGACTGTATAAATCCATTTTTGATGAATACACACACTGAAATGTTAGCTGTACATCCTTTTTATCAAATGCCATTTGTGCACAAGACAGAGGCAGAACCAGCAATAGTTATAGCTTCTAGCTTATGAAATTTTCTTAAAATATTTCTATGACTTAGCCATAAATGAAAAAAATATTACCATGTTATCTTATGGTTTGTAAACTTGGTAAAGGGAGATGGTCTCCCTGCCCTCCCTCCTGAATCCTACCCTGCCAAGAACAAAAACAGAACAAAAACAAACAACAGCAACAACAACAAAAATAGACCAACTCAGTTGTGTTAATGATAATTTCATTTATAGATTACTCCAAATCATGTAATGACAGTAATTATGTATGCATTCACATTGTAGTTTATAATGCATAAAAATGGCCTTTTCTTACAGCTATAGATACATACTTATTACATAAGTCAGAGTGTGATAGAAAAATTATTCGGTGTGGATTTTAAACTCTCTTTGTGGTACAAAAACAATTTTCCGCAGTTATGTGGAAGGAAATAACACAGGGATTAACATTTTTAATCCATGTCTGCTACCATAGCAAATATGGTATAAATAATATATTATACAGAGAAAGCTGCACCAATAAAACTGAAATGTGTGCTGCAACATTATGGTTTTATTTATTTAGTTTATGTATGATGTTCAGTCCAATCTCTGTAATCAATCAAGATATCTTACATTTCAATATTGGACAATTTTATATTTAATAATCTCAAACATTACTTTGCATTTTGACTATCAAAATAATCAAAAAGTATCTAAACCTCTCTAACTATAATTGAAATAATTATTAAGATTTATATTACTTCCAATTATATTCACTAGTGTGGAGTTTGCCTATACTTTCTGTAAGAGATGGATTTAGTAATCAGGAATTATCTGGACCACAATGTTCTGAGCCATTGACATTAGTTTGTAATGCTGTGAATTTCAATAGCACAAACATTACATGGTTTGCTGGTTCTACAATTTTAGTGGCATATTCATTCAGATCATCAGATCCATTTCCTATGTCTCTACAATCTGATGTGATTAATGGAACTGCACAGATAGAGAATGCATATTATAATGGCGATTTTAATTACATCAACTTCACTTTAACAGTGAATGTAAAGGATCTTCTTTTATTCCAAGAACAAAACATAAGTTGTGGCTCAATATATACTCGAAGCAATGCTTTCAATGTCAAGAATTTTAATGTAATAGGTGAGAATGTCATCATTCAACATTAGAATTATGTGAAAAAATGGCTTCAAGCCAATATTTATGGTAGATTACAATATTATCAATAAGTAATTTGAGATGATTTAATTATTTTTAAATGGGCTTGATTATTCAAGATTATATAATAGTGCAAATTTGATTAGATTACTATAAATCAGTTATAATTTTAAAGTATAGAATTTAAAGTATTATAATTAAGCTTTTTTAATGAGCTAATTTTATTGAGTACATTTATAATTTATTGACAATTGACATCTATAATGGACAATCACTAGGAATAGACCAAATAGCAATAGCAATTTTAGAATTGAGAACTTATTTCTGATTTTCTATTTACTCAGATCATTGTAGATTGGAATTTCCAGTTAATTTAATATCAATATATTCAAGACAAAGCAAAAGGCTGACAAAGATAGTAGCACGGTGGATAAATGTGGTATTTTAATTGCACAAAAAACAGTTTTCATAAGTAAAATACATTACTGGTTCATCATCATCATGAATCTATACAATAATTATAGGATAGCACTGATTGTATGCATACTAGCTATTCATTATTATGCTAGTTATGGAATTATTAACCCTCAGTTGCATGCGAGAGAGGTTTTCAGTAGTCATCCTGTCTGTTTGTCTGTCTGCTTGTTTCTTTGTCTATTTGTCTGTCTGCCTGTTTGTGTGTCTCATATATTTGTCTGTTTTTCTGTCTGTCACTCTTTGAGTTAGAGATTATTTATAATAATTAACCATTGATTTATGAATGAACTTAACTCAGAATGATTATTTAAATATTTGATTAAGCCATTTTTTGTAAATTTTGGGCTGATTTTTGAGAAAAGAAGTGAATCTATCAGCTCCGAGTAGGTACTAGTTTTTGTGAGTAATCACCTCTTTTATCACGTAGTCATGAGAGAAAATTTTCTTGATGCCTGTGGTAGATGTGCTTCAGTCAGTGGATGTGGCTTGCTCAGCTTCTTAACTTATAAAGACATCGTTTACATTTACTGCTGTTATTGCTAGAGCTATATTGATACCAGAATAATTAATAGACAATAAAATTATTACATTGATCTGAGATGATTTTGTAATAGTAATAGCTAGCTATGTATGGTAGTGCTGAGGGTCTTCACATTTGGTGCTCCATTAATTATTGAAATCTTGTTTCATGTGATTAGATATACCATTCGTAGACTACTAGTGCAGAAAGTCAAGTGAAAGTAGTAGCAATTATTGAAAAGCTATTAACACTGAATATTAAATCTACATGAGATAGCAGTAAACATGCATGCATTCATCAATATGGCATTAAATACCCACCCTCTGGAAATTATTCACACATTATTACAGTTATACTGCTTGTTTTTTTCACACACCACAAATTATATTTTCCATTTATGTGCTGAATAGTAATTACGAAAGTATGTTTCTTTCCTGTTTCCCGAGCAAGTGTCAATAAATATGTGTACAAAAGTTTGTATGAAATGAGTTGAACTATTGTTGTTATAGTGACTGCAATATTATCACATGTGAAATGAATTTTATTATAGATAACCACATTCAGAGAAATCAATTATTTTCTGCAATTAAGGGGCTCTAAAGGTATATTATGGTCTACTCAGATAAGCAACCGCAAATGCTCAGAAAGACTATGTACATTTGAAATTGATGTACAGAGGCATACGAGCCAGCATTATCATTTAACTATTGAGTATACCGAGAACAGAATACACTATAGCTTCACTTCTCACGTATTAAGTAAGTAAGTAATCAAGAAGTGACTATTTCATTATAATTTTTTAAATATCACAGAGAAATTTTACGAAGAAAATTTTGGAGTTACAATTCCTGGAGAAGAATGCAATTTGATTTTTTTGTGTTTAGATAGTCATTGTTGGATCAGCTGGGGATTTATCTCAAGGTTTAATAACTTTACTGATTATACAAGTATTCCCTTTAGAAATCTTGAAGCGGTCTCTTCAATTGAAGTTATTCCAGAATTGAATTATATCGAATTCGCAGAATATTATGAAAATAAGTCAGTGATAAAAATATACCAAGGAATAGGTAAAGTCTTTACTCAATTCCAATTTTGTTGAGTCTTTTTTAAGTGTTGCAACTGCTTAAATTTGTAGCTACCAGCTATTATTATTATTCTTGCACTCTAATGTTTGTTTAATGACAAATTTAATGTGTGGATAGAGTACAAATGAATATAATTATGCAGTATAGCTATAACGTTATATATTACGTGAGATAATTTCTGATATTGTATGCTTTAATATTATTAGAAATCAATGCCACCTACAGTGCCACTTATTGGAATAATGGACGCTTAACTGAAATTGAAGTAATGTGGTCTGTCAGTGAGGTAGTGGCTCATTTTATGTTGCTCTGTTTATATTATATATATTTATTTATATTGTAGTACTTATTAAATGAGCAGAGTGTGATATGGTGAAATATTTGACTGAGCAGTCTAATTTATTTTCAAGAGCCAGAGGCAGTGAAAATAAAGCCTGATAGTGAAATATCTTGCCATTACACTCTGAAGTCTGTACTAAAACTGGTATACCTGGTGGTGTAAATTAGGCTGTAGGGGTCCCCATAACCCCAGCTTATATTTTAGCAGCTGCTCCATCCTCTTCAAGGAGGGGGAGGTAGGCTACACCAGAGGAAGGTAGCTGTAAAAACTAGGAAAACTATAGGCTGGTTGCTATAACTACTAGGGTATGAGCTTGTGAACACTTAAATATCTTAATATCTTGTGTTATTTCAGGTCACTGTACCTAAGGATAACATGTGCAGATATCTATCTTGAATAATATATATTATCACATCATGGAATACAGCCAAACTTATATGAAGGTGTGAATATGTAATCAGCTACAGATCTTTTGCATTTTTGCTTGCTACCTTACTGTTGTAATGTTTTTTATAACTACTTCAACAACTCAAGCTTTGAAGAAATTAGTGGTTTACTGGAAAATTATTGGGAAAGGGAATACTTTAAAAACGATTGGCAGGCAGTAAAGGAGTGTTATTAGCATCTTGAATATACCATAATGGGAACCTAAGCTTTACACTAACTTGGGAATGGCATTTTGACAAATAACATGTTTATTCAAGTATAACATGTACTCATTACATGAGTCAAAGTGTGATATGGTAAAATATTTCAAGATCAGGCTAATTTATTTTCACAAGCCTGAGGTAAGTGAAAATAAAGCCTGAGAGTGAAATATCCAGCCATATCACTCTGCCAGAGTAGTGTAATAAGTGGATTATGTTTTTAGTGCTAGATGTCTTCACTGCTGTAATTGTTGATAACACTAGGTGTAAAGTTGGCTGTAAAACTCTCTAAGAGCTCCCCACAACCCCAGCTGATATTTTAGCAGCTACTCTAACCTAGTTTTAGGAAGGCTTCACTAGGGGAAGGAAGCTGTAAAAACTCAGAAAACTGGTAAGCCAGGCAGGTTGCTATAACTGCTGGGGTAATGAGCTGCACAATACAGCCATGAGATAACATATGGGGTAGGATCACGCTGCCATCAGGGAGGTTGAGCACGGAGCAAACTAATGGAAGTATGTGAGATACACTTAAAGACTAAGACTAATCGCCCAGAAGTCCCCCAGGTTGGCAGTACTAGACAGGCGGTAGAGCGGATATCGAGCATCTTATGTCACTAGTAACCTCTGTCTCAATAGCAACTCTTTTACTCAGACTAAAAATCTCCAACAGAACTGTGCTCAGCCAGTGTTTAAATAACTGAGCTGGCGTGTGTGTGTGTGGTATGACATAAAGACTATCATGAAAAGACTACAACATTATGAATGAAAGTGTTAATTATTTAGTTCTTTCAATCCTTCAGGATTTCTCAGGGCTACTCTATTGTTCATTGAAGGTGTAAGGCTCCTCACCTGTTCCAAATAACACTATGTGACAACTTGAGCTTACAGGTCACATACCTAAAAATAACGTTGTAAATAATATCTAGCCTGGAATAAATTATTTTATTTAATTCTAGTTTTAAACTTAACATTTTTGTGGTCATAATATTCATTTGGCTATATAATTTTAGAGTACAATATTTTAGCTTCACTATAATTTTATTCATACAACTTTGATGGTTGGTAAAACGGGCTCAAATGTTTGTGCTTCAAATTTTTCACCAAAGAGAATATTAAAAACTAGCAAGTACCCCTCCACACAGTGGTGCTTGATGTGTATTACAATATAAGAATGCAGTAGCATAAGTTGGTTATATTCATGGTTATCATTCTCTACCCTTGGTAAATGTTTTATAAGTTTCTCCTCTCCTTCTCTATTTCTTCCTGAACTATCTCATTTCTGTATCCCCCACCTTTCTTTTTTTTTCAGCTTTTTTTTCCTTGAGTCATGGAGCCCTTTCTCCTCCTTTGTCTACCTCTCACGCTTCTGATTTTTTCTGTCCTTCTATCATAATTGTGGACTTAGGCTTTGCGAAAATTCTACCTTCTTTTCTACTTTTTCATTTTTGCCTTCTCATTTGTACTTTCTCCTTTTTACTACACTGCCTTTTTTCGTCGATTCCACCAGCTAATTAACCACTTTTTTGCCTTCCCTTTCACACTTTAGGTTTCCTTTTTTAAACCAATGCCGCCTATCCTCGTTTATTCCACCTACTTTTAGTTACAATTACAGAAATCGACATAAACTCAGTGTTTCAATACTTTACCCATTCTCTTGCTTCTTAGCCACTCTCGTCTTCTTTCCATTTATTCTTGTATCTGGTTAAGTTACAAATTAATTCGCCTACCATTAGTCTAGCATAGCCAAACCCTTTACTTCTTTACAACTGTGTTCTTTACTCGGTAATTTTCAGCCATAGTTCAGAATGCCGTTCTCCTGTGTCTCTACCACTCCCGTCTACTGTCCATTTTTGTTGTACCTAGTTTGAGTGCTAATCAGTTTGCCTCATGTTCTTGGTTTACCCGATAATTCAGCGCTAGTGTATGAGTATTGTGCGTCTGTGCGGTTTAGCTCATTAGCTCATGAATTATTCATGACTATATACGTCATTGTCAGTCATGGGTATTATTATATTGATGTAATTTCCATTTTTTGGTACAATCACTATGATAGGTTCACTTAAATATAGTAGCAAATAAACTTAACCATAAAATTTCATCCTGCATGCTTATCATAAATAATTCATATACTGCCAAAATGAATTTTAAAATAATGAAGTGAGTGATATTGTCTTGACAGATGAAATTGACGAGGACATTAAATAGAGTGGATACAAGTAACAGCAAAATAAATCCACTCTTACAATTATTTTCAATATTTGTCGTAATAGTTATAAATATGGAGAGAGGTGTTTGTAACTTCATGAACTTTATGATAGGTGTATGGATGTGTGCTATACAACAGTACCATATGGCTGCAAAGTGATGAAGGAGTGGTGTTGAATGAGAGTACATTGGATATAGGGATGTGTTCTAATCAACTTTGTCAATATTCATTCTTCCCAAATCGATCGGATATTGATTACATGGTTTTCATTCAAAACAACTACATCAGTGGATTTTTATACACCAATTCAAACATTATTGGTAGGTAGTAAATAATATTCTAGAATTTGTTTTAATTTAATTTCTTTAAATCTGTTCACTCAATCATTTTCTACCGAAAATGATTGTTTTTTTATCTCAAACTCAAACTATATAAATATCTGTTCAAAACTACTAAATTGATATCTATTTGCATTAATTCATTATTAAAAAATTAATGTTCAAAGGGTACAGTTTTTACTATGCACATTATAAACATCATTATAATGCTTTAGAAATGTAATTGAATTTTTTTTTTTTTTTTGCAAATAAGTCCATGTAGCTAGCTAATTTCATACAAATTACTGAACCTATTTCGATGTATGAACAGTCGGATCATCTCTAAGAACAAGTTTCCTGTATGAAGTGTCACATGACATGTGCTCGACTTTCATTCAGTGTATAATGGCTAATAATGGCTGCACAGTTGTACTTGGAAATTATTCAATTTATGATAATCACATGGAGCCTAATGTGACATCTGATTTTGTACAAGACTCAATGAGTTATCGTTTAAATCCTTCATCTCTGTACTATATTCAGGTGTCATCAATTGTTAATTCAATTGTTGTAAATCTGAGAGGAAATTTCACAACAAACAGTCGTAAGTAAACAATACAAAGTCATGTACAAAGAAATATCATTATCCTAATGATCGAAATAAATAGTACTCATGGTAACATTATTTAGGGAGAAATTAATGCATCCTCATTTTATATTATGACAACACCATCTAACTCTTCTGGGAAAACTGCATGACACAGATATGATAACAAGTGTATTGCAGTATTCTTATAGTGATTGTAAACAATTGTGTTTCAGTTATTACATGCTTTTAATGTGACATATTACTGTTATTGGGTCAACAAGAATAGTTGAGGGAGCAAACAAGTGAGACACTATTATACAGGGGTTTAGAATTTGGGATACTTGTTTGTTTTTGAGCGAGTGAGATACTATTAGGGGGTGGACAAATGAAAGTCGAGTGCATGTTCGATGCATATACATAATGTGTATTGATTTCATGTGTGCCCCTTAATTGATGTGCGGGCTCTTATTTCTAGCTTCAGCTTCTTGTCATACTATAGCAGTAAGCAAGTCTATGGGGCTAGGCTCAAACCTGGTGTGATTTTTTTTACAAGTCACAAGAAAAGTTGTTGCGAGTGGTTACTATGGAAATGAAACCCTTTACCAGACACAAATTCAAGACTTGGCCGTTCCTATTAGCTGAGTGCCTGTTGGTTTGGATGTCAAGGAACAATTCAGAATGTCAGAATACTAAAGCTAGCACTACTAGAACAAACTGAGGTGTGTAGAAATGTTGTACTGGTGAACTAAAATTACGAAAACACTCATGCCATTCATTTTTTGTTCAGCTAAGTGCTTGTTGACACAAGTTTAATTCAGACAATCACACTCAATTTAATGTATATAGTGTTTGCAAACTTCATTTCAACTTAGAATAGAGTTTACTAGCTTAATATATCCGTACTCATTACTGCTATGGTTTCAATGATAAAATTTTAATGTGTTTTGGGTGTAAAATCCCTTGTAATAATCATGCATATGCCCCCTTACTCTTTGGTTGATTAGCTATATGCCCTACTCTATAATGTTTTGGGTGTAACATGCTTTGTTTTCCTTTCTCTAGCTCCACCTCGTTTGGATGATTCCAACTCTATATTTTTAATCATATCTAGAGCATTATTTGTTGCTATAGCAAATATTCCATTCTGTATCTACTATTGTACAAAAAAGAAGAAATGTTCTCACTTATGTAAGTGAAGTGATAGCAAATTTTGCTGTTTGGTTCCATTGCCTTTCTTTCTGTGTGAATAGGCCACAGGATTTGGTTCATCACTATTTGCGTAATGATAGCCACTTCTTGCATACATTGGCTCTTAGTAGGCACTTTAATTGGAATATATTCTGGTAATACTATATGTATGTGACAACTTTAGAATTAGCTTTAATTCCTTCCCACTATTTTCCTTGAATGCAAGTCATATTGCTAGTTACCAGCCATTTTTTCTTTCTATCCAAATACCTATTATTATTGCTTTCCCTGAATTAAATGTTTTTATTTTTAAGAAGCGAAGGCACAATTCATGTAATTTTATATAGAGTTCAAAATGTTCTCATATTACAAGCTTAAAATTTTTATACCATATACAGATACATGTAATACTTCAGTGTATCAGGCACGAGATGCTATTTTGAAATTGGCAAGTGGAATTACTGACATAGCAGTGATTGCCTTACTATTTGGCATTATACTTACTGAATATTTTCTTAACCAAGGTAATATTTTTTCAATAGTCATATAATACAATTACTGACATAGTAGTGATTGCCATACTATTTGGCATTATACTTACTGAATATTATTTCTTAACCAAGGTAATATAATGCAATAAATACATTAAAGCTTATGTCCAATATAAATGTTTCTGATTACTTCTTCACTTGATAACCAAGATATATTTAATGAATATTAATTAATGTACTTAAACCGTGCTTGTTATTTAGGCTGTTCATTATTGTCAAAGATAAAAGTTTATCAAACTAATGCCAAGAGGGCTGAACTACACTCAAAGGAGGAGGAAACCATAGAAATGGAAGTGAATGAAGTTTATAGAGTAAGGTCGAACATTGCCTCACAAAATGTACAAAGTTCACTTCAAGAAATAACTTCTATTTATGAAAAATGTGTTTAAAAGAATTTTGTAATGCAAATATTATGTAGCTATTTATTTGTAATTGGATGCAACTATTCTCATTATAAGTAATTTTAGCTTAATGTTGCCGATATTGTTTTAATGAATTGAACATTATAAACAGTTTACAGTATTTGTTTGTATAATTGACAGATAAATACACTCAATTGCTCAAATTAATCAATTTTACTGTACTTTAATATTCTTTTCTTATATAACTGTAACTAGTTAAAGTGTTAGGAGTTTTTATGCACTTAGCAAAAAAAGCAACAACAACAAATTTACTGAATTGGATAAGCCACGACTAAGATTAAAATAATATTGCTAAAGTAAATATAAATATTTTATGTGTTCATAAATAAAGCCTAAAATTTACCAGGTCATAATAGCTTTACTATTGCTTAATAATATATAGTTGACATAGGGCGTGAGTGGATACATAATTGATGTGAATATTTAATTGATTTTCCCAACAAGAAACTCCATCTAGAAGAACATATCTCTGTGTGAATACAAATATTTATTTATATGAAGATTAAAATGTAGAGTTAATGTGAGTAAATATTAGGATGGGAAAGATGGAGTTGTGGGAAGCTGCTTATCTGAATATCAGTATCAACATGGGAACAAATTGAGTTCGGCTTCTTGATGAAAGTACACTTGATGATCCTCATAAAGTTATTGCACTCTTATGATGGCCTATTGATTCACATTCAAAGGACATAGCAGCCAACATTGAACTGACAGACATTACTAAGGGTATTGAAGTAACAAATTTATATAATTTTTTACGTCATAATTTTAATCAATAGTTACTACAACTAGCTAACATGCATACAAATAAATGTGGTAGGTTCTGAACAATACATTAAAACTAACAGATCAGTCTCACACATTTGGCCGGGAGAGCCACCAAAATGAGGAAAGCCAGCCCTGTACGTCAGCTAACATAGGGAGAAATTGCCCTCTCTCTATCTGGCAGTCATCCCCTGCATTACCAGCAAATCCGCTAAGTGCAGATGTAAATGACAATAATTATGTTTAACATAATATTTCAAACTGCATTTGTACAGTACATTACAAATTAGATTTAAAAATATATTTTGGAAGAACACACGTTTATCCAAATAGAGCATGCTTAGTATGTGCAGAACTGTAATCAATAGATTAATACAAAATAAGGAATAAAGCCTTTCATTTGAAAGCCATTAGTGATTTGATTCTGTTTATTTCCTAGTACATGTGTAACAACATGCTATGTGTTTATGCACAAGCTTTCTAAACATTGTTTGTCGGTGTTTTGGAGTGATAAGCATAAGAGGGACAGAGTGCTGTGTGGCTAGATTGAATTATAATGTTCATGTTTTAGTTTCAGTTGGAAGTGATTTTCCCAAACTCTGATGGATCAGTAGATGTACACCAGTAGATTGTCACAAATTGTAAACCCTAGCCAGCATTACTTTGAAGATCAATCACAGTGTTGCCTTTGCTTAATATCTAAACTGATTTATTTTTACTTAAGTCACAGTGGTACTTAGATCATTGTGTGACCTAAAGTACCGTCTAAATATAAATATATCATCTACCCTTCTATACTATTAATAATTTCTTCATGCTCTTCAAAGTTTTTATATTAATGTAAGCCATTGATGATAAGGATATAAATGGTATCGCAACAAATTAGTTTTGGTATTATACATGAAGCAATTGTCTGTTATTGCATTAGTGACTTTGCCACAACCACACTTCATTTCATCCCAGCAAGCTATTTAAAATTTTGGTAGTTCCCATCAGGAATGTATTGTGATTAGAGATTAGAATTGCACACTCAGTTTTACAAGGTTTGTTGAACTAATATTCTGTATGATGCCTGTAGATAATTATGAGTATGTAGTTGTCACTAATTCTGACCAGTGTAAGTAGTCATTACTTAAAACCAGCCTAGATAATATTCTTTCAAAGTTTTAAGAACTGTGCAGTTAAAACAAAGCTTAGGTCAATACTTTGGCAAATTGTTGTTTCCTTTCTATTTAGTAAAGGTAAACTAAAACATGGTAAGGACTCATGATAAACCCACAAGCCAAAAACCCATCAAACTTTATATACCATAATAATTTAATTATCTTTTATTTTGCCCGGCAGAATGGCAAAAAAGCACTGAGAACACCACGGACCTATTGAAAATGAAATAGTTGAAAATGGTTGAGAAAAATAGTATATTTACCACACTAATACTGGACAAATAAGATTTGGTGGTAGCTAAACAAAACAAAATGTAGTCGTACATCGTGAGAACACTATTTTCTATTACATTTACATTTGACTCTGCATTACCACTGATAAGAGCTAAATTTGACTTACAACTGACAAACAATTCAACTAAGGTGATAAATGTGTAAGACAGTATGAATACTGAAGAAGAATGTAATTATTCATTTAGCTTCTCTAAATTGTTATTCATACAACACTGATGATAGTCATTGAAAAGGCACACGTTTTTATCTTCAAAATTTGACTTTATGTCAGCGCCGTGCTTGCTTCACTAAAAATATTTGAGTATAAACTTCACCATAAAAATATTTCTGCGTAAAATTCACACAGAGTTAAAAATGAAAATTTTATGTATAATAATAGTGAGTGAAATGTCACGTTCAAATTTTCATACAGGCTCAAGACAGTCTCTAAGTTCATATACAGTCAAATGAGTCAGCTTGTTTGGCTACACTCCAATGCTTCCATCTATCAAGAAGTGATCTATGGCATTTAGCTGGAAATTCTGCTTTAATGTCTTTGGTAAAATGACACATATGTTCCAGTAATAGATACATAACTACAATAGCTATTGTCAGGGCACAGAATTATCAGCCACTGAGTTTCACTTTGCCATGCCAATCTGTTTAGAAACCAGCCCTAATGCACAACAACGATTACCTCACATAAATTTATAATCTGATTCCAGTTTAAGTATTCCATCTCCAAATTTAGTGCATTGTACAAATAACATCACTAGTCATATTCATAAGAATCAATCTATGCTGTAAACATTAACAGCAGAAATTTTTGCTATTATTACAACTATGAAATGTTGCAAGAGCTAACAACAACCACTAAGACTATAACTACTGCTATCATGGGAAAGGGGGGGGGGGCATTTCTTGAACAAAACTTCCTTGGCGAACTGGAATACAAGCTATGTAGCATACCTGGCCAATCCGGCCTTGCACACTCCACAATAAAATCATACCTAGCTGCAGTTGGGCTCTTGCACATTGGGAATGGCAGGGAGGATCCAGGGATTTGTGGCATGGCAGGCAAAGCTGGTGCTGGTACTAAGAGGAGTGAAAATGACATAAGCAGCCACAAAAAAAGTGGCTCCAAGACAGCCGATTACCGTTGAACTGCTACGCATCATGAAAGAAGTGTGGTCCGTACAATAGGCAGGCTGGAACCAAAAATACTATGGCCAGCAGCATCACTCTGCTTCTGTGGATTCCTACGATCGGGAGAAATAACCATACCATCCGATGGGGCCTTAGACGAAACCCGGCAAGGATATAATAGCTCTGGATCAATGAATCACCCAACAGTGGTAAAGGTGAAACATCAAAGGCGCTTCAGGGTGGGCGTGGATGTGTTTGTAGGCAAGACAGGGGGACCGTGGTGTCTAGTGACTGCCATGGTGGACTACCTGGTCAAGTGAAGAGCTGACCAGGCCCTCTATTCATCTTTCAAGATGGAAGACAACTCACAAGGACAAGGTTCGTGGAGAGCGTCAGAGCATCACTGACATCAGCAGGGGTGGACAGCATTGACATCAGCAGGGATGGACAGCACACCATACTCGGTCATAGCTTCCGTAGTGGTGCAGCTACAACCGCAGCGAGCAGGGGAATCAATGGGGATGCCACAATCAAGATGCTGGGTAGGTGGAAGAGTGAGGCATACCAGCTATACATCAAGAAGCCAAAAGACCAGCTGACCACAGTAACCAGGTGCCTCCTGCAGGAGGATAGCCAATCTAAAGGAAAAGAGACTAGACGTAATAAGTCATTTGCATGTTGGATTCAATTATTGGCCCGAAATGATAGAAAGAAACTGGAAAGGGAGAAGAATTCTCTAGGGGGAGCAAGGGAAGTGTTTAGGCAGTTTGGAGGTGTGAATTAGTTAAACCCTGGGTGCTAATTAGGGTTAATTGTTGTTAATGTTCACACCAGCCTATCGTGGGACAACAGCTTGCCTTGCCTTGCTACATCATATAGCAGTGTTTCATTTATTACCAGTGACTGCTGAGATTTGTAAAGAACTATGAATTGTTGCAAAAGCTAACAGCAAACACTAAGACTATAACTACTGCTATCATGGGGGGGGGGGGGGGGGGGGGGGGGGGGAGGGTTTATGACAATAATGGTCAAGTTTATTGTACAATCCTTACCAAGCTGTACAACACAAACACATTTTTTGTCTCAGTAAAGCACATTACATTAAGAAAATTACAGAAAATACATTGCAGTTTCTAACTTTTTTTGTGACACACTCATACTGTTTTAACTGACTCATGTCTTACCAGTGGTTCAATGTGATCTAAATTTATTGAATACCCTGCTCTGCTACCAGTACTATATGTAATAGTTATAACCAATATTGAGTTTGTACATGATTACAAATCCCAGACACGAGGGTGAAGCCCAAGTAGCGAGGGTTTGTGAATTGTAGTACAAACCAATTCTTGTTGGTTTATAACTCTATGTGTCATATTAGTATAATCATCTGAAGCTACTGCTGATTATACTAATATGACACAAATAGAGTAAAAAGAGAAAATGTATTATTTCTTTAATTTAATGTGTCCTGTGTAATTTATAATATAGTTAGAATTTCTTAATATAAGAATGTGGTTATTGGCATAATAGCCTGATTTAGACTATATCACGCCATTGTTGGTAAAGAGAAATAAACCCTCCTTTCAAAATTCCATAGACGTAATATATTTCCCCTTATTTGACTTTTCTGTAATGAATCTGTTGTGCACATCAGAGCTAGCTGGAAAAAGAGATTACTCTGAGCAACATAATTCATTAACATCTAACGTGTTGTTTGTTGATCTTTGTATCTGCGTGGGTGAATACTTTAGTGGGACCAAGAGAGTGTTCAAATTTGTGAAATGTTTGGTTTGGAAAAACTCATTACATATTTATGCATTTCTTACATTGTAATTTGTGTGCTTACTTACCTGTCTTTTTTTCCTTTTTTGTCTGACCATGAGAACATAGCCATGTCTACTGAATGACTTGCCTATCTTATAGGTTTTCACTCTAGATGACTGAGACCCACCTTACTCAGTAGATTGATAGACTGTAGCCCTTCTATAATTATATCCTGCAGTCCACGTAGAGTTGGCGCGACCACAAATGTGGCAAAAGAGGAATGCACTTGGCGAAACCAGAAACCAATTAAGGTCACATGACAGTAGTAGCTCAAAAGCGTGAAAACGTCGACGCCCACAGTAAAAACGGGGTCCTGAGCCTTTGTCAAGCAGAAGGGTAGAAACGAAGTCACCAAACTATGACTGCTTTTTGTTTTACAATTGTCTCCGAGGTACTGCGCACGTGGTTGGCCCCGGTTTGAGCGCGTGACTAAATCCGCCGCGTGTACCACGGGAAACGTGTGGTTGTAGCTACTTCCGTTCAAAAGTTATTAACGGTTTTTACCGCGCCAAGTGTGGGTGCTTTTTTTTTTAATTTTCATTTAAAAGAACTTTATTGCGAGGTCTTTTCAGTTACATTCTTCTAAGAAGATTGACAAGTGACAGATGCACACACAAATGATCAAGTGCGTTTTTAATAGGATTGGCATGCCCATATTGCTTGGACTAGTGAAGTTTAGATTAACACTCTCTAAATGATGTAGCTTTTTTGAATTTATCATAAACAGAACTGTAATATCTGATATTTCAAATGACTCCCTGAGGTATAGTTTAAATCCTCCATCTCATATCTATATTAAGGTGTCATCAATTGTTAATTCATTTATTGCATAGATTAGAGGAATTTCTCAACAAATAGCCCTAAGCAAACAGTGCAAAGAGTCATGTAATACAAGACATGTTTTTATCTTAGATGATCGAAGTACAACAGGGGAACACAGAAACAATGTATAACAGAACTTCGGGCTTTCAATACTTTGTGTTATGGCAATATAGCTAACTTTTGTTTAGATCACTTGACTCTGATGTTCTCATGAATGGTATGCTGACTTCGCAATGCGGTCTGGAAACAATAAGCATACTACTGCCACACAATAACTTATACCTATTATTAGAACAATTGGTGCACCTTGCTAACTTGTACCAATACAATTTAGATGTATTTGGAACATGGTTCTTTTCCATCTGAGTGTCCCAATACAAAGTATTGTACGTATTATACACTCTGGTAATGATACTCAATGCCGTTTTGCATGCATTATTTGTTTTATGGTGGCATATGGTTTTACTCCTTTGGGTGATTTAAATAATATATTTAACAGTATCTAGAGCAGCATTTGTGATATGGCAATTATTGTTTCCTAGAGCTTGTTTAACTATGTACATGCTAAATGTTTATGCACAAGTTTTCTAAACTTGTTTGTCGGTGTTCTGAAGTGATAACCAAAAGTGGGATAGAGTCCTGTGTGATGACGAGATCAAATTATGATGATACTACTTGAGTTTCAGTTGGAGGGCTTTTCCCAAATTCTGATTGGTCAGTAGAAGTACATAAGTAGATTGTCACAAATTGCATATTCTGGCAAACTTCACTTTGAAGATAGCTGTCAATATTTATATAGTAATATTCTACGTTGTCTTTTATGTTGTCTTTGTTATAATATCTAAACTGGTATTATTTTCACTAACAGTAAAGTTGTATTTAGCTCATTGTGTTGCCTAAAGCGTCATCCGTATCATAGTTAGCTTTTTAATAAATTGTGTGCTTCAAAATTCTTCATAAAATGTCAGCCACTGGTGATAATCTGGGTGTGTTACACTAATACTATGTGTGGCACCTGTAGCTGATTTCAAGTAGTATAATTACTAGTTCTGACAAGTATAGGTACTCATTACACTCTTTTAAACCGAACTTAGTTATAATTGTAACAAAGATTTGGGAATTATGTAGTTAAACTGTTCGAAACTTGGAGAAATATTGTTTGCCTACCTATTTAGTGAAGGTAAACTAAGACATAATAATTCAGAGTTAAAAACACCTGAACTAATTTATTTATCACAATATTTTCCTATAGTATCCTGTATTGTGCTCTGCAGAATGTAAAAAACAACAACAAAAAACTAAATATACATATTATAATACTGAACAAACAAGATTTGTCGGTAGATAAACAAAGCTAAACGTAGTCGTACATCGTGAGAACATGAAATTTCTATTCATCTTTAAAGAAATACAGTTGACTCTGCACTAGGTATAGTTGCGTTTGACTCACAACTGACTACATGATCCAACTACGGCATGTTTATAATGATAAACCCGTAGTTAAAAACTTATCACTTTGAGCCATAGCTATTACTAATCCGTATCGGGGCTGAGTTAAGTTTTTGGAGCTGGATATTTAAAGACTTTTAGAGAACAAACACTAAACGCAAGTATCTCTCCCTTCAAGGTGAGTTCAAGGTGAGGGGTCTCCTCGAAAGACCCAGGGGCCTATCGCGAAATATGTCCCCCGCTGAGCCCTTTTATACGCGAGTTTCAAGCTAACAATAATAATTAGCTGAGTGTAATTTTGGAGCAAATTGCCGTATGTCCTCTAGCCCCGGCTGAAATTAACTGTCCGAAATAGTATTTGCTTAGCTGTGGGGATATGTTGCGTAATATTTAATATTTACCAACAGGAAATCTTTATAAAAAGTGTTTCTCTACTGTAACTAGCTATAGAAATCTGCCAATTGTACGTTATTTGAGACTGGTGATTCACCTTGGAGTCTACAGTGAAGATACTGCTAGCAAGTATGGGTGGAGTAATGCAGCCCTTTTTCACGGTATGTAATTTGAAGTGATCTTGTTTTTTTTATTAGCTCTAATGGATAACATGTAGAGTGTGCAGTGCTTTATTTAGAAAGACACTGGCAGGCATAATAGTAGAAGTGTGCATTGGGTTTTATGTTGTTGTTGTTTTTTGTGGGTGTGAGCATATTAATCACTAACTATGAATGCAATCATACACTTGAATTCTTGTTTATTTGTGCAGAAATATATTGAAGCAATGATGTTGGTGTCAGTGGTCTTTTGTGCTCAGGGTGAGTAACTTTTTATAGGCACTTAGTTTTACATAGTCACCCCAAATGGCTTGAAACTTGTATGCCATTGAGTAGCTTATGCTATTCTGCTAAGATTTGCACTCATGCTAGCTGAACTTTTCCATATATTTGGATCACATGCTTTGAGGTCAAATATGTGTACCCTGTGAGTACTATATTGTTACGCAAATGGAAGTTAAATGTGTCATGCAATAGTAACTACACATCATTATATGGAAGCTTAAAAAATTGCTAGCAGCTACATATGTAAGCACTGATTTAATATCAATTTTTAGATCACACTCAGTGGTTAATTTCAAATGGTAAAAGAGAAGAATTAACTGTGGTTTTGTTCTCTGCAAACATCATGAATAATACTCTTATATCATGCACATACATGGCCTATAACCATATCACTCAACTCTGAGAGGTTGCTTCAAAATAGCACCATTCTTTACAAACAGTGAGCGAATCATTTCTTCCTAATGCCAACTATTTTGTGAAAACTAAACATTTTCAAGGCTGAACTGCAGTTAAGGTTGTTAAATTAGTTCATTTTGTGGACCATTGTTTACAATTTAGAAAAATACCTAAATTCTCATGTCCCTACTTATATCTTACTTGATAATTTGTCCAAATTCTTAGGACCCTTATTGATCATCTTATAAAATTCCATGTTTTTCCCATTCCTTGGTGGAACTAGCTAGGAACACAAATTTGTGACCTGGTTCAAAGTGAGAACAAGTATGCAAATCTATTTCGTGTAAAGTTGCCTTAACAGAAAAACAACAACAACAACTATGCATTCTGTCATACGAAAGGACAGGTACAACTTAATTATATCAGGGGCTGATCCAGCACCAATTATGGGGAGGGGCCCAAGTTCATTAAGGTCAAAATTTATGAAATTTAACACAGTATATGATTTAAACATTTATTTCTCAATGAAGAGCATGAATTAGCTTGCAGTTGTCGTATGAACTTATTTGCCTATATTACTGGTCCCCTATTCATCATAATTTTTCGATAAACTTGGTTTGAAGGAAGGGGCCTGGCCCCCTTGGCCCCCCTCCTGGATCCTTCCCTGGTTACATAATAATCTACTGTCTTTGTATCTAATTTAAAATAATAACCACAAGTTTCCCAATAATTGTCTCATGATCAATATTTAACTGTACAAGCTATAGCTTAATTTCAGTATCTGACTGAGTCTAATAGCTAGCAGGTAGCTTTTTCAATATTTAGATAGGTATATACAATGACTTAAGTGGGTGTGACTTCATGAGCATTTACCATAGTTTAAAAAAATCTGTAAGGTTTGTGTTCCCAAACTTGGAAGTAATGGTAGGCAAGAGGATTGTATGTGACCGTCTACAGGAAAATCGGGCACAACGCGGCCCCGACGAAAAAATTTTTTTTGCACTTACACACTCCTCGGCAAGCAGATATTAAGCTTTCCAAGATTTATCATCGTAGCTTTAGCCATTCCCGCTATAGATCACCTAACCATTCCGTTCGTTAGGCTTATTTAATACAATTTTAAGAACTAAATCGATCTTTTTGCGACGTCTATGCATGCTACGTTGTGCCCGATTTTCCCATAGACGGTCACATATTAGGAACTAGGGACACAATTTTGTGTTCTGAGTTGAATGATGCATTGATTTCTCAAGTCCCCAGTTTGACTAAGAAACTCCCATGGATAAGAAATTTTTGCAATTGATGTGACCGTTGTATTCTACTGCACAAAATGTTTGCTTTGTTTAAAAAAAGTTTGTTATAAAAAATCAGGTTTTGAGGCCCATGTTCAGTAACCTGAATTTTCTTTGAATTTTCATGGGATCATTCCTCAAAATATCAATCAGTTTGCCCTAAAATTTAATTGGCACTAGGAAAGAATAATTTGTTTCCAGCTTTGTAGCTTCCTTAAGATTCACTTTTGTTGTGGGCGGTACCTCACAATAACACAGATGGGGGTATCCTTACAGATCTAACCATGGATTTATGTAGTACAAAGAGTGAATCTAGCAGCCCTAGTAGTGCAGAGAGTGATTCCAGCAGCCATAGCACTACGAGTTTAGAGTATGAGTCATCTTCTTTTGAGTCAGGAGGAAGTTTTAGTCATGATGAAGTTCATCCATTCACGTATAAACCAATACTTGGTTCTACTAATACTAATAGAGATCGCTACTGAAGTTCTTCCAGGTTCAATTGCATAACAATGCCCACTGGAATTTAGAATGTATCTATTGTGCAGAAATTTCTCAGATAGCTTAAAAAGCATCAGCAGAAAAAGTTGAATATTATAGTTCTACATCCTGGGTTTCATGGCATGTGGCTGGACCCTTGGGTTCTGCAGACAACATATTAGTTTTACTAACAGCATTACGGAGAGAATGCAGTTGAAGGAGCTATGAATGAGTAAGCAATTATGTGATTCCATTTATGAGCTTGGTCCTGTTTTATTTCAGAAAGTACAGACATGTGGCGAATTGTCAGCTTACCCACTAAAAAACAATAACAAAAATCCGAAAGAGTAGCACAATACAAGGTCTTAAATCATTGCTCTGATTAAGTCCATACCTAAATCAATGGTTTATTGTCAGTAATCTCCAAAATCAGAGCATGAGCAGACAGTCAGACATACGGACAGGCAGACAGACAGACAGACACTCACACACACAGACTGATAAACAGAAACGATGTCCACTATAACTTTCTCATGAATACATGTTGATAACTCGCAGTATTTTGTTTAACTTTATAGTTACTAAATCAACTCTAAGTTTCGTGCAACGCCAACCATTGGTTAAGAAAGAGGCCTCCGAAATTAAAATATCGTGTCCTCGTGTCAATATGGTGACCAGAAGATTTGCAACAGAAGTGGTTACAAGCATTATTTATGATAACAATTTCGGAGTTTCTGATAGTGGTACTAGTACAGAAGAGAATGGAGAAGAAGATTATGCTCACATTAGTGAGTTAGTCATGGATAGACAAAGGCTAGTGAAGAATTGAGGTGACTATCAGCAAGCATGCAAGTGAAAGCAGTTATTCTTATGAGTCTGATGATGCAGGCCCAGAATACTGCAAAAAAGACCCTGGAATTATTGTAGAAGACCTTGGAGTTATTGTAGAAGACCTAGGAGTTATTGTAGAAGACCTAGGAGTTATTGTAGAAGACC
>WLWD01002279.1_pt1 | contig 104780 bp, 55 predicted proteins | sample 6712731 | NCBI WGS metagenome assembly WLWD01 (sample SAMN12718690, study PRJNA576275) | sponge metagenome | isolation source: marine sponge | host: Mycale hentscheli | place: New Zealand: South Island, Marlborough, Capsize Point | collected 2014-11-01 | reverse complement strand
GTGCTGAGAGGCCGGTGGTACTGGTGCTGAGAGGCCGGTGGTACTGGTGCTGAGAGGCCGGTGGTACTGGTGCTGAGAGGCCGGTGGTACTGGTGCTGAGAGGCCGGTGGTACTGGTGCTGAGAGGCCAGTGGTACTAGTACTGAGAGGCCGGTGGTACTGGTGCTGAGAGGCCAGTGGTACTGGTGCTGAGAGGCCGGTGGTACTGGTGCTGAGAGGCCGGTGGTACTGGTGCTGAGAGGCCAGTGGTACTGGTGCTGAGAGGCCGGTGGTACTGGTGCTGAGAGGCCGGTGGTACTGGTGCTGAGAGGCCAGTGGTACTAGTACTGAGAGGCCGGTGGTACTAGTGCTGAGAGGCCGGTGGTACTAGTACTGAGAGGCCGGTGGTACTGGTGCTGAGAGGCTGGTGGTACTGGTGCTGAGAGGCCGGTGGTACTAGTACCGAGAGGCTGGTGATACTGTGCCGAGTGTTGCAACAGCATTGCCTCCAGAGAAATACAACTTCAAGACTCTTCAAATTATATTCCCCCCTCCCACCTGAAACTGATTCGGAGGCAATATCGCCAAGTCATAATAATTTTCAGAGGGGGCAGAACCTTTTCATGGAAACAAAATGCTTCTCTGTTCCACCTCAAGAAACCGAAATACACAAGATCTGATAGTTGTGCTCTGAGCATCCCGACTATGTCCCCTACCCCAACAACTCATAGGATGTCCTGAGCAAGGACTACACAAGCTTTCTTACACCTGTGTCCTACATCAACTTTTCAAATTACACAGTAGTGCAAATAAACCAACCCTGGAAGAAAGACTGAGGTTAGAAATGCTGGGATAATTAAAGGAATAAACAACAACAAACTTACCCAAACAAAAACTCATCTGTGCTCACCTTTCCTTCAGTTTTGGTTGTGTCCAGGACTTCATCCCACATCTTCTTGTTGAGAGTGTCTGCCTTGATATGTAACTTCTGCTCCTTGGTAAGGTCAATTTTTGGCTGCTTGGACTTGGGTGTTGTCATGGAGACATCAGCAACACCTGGACATGCCAAACAAAGTGTGTTTTAAGCTCAAATATTGGATAAGGTACAATCCAGAAGTCTGGCTTTCCTGATTGTTTGCTGCAGTACATAAGGCTAACATTTAGCTGGCGTGTTTGAGCAGATTGGTCTGTGTCTGTCTGTCTGTCTGTATGTCATGTCTGTGTCTGTCTGTCTGTCTGTATGTCTATGTCTGTCTGTCTGTGTCTATCTGTCTGTCTGTGTATGTCTGTGTCTGTCTGTATGTCTGTCTGTCTGTGTCTGTCTGTCTGCCTGTTTGTCAATAGTTGATGTCTAGTAATTTCACTGACTAAATTGTGTTGTCTTTGCAACAAAATTTGAAATCTGAAGACTATTAGCTGCTACTTGTAAACTCACTTGATCGTTTTCTCTTCTTGCCTTTCTTGTTCTTCTTTCTTCCCCCATCACCATTCTCATCCTCCTCTTCCTCACTCCCCAACTCCATGCGTTCTTTCTCCTTCTCCTGCTGCTTTGCAGCTTGAGACTCCAGATACCCATCAGGATACTAACACACAAATAGACACACATTGATCTAAAGACGACAATCACACGCAACACGCTGAGGAATGGAACTTCCTTATGGAGTTGAAGTTGAAGTCGAAGTCATTCATCAACCCTCAGTGTTGCATGCAGAGGATTATTCAGCAAAGCTGATCCACTAATGACTTTTTCATTTCAATTTGCCGTAGGCGTATATATGTGACAGTCTACGGGAAAACCGGGCACAACGCGGCGTGCGTAATATCGAGAAAAGATCGATCGATTTCTTAAAAATGTATTGTTTCAAGCCGACGGAAGGGAACGGTTAGGTCTATTATAGCGGAACGACTTAAGCTACGACGATAAAACTTGGAGAGCTCAATATCTGGACGCCGACAACTCCGTAAGTGCAAAATTTTTTTTCCGAAGGGTGCCGCGTTGTGCCTGGTTTTCCTATAGACGGTCACATATATATATATATATGTATCTTATTATTTCTATATGCATGTGCCTGCGTGCTATGAAGTTCCGCAGCAATCTTTAGCAAAACTCGCTTTGGTGACTTCAACTGAACCTTTTCTAGTTGTACTCAATAAGAGCACCTTTGCTCCCCAAACCCACCAGGCCTTTCTTCCATATAGAGCACCCCAACCCTCACCTGCATAGTGAGACCAAGTTTCTTAACCATCTTCTGACCCGCTTTAGTCCATGGCGCTGGAGACTGGAGACAGATACAGAAAATAATAAAACAAATCATATTTGTGCCTTGAAGCCAACAGAAAAATATTAACATCAGCCTCAAAAAGCAATAAGATGTCACATAATCACAAAAGGCTGATGAATAAGGACGGATAGTACCACAGTGTGAAATAAACTTAATTTAATACCACTGGAGCAGGCACGAGCATGAAATATATTACAGTATGTGATCTAAATTCTAATAGCAGTGCACCTGCCGATGGTTAACAAAATAGCACAGCTTTTAAAGGACGGGCTAGTATTGATACAACGAGGTAAGGGAGAAGGGACCATCAAGATGAACTGAAGTTGCTCTAAATTGATTATGATGTCATTATAACATTGATTAAAGGGGCATTTCCTACAATATCTGTAACTGTTGAAACAGTTTGATAGCTGCAGCCTCGTAGATGTGGTGTAGATGGAGTGAACAAGACAAGATGACTATTGAACCCTTACAAGCATGACTCTACTGACCAACTGTCATGACAACCACTACCAGCACATAAGGTACCATAATGACAACCCCTTACCAGATCATCTCGTCTGATGAGGTATTTCCAGACTATGAATCCTGTCTTGCCTTCCTCCGGCCAATACTTGACTATCTTGTATATACCGTCATATCTGTTGCCCTCATCTGGAGCATACTCTGAAGTTTTACTGCCTTTGTGGTTACGAACCTACACACACACACACACACACACATTCAATCAAAACTTCTCACCCTTTCACACCACAATTTCTCGCTCCCCCGCCCCCTTCCTGCCACGCCCACCATTTTCCAACCCACGCACCACTCGAACTGGTTTCCCATTTCTCCAATCTTTGCCAGTGGCTCCTTTCTTGTCATCAATGGGGGCGTCGCAGTTGCGGGCCAGAGCTCGATTCATGGCTGTCAGCTTCTGGTCCATGCTCTGCTTAGCGGTCCTCTTGTTCCCTGAGAGGTCGCGACCTCCGCTGCCAGAGTAGGTAAATTCCTCTCCGTTGTCGACATCGTCGTCGTATCCCCCGGACAAGACGATGGAGTAGGCTCCCTCGTTCTCTCTGCCGTGGATGCCCGCCACGTGAGGACGATGAACGCCACTCTCACTCGCCTGCATGTGCAGGTCATGTGACCCACAACACCCAGTAACAACAGTAACAATATAATAATAATATACAGTAGATGTATTTTCTCTCTTTCACAGGCTTTTTTAAATTAAAATCTGGTCACCACCGGGAATCGAACATTATAGATATCGTTTAATAAAGCCTGTGAAAGAGAGAGAATACATCTAATGAGTAAAAGAAGGCTGAGAAAGAAATTGTGAAACCCTATCTTGGTGCAATACTAATAATATTGTAAATTATATGCAACCTTCACATTGTATGAAAGAGGGAAAGTGAGTTGTTAAAAGCAAAAAAAGTATCCCTTCTCTTTCATCACTGCTCTGTGGTAGCCATGACTGCTTGAACTCACCTGCACTCTGAACTTCCACATGCTTCCGACCGGCACTCCTGGGATGGGACCGAAGTGGTTGGAAGGAACAATAGTGCACATCTTAGTCCTGCCCACACACGCCATGCCCTGCAGGCACACACACACAAATATATACATACATGGAACACAAGTGTGAAAACAAAACCTGAATTAAAAATTTAGGAGTAGCCTCTAAATAAACAAAAACAAAATTCAAATAACAAACCCAAAACAGTCAAAAAGAAAACTGCCCACAAAAAAACAACAAACAAAATCCAAAACACAAAACAAAACCGTCACTCACATACTACACACACACACACATATAAAAAAACTCCAACAACACAACAAGCAATCATAACACTAAACCACAAATGAATCCCCACCCACCCACCCACTAACCCCCACCCACCCCCAGTCATATCTACACACCTTCCCCCAGTCTCTGTTGCAGTCGTGTTTCTTGGACATCATGTTGGCCTTCTTCTTAGTCAGTCTCATCTTCTCACCAGCTCCGATCACTTCAGAACTGTCCGTCTTACAGCTGGGACAATACCTACACACACACACACACACACACACACACACACACAGTCATAATAACATGTCTACATTAAAGGTAGACCAGTAAAGGCTGTATTTCAACTAGCACCAGGAGCTAGTTACACCAGTTGTACTGTGCATTGAAAATAGTACTCCTGTGTCAATCAATGCTTCCGTTACACACTTTCACACATTCTCTCTCAGTCAGTATACAACACATTCCCCAATGAAGCAAGGCCTGGTGACATTTTCTGTCCTTTAATATTTTTTTTATACCAGAACACTTTGAAGGATATCACACACACAACAAATAAAAAATTGATACTATCTCCACGTCAACAAACTCCACTCACCAGTCGTCTGATTCCGGTACTGTCTTGAGTTTGGGTACAAGACACCACAAGTGGTAGGCTTGATCGCACTCGTCACACAATATCTGCTTGTCAGGAGAATCCTTGCCCCCACACACGCTACAGGCACAATGCTTGCACTTTCTGCGCGGGTTGTCCTTGCACCAGTCACAGTCGGGTTTCTTCATGCGAGCCACACCCTCGTCACTCTGCCCCGCCCCTTCCCCGGGCTTGCTTCTCGTCTCAATGCGGAATATCTCATCAACAAACTTGACTTTGATTTCTTGAGATGCGTCTGTGGAGGATCTGGAGGAACAGGTCGAGAGAAACATGAAAATAATGATTTTAAATTTTTATTTTAATCAACATAAAGAGCTTAGTTCCCGAAACAACAACAATAACAGTCAATACACTGGGAACACAGATCAGGCGAGAACGACTGAATAGTAGTAGCACTCTTAATAACAAATAACATTCTTAATAACAAACGATAAATAATAATAACAACAATAACAACAGGAATAATAAATAATAATAGCACTACAGTGTAATAAAAATAAGATAAGTTGGGATTGTGGTTGCTGGCATATGATAAGATTCCTCAGATGATGTACTTCCACACCCCATCTCTCTCTCTCTCTCAGATATCTCACCTGACTATGAATATCTTATCGAGTCCTCCCTTCCACCCACCCACCATCCAACCACACCGACCCACTCTGTGACTCACCCCAGCACCAGTTTCCCACCCACCCATCCACATACTACCTGCCATCCACCCTGCACCATCCACCCACCCAGTGACTCACCCCAGCATCAGTTTCCCGAAGATGTCCCTCTTGGCCTGGTCTTTGCGAGTGATGAGTGCGTCATACCAGAATCCTCTCTCCTTAGGGTGGTCTGGGTTGTGGTTCACCATGACGTGCGTTCCCACGGTAACCTGGTCCCACTGCAGGCGGTAGCGAGCCCGGGGACGAATGTCTGATGCCGTCAACTTCACAACATCTTCGTCGCTATAGCTACAACCACAAATGAAATTCTGAAGTAACCAACACAGACTAGAATATTTAGATGATTGAAGGTAAGTATATCACACTAGCTAGCAGACCCTTTACCATGCTAGCTATAGCAATTGAAGATAGGTATACCATGCTAGTCGCCTGTATCCAAAGGATTGTGGCTGGGGCGATGGACGCTCACAGTGCCGAGTCTGCTCAGGCCCCCGCGGGGACTCCTGTCCTTTCACCTTCCCATTACCTCTGTCTCTCGCCCTACCTCCTTCCTTTTCTCTTTGATCTTAGTCGACCCTATTTGTCATAACGACCTGGTGGGATTGTGCTATTGAGGGTGGCGTTACTCCCTCAGCGAGCATTGGTGGAGTGTTTTCCCTTGCTCTTGCTGCCTTTTGCTTGCTCTGGCCATGGTCATCCATGAGTGCTAGTCTTTGATGGACATATGCACTCATGGTTTAGGTCCGTGGGTTTGTGCTCACTGCGTTGTTGTTGCGCATGTGTAGGTGCAGGTTTGGGAGTGTTAGACCCAGACAGAGTGCGTGAGTTGGGTCTGCCCACCCTCCCGAGTGCACCAGTGGCGGTGGAGCAAGGAACTGCTGGTTCCTCGAGTGTAGCAGTGACACCTGCTGATCCTAGCAAGTCAGTCAGCGAGGATGCCACAAAGGGACCTCGGAAGTCCATGCTGGGAGTGAATTCCCCGGTTGTGCCGTCGCGGATCGTGAAATGGATCCTTAGTGCAGATTTTGGGGACATGGCTGAGTTGTCCAATGAGAACCTTGAGTCGGAGAAGAGGCGATCTGGTGAAGGGGAGGACACTAAGTCAACCCCTCGAGGGCATGGAGCTGGCGGCGTATCAAGCCATGATCTTGCACGGGCCAGATACATGTGACTGGTGGAGGACGTATGACCCACAGTTTCGTGAGCAGTTTACGGACTTGGAGTCGGCAGACTTCACAAAAATAGATCAGACGTTGTATTCCCGGTCCCTCTGGATGGCTAGTACTTTGGGGAGTCCTCGGGTAGCCACACCCACGAATGTGGAGCACGCCGTGCAGCCTCGGGCGAAGAGACGTCGAATTCAGGTGTGCTATGCGTGGAACGATGGGAAGGTGTGTCCCGTTCTTCCGTGCCGCTATGTGCATTCATGTGCAAAGTGTGGAGGAGACCACAGGAGGTCTAAGTGTTCCCACACAGCGTCAGATGCTACTAGTGGGACAGCAGCAGACTGATCCGGTCCTGCAGCGCTCAACTCTCCATGCTTCCAGCATTGGATTGAGTGACTGTTACATTTACATTATGCTATTTGTGCTGACTGATTGTTTTGCTGTTGCAATTCACTGTGTTGCTGATTGTGACGGTGTGCTCTTATTCATATTTTGTTAAGGGGGGATGTCAGTTGTACATCTTGTTTAGAATGTAGGAGGCAGTAGTCTGTTTATGTCCTACGAGTAGTGCTAGGTTGGTAGGGGACGTCAGCGCCCTGTCCGCCGTATACCAGATAGGTAGTGGCCGTACTAGGCAAGGGACGCCAGTGCATTTCCTGTTTATAATGTAGGAAGCAGAGCTGGGGCCTATGCGTACACGCATCATCTGCTGGCTCTCGATGGCAAGAGGCCGGAGAACCGGGTGCTCCCGGCGGTACCTGGGTGGAGCCATGTCGAATCTCAGATGCAACCTGAGGCTTGGGAAGTAGCCTTGGCAGACCACCCGGATGGCGCCTATCGCACGTACCTGGTAAAGGGTTTACGTGAGGGCTTTCGGATTGGCTTTGGGTACGGGTCATGTCAATGTACGGGTGCAAGCTCCAATATGCACTCGGCTGAAGAAAGACCCAGCATTATTACAGAATTTTTAGCGTCCGAGCTGAGATTGGGCAGAGTGCTGGGACCCATTGACCCAAGTAGCGCCGTAGCACTTTCACGTAATGACCTACCTTCTTTTCAGCGCTTGGTGCCAGATGCAGCCAGGGAACCGTGCAACTTTCCAGCACAACTACTCCAGTGTGTGGTGTCCAGCACTCCAGATTGGACACAGATAGACTGGATCAAACTGTTCAGTCTCTGTTTGTGAGTGGGCTGGCCACCTCCACGCACCAGACATATTCAAGTGGTCAACGCAGGTACCTCCGCTTCTGCGAGGCAATGAGTGTGCAAGCGCTACCAACCAGGGAGGAAGTGCTCTGCAGATTTGTCGCCCAGCTGGCCCACGATGGCCTCAAACACCGCACGATAAAGACGTACATGGCAGGTATCCGTCATCTCCACATTGAAAAGGGCCTTGGTGATCCATTCCTGCCTTCACTGTGCAGACTGCAGTATGTACTTCATGGTGTGAAGCGGACGCAAGCAGTCGAGGGTGGAAATTGTCGACAGCGCCTTCCCATCACGCCTTCATTACTGAGGGCCGTTAAGGGCATCTGGGATCGTGATTCTGATGACCCAGACCTGACACTGTTGTGGGCAGCCTGTTGCTTAGCCTTCTTTGGTTTCATGAGGGCTGGGGAGCTGACAGTCCCGAGTGACCAGGGCTATGACCCCACCATTCACCTGTCCTTGGGTGACATATCCGTTGACAATCCAGCTGATCCGGGGGTGCTGGGGGTCCGGCTGAAGGCGTCGAAGACAGACCCATTTCGAAAGGGTATCTCCCAGAGTAGCATCAGACATCTGTCCCGTGGCCGCTATGCTGGCGTACCTGCTGGTTAAAGGCCACCAGTCCGGTCCCCTATTCCTATTCAGGGATGGACGATTCCTGACACGTCAGCGGCTGGTGGTTGCAGTGCGAGATGCCCTCGGTTGGCTGGTGTGGACGCCAGTCTGTACGCTGGCCACAGCTTTAGGATTGGAGCAGCCACTACTGCTGCCGCTAGAGGTGTGGAGGATTCTGTGATCATGACACTGGGTAGGTGGAGGAGTCTGGCCTACCTGGACTACTTGAGGATTCCACATGAACAACTGGCCAGATATTCCACCATGCTGTGCTGACTATGTCAGTCTGACTCTTTCAGAGGTGTGCTATTATACTAATGTCATGTGTGCTGAGTATGATTTGTCCATTGTGGAGTTAGTATGTAGTATGTGGAGGGGTGCTGGCTTGGGCATGGTCGTGCCTCCTGTGGTGGGATTAATGGGGCGACCCGCCCCTTTAATTACCCCCAATTAGCACCTGTTAATTGGGGGAGGGGTTCTAGGCAGCCACCCTAGCCAAACCAACTCAGCAACTAGTGCTGCCGGGGAAATAAGTAAATTAATAGTGGTTACCAGTTCGTGGGTAAAGGTGGTAAGTTGAGTGAGAGCTGCAGGATTAACTGTAGTTTAGAAGCAACTTGATCATTTTCTGTAGTGTTTAGAAACTGGTAAGCACAAGGAATTAGTTAGGCAACAATCAACTTAAAACGAAATAAACCCCATGTGACTAGATACACTCATTCCATCTTCAATCAAATTAAATGATTAAAGAAACAAACAGATGTTTCAACCACCCTACAGTGGCCGTAATCAGAAATGAATAGTACACCAGACAGTGACACAAGGTCTGATAACCAGACAGTGACACGAGGTCCGATAACCAGACAGTGACACAAGGTCTGATAACCAGACAGTGACACGAGGTCTGATAACCAGACAGTGACACAAGGTCTGATAACCAGCCGGTGACACGAGGTCTGATAACCAGACAGTGACACAAGGTCTGATAACCAGACAGTGACACAAGGTCTGATAACCAGACAGTGACACAAGGTCTGATAACCAGACAGTGACACAAGGTCTGATAACCAGACAGTGACACAAGGTCTGATAACCAGACAGTGACACAAGGTCTGATTGCTGAGGTATCTGAGAGAGGTTGAAACGTCTAATGTGTATTGCATCTATTAAGGGTGGCCGCACACCGCCTACGGAATTTTTTGTTGATGGTTGCTATGCACGATTACTACTATTGTATACTTACAGGGCTTCTCCACTACTACACAAGGACAAAGTACCTGCCGAAGGAGCCGCTCACTAATTTTAGAGCGAATCTGGAAGAAATATCGTGGCCTGGTTATAAAACTTTGTAGCACTTTTTTGGAGCGGTGCGGTAAGTTGGAGCTCCGCAATTTGGTGCACTACTAGCCGAGCCGATACTCTACTGCAAGACAACGAGTTATTCTTTATTTCAATATTACTTTATGATTTATTCGCAATTTTTTCTATTTATAAGATATTGAAAAATTCTCTACATGGTGCAGTTCATTTTTTTTTGGTTTACCCGTGTGTAAAATTTTTATGTCGTTCTCATTATTAGATTCCAAGAAAAACTGTTACAAAATTTGGAACTTTAATTCCACTCGCAATTCTTAAGAAATAGCCCCACCCCCATATCTCGTACTACGAGTACACGAGCAATTTTTTTTCTCAATTAGTTTGTATTGGTTCTAAAAAGAGCCCGCCTATATCAAGAGTAAAAAACATCAATAGAACAATAACAAGAGAGTCAGAAGAGAGAGCAGTTTATTGGAGATAGCCAAAGGTGAAGGTATTAGATCTGCGCATCTTGGGAAGTCTTCGCTCCGCAGAAATCGAGCCTGGTGGATCCATCCGCTAGAGTTCAGGTGCGCAGAGTCCGGAGAATGGCTACTGGAGGAGAGGCAGCCTGGTGCACCTTGCCGCGCGAGCTCAGACGACGTATGGAGAGTTGCTATAAACGAATGAGACAACAAGAAGCTAAATTAAAACACCACAACTTCGCAAATTATACTTATGCTGCTACTGCGCGATTGTTTCTGCTCGCGTATTATCGAATGGTGGGGTATTGGCGGGGAATAAATTAATGTCCGGATCTACAGGCGGTGCGCGTTGCTATGTGCGGCCACCCTTAAAACTAGTAAATTAGATTGACAATGAAATAATTACATGTATAATTATATCTGAGGACTGAAGACTGATGAAAGACATACAATTAACCAACCCACTGTATGATATGTTTCAGTTCAAATTTCCTATGGACATGAAAATTGTACAAGCATGCCCCGCCCCTATACACCCACTCACTCGTCAAACTTGACGTGGTAGTAGCAGGTGAGTTCCGCTCCAGTTCCATTACTACTGCTGGCACCATTGGTCATGGATACAGGCTCCTCGGTCACCTTGACAACCTGAGCTTCAAACCACGCCCCCATCCTGGTGTCCCGCGCATCTATTTTCTCTCCAACCTCAAAATAAAATATTACACATAAAGGTAAGGCTAAAATAGAGGTAATTATTTCCTATATCTTTGCTGAAATTAGCACCAAAATATATCTACTGCACACTCCTTCTTCGTTGGATATACTACCATATACAACTAGAGTCGACTTGTTTGTTAAATGTAGTGCAATTTATTTTTAAAGGGACGGTTCAAAACGAGGTTTGCCATCAGCCATACAAGATATAGACAGAACATGGCAGAGTGTAATCACGTGGGTGGGTGGCTAAGTGATGAAGAACTGAAGTGAACAGTCTAGTGCTCATTTAAATTAAAACTAGTAAATTTGATTGACAATGAAATAATTCCATGTATTATAAACTACTGGATTAGAGGATTGAAGCAGATTGATGAAAGGTCTACAAATTAACTTAAACAATACGGTTCAGTTCAAATTTCACCATCTTATCTTGTAACCAGTCCCGTCCAATCCCTTAGCTTATCCTATTAATCTGTCCAGGTTTTCTGAGGTTACAGACTTACTTTATAAAGACCCAGGACAGGGTCTGAGTCCTCAGATTCCTCACTGCTGGTACCTGCTCCATTCATGACCACATTAGTGTGTCCATTCATGTTCACTTCATCCTGGACACACCCACAAACCACACTGGGTTACACCTCACAATAACAACAATAGCCCATACTGCATCTTTACACAGACAACCAAAAAGTACATATATCAGGGTTTCGTACAGACTGTGGGAGCCCTGGGATTCCCCACCCCACCCCTAAATTTAGTCTCCCCCTCCTAATTTTTTTTTTACCCAGACTGAAAATTTTTTATGAAAAAAATAATGATCAGTACCAGTATGAAAAACTTTAGCTCAATTACTCTACTGCTAGTTTCTTTCAAACAATTCTTCAAAATAATGACTGTCTAGTTCAGGTCCTTCAATAGCAATTCATAATAGTTTGTCTAAGTTTTCATCTAATAATCTGTTTCATAGTCGTGACGTCACCATTTTCATGTGGCTAAACTATTTTTGTGACTCTACAAAATCCCCCCCGGTCCCCCCCTCTAAACTCACTAAAATACAGCAGGAATTAAATCTTACTGACTGTATTTAGGTAACAAATAATATATTAATGTATCTCATACATAGATAAGTTGGGGAGTTTTCACTGAAAAATTACAGTACCTCTGATCTATACGATTAATTAAAGTTTTGTTTGAGTAATACTGCCATTACAATCCTCTTACTGTAGTATTAGCAACTTCCTCATCGCTACTTTCGCCCACTCCATTCTGTAGACCGCGCCCATTTTGAATGTGAGAGGCATTGCCATTGGAGACGGGCTTGGGTGGGGGTGTGGTTCGCTGGACAATGGGGCGGACCATGAGCTGGATGATGTCGTTGAGGCCGACATCGTAGTCAAACAAACTGTGATCGTCTTCCAGCTACAAACCAATAGACACACACACACACACACACACATACATGAACACACACACATGTACACACACATACATGAACACACACACATGTACACACACATGCATGAACACACACACATACATGAACACACACATACATGTACACACACACACACACATACACACGCACATAGAGTGCCCATCATCTGCTGAACTATCACTTACTTGCTTATACTTAAAAAGCTATTCATACTGAATTTGTATTTTCACTGTGTATGTAATTAACTCTGATTTGATGCAAGTGAGTATGAAGTTAAAACTGAAAAATTAAAGCACTTTCGTACAACTCAGAAATTTCAACTAATTCCAAATCACTATGGTGTAGAAGGGGCACATGAATTGTCAGGGTTACCACCAGCTACCTGACCTGGCTTTTAAGATGATACAAAAAGGAATCTTCCAATCCATTACAAATCACACACACACACACACACACACACACACACACACACACACACACAAGTAAGTATACACACAGCGCTATGAAACAGCTGTCAGCATCACTCTCATGGACCACTAAAAAGCTAATCAGACTTCTTGGCTGGCTGTCTCAGGTCAAGAGGTTGCTAGGAGATCAAGACATGAGTAACTCTGAATAAAACTAGCCACACCAAGCCACAGCTATACCCGGGCTTCTCTGTTGTTGCTCTTCTAGAAATACTAGTGCTAGTTTCTGGGACTTAGCTAGTCACCCAAATGGTTGATGTCACAAAGAGAGAGCTAAAGTGTGAAAATAGTACAGATCATTGCAAATTATTTACAGTTGTGAGTCCAATAAATTAACTAGATGAAACAACAACCACAACCACAACAACAACAACAACAACAACACCCACAGTTGTATAGCTTAAGTATTGACTGTAATGACACATTATTAAGACCACAGTGCAGTATGTTTACTAGCACGTGACCATGAGACCTGACAGAATCCCATGTGGTCACGGGACAACAACAGCGCGTGCTTCTCTGGCACGAGAGCTGATGACACAACATGTACACAACTCAACAGGATGTTTATACTACACCTTCTATCATATAATAAAGTTAATTGACGGACAGTTGTGTTGTTACGATAGAGAAACTTGTGACTCTGAATTGCGTGTTATTTTTTGTTTCTAAATATTTTAAAACTATTTTCTACTTGATTTGATTATGAGAAATATCTTACACGTGCTGAATAGAGGACTTCAAATTTGAACAGAACTGAACTTTACGTAACTAGTGGTGGTGTTTGTTCCGGCATAAACGGGGAGAGAGTCACAGCCTAGCCAGCTGCACTCTAAGCTTTACTGGCACACACTTTAGTTAGCTTTTGGTTTTGTCCATTGCATGTTCTACAACAGTTAGAGCGTTGACAAGGTTAAAACAATCTCTGGCGTCAGGTAGTGTCCTCACTAAGCTCAGATGCCACAGCTCCAAGTCTCAGACTCCTAAATATGACAGCATCATGATACCTGAATCTAACTATTATCTATGAAATGAACAGATACATAAAACATAAGTTGCCGTTAAAGCCTTTTACAAGCGAGAATTCTATGCCACTACTCAAAAGCAAAAATGTACGAAATGTACAGATGTCAACAGTGTATTTATTTATCCTCCGACAGCATATTGAATAACTTGAGGAGAAGTAAGTAGGGTTTGTTTTTGTGTCTCTCAAAGAAGTGTGCAAGTGAAGGTTTATTTCACGGCTAGCGAGATTTGCAACCCTTCCCTCTTTCCCCCCCTCCCCGTCTTTACCTGACCAGTAGTTAACATGTCACATGTGCTACTAATCTGCCACAAGTACATTCATAATACATGTTATGTATATATATATATAGTAGCTATACATATTCATCTTTGGCTGTGAATAATATCCCTAATAATGCTCACTAGCCGATTATAAAATAACACTACTACAGTAGCACAATTACACTTGACTTAGTCAAAATTGCTTAACAATCATTCCCAGAATGTCATTACTGAACTCGAACATGGTAAAGAAGAGAAGGTAACCAATTGAAATATCTGTCTCCTCTACAATACTCACTCACTCACTCAAAACTCTAGTACCTCTCCCATACCTGTTTTCCACGGTAGAAGAGTCGCTGGCGGCTCGGTTCGGCGTTGAAGTGCTCCGCCAATTTCTCTCTAAGCTCCTCCACTTTCGTCAGCTTACTCAGGTCGTCGATGCGCACGTTTTTAGAGCCATCCATACTGCGCACTTGAATCCACATGTTGGTCTCAGTTAGTCAGTAACTAGAAGAGGAGATAACGTATACGAAGGCAACAGGTGAAACCCAGAGAACAAAATATAAACTTCATCCACCAGATGTGATCTATTAAATTAGGTAAGGCTGCGAAGCAGCGCGGGAAAATATTGCCGCCCAAAATGTGGGTTCCAAACCACATGTCGCGCGTGCGGCAATAAAATGTATTGACAGTGCCCAAATACAAAATACATACTAAGTTTAATTGTAATTAAATTGCATATTTTGTTAGACATTAATTAATAGTGTATAAAGAATTCATGCATTTACATCTCAGTACTAAGAAATGTTTTAGTCTTGTTAGTGTTCAAAATTGTGGCACTTGATTTGGTAGTGAATTCATCTTTGCTTCTTATTTTTGAGAAGCACTGCTTTATATCCTGAATGTTAATGGCAAATATAAGGTTCACAATTGGAAATGAACCGAAGATAATTTGTGATATGGCTGATAGTTCAGGGTAATGGAATCTATTAACATCTGATCGAGTGCAGGGATTGTCCGGGTTGAAACCACCTTGCTCACACAGAAACAATTCAGAGATACTCTGCAAAAATTCATCTGTACTTCTAATATTCAGAGTAAATGTTATGAGAGCAAAAGTAGTAAATATTTCGAAATAGAAGAATATGACCATTAACTTTTTTTCAGGTGTTCCAAATACGAATGGTTTTGATGCCAGTCTTGCCTTACCTAGAGTGACCTGTAATAAAACAACAACAAAGAATGGCTGCATTTACACTAACAATGTAAACTATTACCGTTATTGTGTACAAGTCATGGCTCAATATATATAATATATATTATAGTATTGTATTGCTGCTTTACAATGAATTAGAATGTCTAAAAACTTTTCATCCTCGCTCTTGTTCCTATTTAAATGCTCATTTTTACTATGCTAAAATCTTGTTATCAACAGTAGTCATGGTGCCTCCAGAATTAGCTATGGAATTGGAAAGTTTGAAAAAATGATGCCATGCTGACAAGGTTACAATGGACGGTAAAATAGTGGAACCATCTAATAGAACTGTGTTCACATCACCATTTGATATGCTTTCTAAATGAGATGGTCACTTCCCATTGTTACTTTTGGGCATGCCTAAGTTGGTTAAAAAAAGGAAAAAAAAGTTTATTGAAACAAGAGTAAAGAAATATTTATTATTTGCCTAAACCTGAAATGACCAAGCAGGAATTGACGATGTTATTAGATTTGAGACAAATAAACATTTCATCAGCAACTTTATGATGACTTGGGTAAAGTTCATGATGACTTGGTAAAGTTTATGATATTTTTTTTTTTACTTTTTCTGTAACACATTCAGCAATAGATGAAATTTTAAAACTAGTAGAGCCATAACTATCTACACACAGAAAGAACTGTTTTATTTCTTAAGAGAAAAGGTACAATTTATACTTACCTTTACTAACACTATAATCTCTAAACTTTATTACAGATAGAGTCTTTAATGGTTCAAACAGAATGCATGGCTTAATCATCCCCTAGTTGCTATATTCTCAGTGGACCACCCCTCAAAGGAAACCTTTCAACAGCTTTATTTCTAATAAATAATTATACCTGTGCTCTTGTTTCAATTTTTTTTAATTATAGGAAGTACCCAGGGGAGGATCCAGAGGGGGGGGGGGGGGTGGGGGGGGGGGGGGTGGGTGTGTGCCCCTCCCTCTAAACCAAGTTTTTTGAAAAATTCATAATGCACAAGGGTACCAATATAGGTAATTTTTGTTTATGCATGCTAATTTATGCTTTTCATTTATAATAAATGTAAAAATTATTTATTGGCAAGCGAGCTAAGTGAGCGAGACACTCCCAGGGTTAACACAATTGAAAATCGGGGATATTTGTTTGTTTGTATATATGTGTGGACGTACGTATGTCATTTTGTAATTTGACCCTCACATATTTTTGTGTTAGCTCTTTTTTCGACCTCATCTCAAATTTCACTATACAGGTTCTTTTAGTTTATCGATCATTACCCATATCACCCTAGAAATTGAATTGTTTACCACTTTGAATTCTTTTGTGGGTTCGGTTAAAACTCTAAAATTTACTGGAGTTCCATTTCTATTCGAAGTAGTAGCAGTGGTAAGTTAATACGCTATTTGTAAGCCTACGCAACAGTCTTGACTACTCACCAAGGTAAGTCTTGTGTCGGTGTGTTCAGTAGTGTGAAAATATTGTGTATTACAACTACTACTTAGCTAAAGAATATCACAAAGAATACATTTTAATAGTGTGACTTATTTTTGTGTTGCTTTATTTGTTTATTTTTTTCAATTCAAAGAGTTGCAGGGAGTGGTTACTATGGCAATGAAACCCCTTCACGGTATACATAATTTAAAAACTCGACTTTTTTTAGTAGCTTGAGTGTTAGAAGTAAAAATCAAGCTTTTAACAGTAGAGTAGTATTAGGTTCGCTCGCCATTTGTGCTAAATCACATCACTAGTATATATACTAGTGATGTGCTTCAGCACAAATGGCGAGCGAGCCTAAAGACTATACTATTTTTATATGAATGATTTTGACTTCTAACACTGAAGCTACTATTAAGGTCCAGTTTTTAAATTTCACATACACGTAAAGGGACTAACAACTCTCTGCAACTGCTTGAATTGAATGGAAAAAACAACAACAAAACAATACACGTTATTTAAAAGTTTTTTTTGTGATATTCTTTAGCTAAGTAGTGGTTGTAACACACAATGTTTGACACAACTGGAAATGCACCTACACAGACTTACCTTCGCAGTAGTCTAGTGGACAATGTATTTTCAAGTAAATACTGTTGCACACGGCTTATAACCATGACAAAGAGCGCATTGACTTGCCACCACCACTAACTCGAATAGAAATGGAAGTCCCTTAAGTTTTCAAGTTTTAACTGCACCCGCAAAATAATTCAAAACGGTAAACAATTCAATTTCTAGGGTGATACGGGTGCTGATCGATAAACCAGAGGATTTAGTTTAGTGCAATTTGGGACGGGGTCGACAACTGAACTAACACAAAAACGCGAGGGTCAAAGTACAAAATGACATACATACGTCCATACATATATACAAATAAATAAATAAATAAACATCCCCGATTTTCGATTGTGTTACCCCTGTAAGTGTCTCGCTCGCTACGCTCGCTCGCCAAATAATAGCAATTTTCTCATTCTAACAGCCAATATTATTTTAATTAAAACTTAACCCGACTGAAAGTCATCTTCTTTGGCAAGAAGTTTAAACATCAGGTTAAGTTTTAATTAACATAATACTGGCTGTTAGAACAGAAAAATTTGCTATTATTATAATTATTTAAATAAATTTTATAAATTTTGACCTAAATTTGTTTGGGCTCCTCTCCATTAGTGCTGGAACGGCCCCTGATACTGCATCACAGCCTGCTAATAGCTGTGATGCTAGGTCATCACATCATCAAAAATGATATGATGTTTGCTGACAATATGGTTATGAAAGTGGAGTGTCTCTCTGCATAACAAATGTTGGTGGTTACTTATTTTACCTTTCTGATCTTCCAAATCATGAGTATAATGAATGTAGTTCCTATAATCTGTATTAAACTGAGAGGTAATATCAATGAGTAGAAGACAACATCGGTACTGGATGATGCACATAATATTGGGGGATATCTAGAATTTGAAAACCCTAGCCCCCCATCCAGGAACAACTCTGATGAAGATGTACCATTGTTAGCTGCGTTGTTACTGGCCACAGCAAATTGACTCATAGATACTATCACAGGAGTTAACGGGATGATGAATCCCAGAACCACATACACTGCATGGATGTACTTGAGTCTTTTTTTGAAGGAATTGGCGTGGAATGGAAACATGATTTTCCAGAAGAGAACAGAAGTATGGAATACCCACCATACTGCCAGTTGGAGTAAAATATAGTCAAAGAACATGCCTGAAAAGAAAATTAAACAATTGAAGTAGGAACGAACCGTGTGGTACTGGTTTAAAAATATTACTGACTAAATTGCCAAAAAAAAAAAAAAAGCATCACTCAATTTCATACCTGTAATGATGCAATATGGTGTCACTTTGTTCAGACTTTCAAGTAAACTTTTAGAGGAGCAGTACAGGCCAGATCGATCCATGTAAGTTATTAGTATCAACAATTCTAAATAGAACAGTAAAAGTTGTGGTAATAACATGATAGCTTACGATATTGTTGCTATAGGTACTTACCTAATATGATGCAATCAATTACCAAATATACCACAAAGATGGAGGGAAACTGTAACCTAAAGAACCCAGACAAACCAAACATTTAAAAGCAGACAGAAACAATTAACACAAGAAAAAGATATATTCACTTCCTAAGAAATGGATGAAATATATTCACTGCAAATTTAACTATCTGATTGGACGGTTTGAACGAACCAAAGTAGAATAGTGATGAGGCTATTAGCTGCGTTACATAATTACAATTTCAGTACTAGTGTTTGGTAATCCAAAATTATTTGATACGAATTGTAATAACTACTGGAGCAGAAAGTAAACTTTCCAATCAAGAACTAGTTACTAAATGTGAGTTTTCTATAGCCTAGAGCCATGGTACAAGTCAGTTGCTCCACTCTGTTCATTCCAACGGAATTTACACTATCCTCACACTTTCGGCCCTCGATTGTGTAAACCCCGTACCAACCTCTACCTGGAGGCATAACTTATTTCTACTTCAGTTATTCTCTTACATTCTCTTGGAATCCAAACAGGATATTATCAGAATGACCACACCCGCCACCAGCCCCAGGATGGCTATGAGACAGATGAGTACATCAATTACAACGACTGTAACCGGATCAATTTGTGAGAATTCGCTGCAACTGGGTATGCAAATTTGTGATCCATTCTCTTGGTAAAAGCCATCACTACAGACTAAAGGAGAAGGTGTGGCTTGGGAATCCTGTGTAGCTGCTAAAAGGAAAGAATCATGCAAACAAAGTTTCTGAAAAAATATAATATATTTATTATATAGTATATATACATAATAGTACATACCTTCTTCGTTTATGTTTTCTGTACTTATTGAAGTGTTTGTAGTAATATTATCTGATTGAGCACAGATTGCTGGATTAGCTGGAAACTGATCACAGTCTGGAAGAGCTGTTCCAAAATTAATAGCAAGTTCCCATTCAGTTCTACATAAGGAATCTCTAAGTTCTTCGCACTGACTTAAGGTAGGCTGGAGGTACACTCCAGATGAACTACAAGGACCGTAGGCATATATACAAGCGAATGTGGTTGCCTCTGCTTGGCAAGCTGAACTTGCTCCAAGTCCTTGAAGCCCAAGAAGAAATTGATCGACTAGCTGGCTCATGTCTCTGGTGATCAATATTTGACTCCCAGCTTGGTACTGGCAGTTGGAATCAGAGAGAGCTTGTAAAAGTTCTGATTGGCAACGTGAACCACTAGGGTTGTAAATATAGGAGTTTGCACATTCCAAACTTGAATTAGATGTCATATTGAGATTGTTAGATGATCTCTAGTAGGTATATAATTTATAATTTGCATCATTAGAATGAATAAAAATATATCCCTATGCCAGCCGAATTGCAGGGACAAAAAATACAGTGTTATACCCCATCAGCTAAAATCAACTATATCTCCTAAACTATAGACAATTTATACACACATTAGTATACAAAATTGGTTCTTTATTAAATTTTCTATCCAATGGAAGTAGTGATGATGTCATCAGGTGTTGCCATGGCAACAAAATAAAACTCTTAGTCAACTCTGGTATGATATGACTGAAAACATTGACCAATACATAGATATGCTTCACATTTAGGACACCAGGTCTTTATTTTCTTGTCTTTATATCTTTTTAGTCGGGGAGTGACTTTTTTGTCCGCACAGACAGCACAACGTTTTCTTTCTGCAGACCGATATGGGAAATGCTTTCCAGAAAGACAAGATAGTGATTCTGAAGGTTTGCGTCCAGGACCTCTTCTCAATGCAATTGCTGGAGCTGACAAAACTCTAGCTAGTTCCCAGTGAAACTTCTTTCTAGTCATTGTTTTGTCTAGTGATGAACCATTATTGATAGCATACAGAACATAAGCGTTCACAATTGCATGATCATGATAGCGCCAAAATACTCGGCGCCACCACTTTAGTGACTTGCGTCCTAATGAATAATAGCACATGACCTGATCAGCAAGATCAACACCACCCATTAATTGATTATAGTCAGATATAATTTCAGGGATAGGCACATCTTTCACAACTCCATCAACATGACGTTTAGCAGTAGAATTATTATCACCTAGTAAAGTAGATATGGCAAACACATCCTTGTTGTCAGTCCAACGCACTACGGTCACATTGTTATGATAGGCATAAGTAAACAAACCTCTAGGCCTTTGAGGCTCACCTCTCTGTGGCTTTAATGAAGGAGGAAACTGTTTTCATTTAGTGCGTAAAGTACCAACTGCACAAGTGTTTTTGGATAGCAAGTCCTCAAACAATAAAGGGCTAGAGTAGAAATTGTCCATATAGACTGAATAACCTTTGTTCAAAAATGGTTCCACCAATTTCATAACTACACCATATGCTAGATATCACTTGAAATAACATAACCATTCACAGAGTCGGCACACATCCATACTTATATAAATACTAGAGAGTATTTACCTATTAAAGTTATTACCTTAAATAAGTAAAAAAAAAATTGAAACTCATTCACTGATAGGGTCATTCTTTTGTGTACGGATTGAAATATTTAACCATTTTAATGTCAGTGATGATTCCTCATTCGGTGAAGAGGTGACCTTATTTAATGTTGTTTTTTCATTTATTTTAGATTGCTAAGATTGAGGAAAATATATTCAGCCTAACGTATCAGATCCATGCTGGTTTTCTTTCTTATATCAGAATTCAATGGATATCGACACATCAAGAGATATGTTCAATTACTTCCCCAGTTTTAAATTGAACACAACAACAACAACACATAAACAATATTAATCTGACATAACCTTATCTAGAGAATTCTTGAGTCATGGGTAGTTAAACATTTTCTTCTTAATAATTTGAGGATAAAGCCTTGCACATAACAAAGTAGATTACTCTAATTTATTTAGCTATAAAAGTCAAACATGACACTGTATGTAGCTACTAGAAGATTTTGTACTGCAGCAGTAACTAAATACAGGATACAAAATGGTTTTTACCTCTTGAGAATCCAGGGAGTAAAATAAAATAGGAAGCGACAGTAAACTCCACGTAATCACTATGACTGCAAACAGCACTACCAACTCCACAACTTTGCAAGCTTTGTAGCGACTATCTTTCGCTTCACTAACCGTCAAGCTATCACCACTGAAGATGCCTGAGTGAGTCTTACTGGAAGACAGAGAGTCATCAATTTTCAATGTTTCAGTTACGCTAGCCAAGACAGTTTTGGATTTTTCACCTTCCGACTTCATCGCTGATCTCCTGTATGTCCCTTACACGCCCGCTTTTGATTGCACTAAAAGGGGGCGTGGCTGTCCCCTAGAGGGCTGACATTGCATCAGTGTTTTGGCTCTAATATAAAAGCAATCGTATGAATATTATCTACGTGAATAGTTAAAATTTTCATGTATGGGAGGAATAAATTCATGTGGGTAGGTTAGTTGACTGAAATTGTTCTTACCAGACTTGAGCTGGGTACAATAGTCAAAGCAGTGGAGCTAGAAAGGATCTTGGTAAAGCATTTTGACTCTCAACACAATAGCCAGTCCTAATTACCACCAAAATAACCTCAGAAAGCAGCCAAACTCTACAAGGGTTCACCTAACGTGACTGTTGGGCATGTTTATTTAAAACATTGTGCTTGCATTACTGCTTGTTGAAGATGGAATTTTCTTTTCTGACTCTATTGTTTGTCCAAGTTTGTTTGACCTTTCCTGTGTGATGTGAAATGACTAGATGGCTCAGTGTAATGCTGGAATTAATTTTTTTTTGTTTTTCATTTTATGCATTAAAAATTGAAAATAGTGTAGTACAGTAAAGTAGCTACATGTGGAAAGAAAGAACAATTAGCTAAGTAGCTATTGAAATGTAAAACTTTTGTCTTGACCGTCAAGGCTCACCAGCCAGACCCTTTGCGGGGTCGGTAAAGGGTCTTGCTCGGTAGAGACTAGTTGACCTTGACTTTTTTGTGGCTAGAGTTAACTAGTATGCAGCAAATAACATAGTTGCCAACTTTTTAAAGTAGGGACATAGACCACACCCACCAAAACCACGCCCATTTCAAGAACCCCAGGCAGTAAGCAGTTTATTATCATAATCCAGTAATAATCGTATAATAATCAAGAACTTGGTATCGATAGCTACATACACATAAAAAGATTGCATTTATTTATTGCTTGAAAGTGATTTTACGGTGGCTTTCTTGCACTGTGATAAAAGTTCTTTATCAATTGTCATGTCATGGCAACAATCATCAATTATATTTTATTGTCATTAGGGCAATGACTGTTGATTGATCCAGATTGGATCTCTGATCAGTGTGGATCTTCCTTAGCATGGAGAATCCCCTCTCTGAGTCAGCATTTGAGCAGGGTATTGATAAAAGGCCATACATTAGCATGCATAATTTACTAAATCTACTTTTTCCATCTAGTGTCCTGATGCGTTCAACTGCAGACCAGAAGCTTCCTACTCTGGGCCTCTCTGTGCAATCAGCGGCCTTATACACACTTGGTGAAGGAAGATCTGCCGGAGAGAGTTGGAAGTCCATAAACTCTTCCCTCAATTGATCAAGGGATGCTGCTTCGCTTAGACCAAGTTGTGGAAACCGCTTGGCCAAGCCAAGAACTGTAGAAACAGAATATGAAGCTGTTTTCTCTGGTTGAAGGACTCCTAGGTCTTTCAACAAGGAGTCATGAAAAGGAAATTTTTGTTTCATTTTCTGTATTGACGTCACATAAAACTCTCTCACTGCATTAAAAAATGGTCGCATGTCATGCACTTCTTCCAATTCTGCTAACACTTTCCAAGTTTCAGTGCCAATACCGAAGTTCTCATTATCCAATTGACCTTGGCGGTCTAAACAAAGTTGATGGAGGTTATTACCTACAGAAAGTATGGTTTCTGGCTTTAGCAAACTTGCAGCATACAGTCTTGTGAGTCTACATATTTCTGTGTAAAGCTCACAGGTGGTATTCTCCGTAGACTTCTGGAAAACTCGATTGAATTTATCCATGGAAGGGAGAAAAAAGAGCAGAGGCTTAAGCATTGGATTTTCAAGTCTTTTAAGTATGTGAGCTACTTTACTTGAACCTTCATCAGATGATCGAAAGAAGGATTTTAATCCTTCCAGTTGGCTTATATAACGGTTTACACATCGAAGTAAGCTCAGCCAACGTGTAGTGCAATGCTTTAGTATCACTTCTGGCTCAGTAGTAAAAAGGGAACACCACAAATCAGCATATAGCTGCTTACGCTTACTGCTGTGATGAAAGAAGTAAAATATATCTACAAACAACTCATCTATATTTAGAGGAAGAGTCTGCATGCCAGCTTTTACAACAAGATCTGCCAAATGACAGATACAGCCAACATCATACAGGATGGGATGCTCATTCTTAATCAATTTCTGTACTCCTGACCTGTTTCCCTTTAATACATTCGTTGTGTCAGACATAAATGCCATAGTTTTTGAGAAGTCCAAACCGTTATTATTTAAAGATGATTTCAATGCATCAAACAAATTTCTTGCATTGCCAATGTTAACTACTGGCATATCCAAGAACCTTGTTGCAACATCTCGCAAATCTGAGTCAAACACTCTCACTAGAATAATGCAGGACTTATTATTTTTGTCATTAGACTCATCCATCATTAAAGAGAAAGGATAGGACATGCAATTTTTTGCTTTCTTGAGAAAGTGAGGTGCTAATGCTTCTTTGATTATGGCAGTAGTCTTTGTTCGACCACACGAAAACTTTTTCGCAATCTCAGAGTCGGGAAACATATTACGAAAAAGTTTAGTTGCATGGTCACTGGCAAGAAAAGCAATGTTGTGCTTTGCAACAAAGGTCGCCCATCGTGCCTCAGCCTCAATTGAACTATAGGAAGTACTGCAGAATGATAGCAGACTCTGGGATGATGTACCTCCTCTTGCCATATCTTGGTGATTCTTCCTGCCCACATGCTTCAGCACATCATTCCTTCCCCCATGAGAAATGCTGAAGTCATGATTACAGATAGTGCACCGTGCATAGAGTTCACCTGAACAATAATAAAAATGTTACCTATGTCGTAACTTTTCTCACTAAGTTACTATTGCTAGATATTTATGTATTAGCTAGCTACCTTACTTCTGGAACTTCTGCCAATTCCTTGAAATTCTTCTATCCATTTAGGATTGAAGTGGGAAGTTCTTTTAGCCTTCTTTGCTGGCACACAGTGAGCCTCAGCCATATCTAGCTAGAACTACACAGATTGCACTTGCACAACGTCAACTCCCAATTCTCTGAGACTACCACAATATATTGCACGTGCGACTATAAAATAATGACGTCATATGAGTGCACTTTAACCCTGCAAGTCAAAAGTCAAAGTCGGGACATGAGTGGGACAGGAGTCAAAAAATCGGGACTGTCCCGACGAAATCGGGACGGTTGGCAACTATGAAATAAGAGCGCCGCCTGAATTGAAGCACGTTTTAGTGCTGCTCATTGCTCATTAGCTCCCACCCCATGCGCTAATGCGTTAGTCACGTGAAGCTACTCTCTTGTGAACGCGTTAATTTGGCATTGCGCGACAGAGCCACTTCCTTTCGCCCGACGAGATTCTGCTGGTGAAGTAGTACGTATGTCCCGCAAACTCTATACATAGATACACACTTAGTGTGGATTCCTCTTAGCTTAACAATGAGGGAGGAGAAAGAGAAAAACAAAATAAGACTTATTTTGGAAGGAGCAATCCTAACCGCTATTGTTTTAGTTGCTTGGGGACTTCTCTTACTACCGACAATCTTTTACTTCATAGATGCTCAGGAGGTGAGTTCTACCTGCTGCTTGTCACTACTAGTTTAAATAGTTGATATTTATTTAGCTTACAAACATTATACTAGTTAATATGGAATATGAAAAGAGTAGATGGAATTATTTGTTTGTGGCATTTGTGGCTTGTTTAAAAATGAAGCTTTTATAATTTCTTTTAATCTTAATAAATGTAACACCTTTGTAACAATATTGGCCATCTTCTTAAGGTGACTAGCCTCCTCTGAATTTCAATGTAATGCAAAAATGGTTAACAAACTTGAAGAAAACAGCAAAAACAGCAGAATATAGCATTTAAAAACAAATATAGCATTAAAAAAACAATACATACATGACACTTTGTCCTACTTAGCTATAGGGCTATTTCTCTTCAATAGAGGCAATATTGTAGTGGACAGCTGTCATTTACTACTGGCTTGACTAATGAAAGGATATTGTTCTGGATGTTATACATTATTGTGTAAAGACTGTATTATGTGATGGAAAATGCACTAAAAAGTGAGCAACAAGTAGCTACCTCATAGTTCTAAATAGCACAATATTAATTTTGTGACTTATGAGAATTTAACCCAGATTTATATTAGGGGTCAAGCAATCAAAATGAAATGGATGTGAAGTCTAACTTTTCTAATACAAGTTTGGAATGCGCCAACGTATTTAATTATAATCCAAGTAGTTCAAATTGCCAGTCAGAACTTCTACAAGCTCTCTCCGATTCAAACTGTGAACACCAAAATGGAGGGGAAATATTGATTACTAGAGAGATGGGACAATTGGTGAATCAATTGGTTCTCGGTCTACAAGGATTACGTGCCAGTTCTGTCTGCCAGGCGGAGGCCTTGTCTTTAGTGTGTCTGTATGCCCATGGCCTCTGTAGCTCATCTGGAGTGTATATAATTGGTTCTCGGTCTACAAGGATTACGTGCCAGTTCTGTCTGCCAGGCGGAGGCCTTGTCTTTAGTGTGTCTGTATGCCCATGGCCTCTGTAGCTCATCTGGAGTGTATATACAACCTACCGTAGGTCAGTGTGAAGAGCTCAGAGACAGTCTGTGCAGGAATGAATGGGAAAGTGCACTTAGTTTTGGTATTGCTCTTCCAAACTGTAACCAGTTTCCTGTCAATCAAGCTACTTGTGCTCAACCAGATAATATGACGGTGGATATTTTGACCAGCCCAGAGGAAATGAATGAAGAAGGTACATAAGATAACTCGTCTCATAATATTTGGTAGAATAATTATGTTAAAAATTTATTTCAGCCATAGGGCAGACTTCTTCAACGGGTGCCTCTTCATTAGTCTGTAGTGATGGCTTTTACCGAGAGAATGGATCAAAATCTGATTTTAAACAAATTGACGAGACCACCATTGTTGTCAATGATGTATTCATTTGCCTCATAGCCAGCCTGGGGCTGGTGGCAGGTGTGGTCATTCTGATAATACCCTTTTTGGATCCCAAGAGAAGAATGTAAGTGTTTAAATACTTGTGTGCAAGCTAGTTGCCATCCTGAAATTATCACAGTTGTTAACTATGTCCTTTGCTGTTTCCCATTTATACCTTCTAAATATTGAATGAATATGGGACTAGATAAGATTGATTTAGAGCAAAGCTCCTTTAGATTGTGTGGTGAGTAGTAGAGGTTCCATTCTGGTAAGTCCTCCAAAGAGACCCACTTTATAGAGGTCTTGTGGAGGGTCACTTTATGTAGTGGCCTACCTCTGAGGACTTGGAAATGGCTTGCGATTGCTATGTTCTAAATCAGTTTGGACAGTCGGTTGCTGCAATGCTTAGAATCCCTTCCGGTCCGCTAGTTAGGCTGTACTAGCCTGAGACTTTCAGGACCCTAAACATGGTAGTACTTTGCTATTACTAGTACATCTCTTTGACTCTGCTGAATCCTCTTGCCAAGTTATAATATAAGCATGATACTATAGCAGTCATGCCATTTACTGTAACGCCAACAATGATAAGTTTATTCATAAATGAAGCATACCAAATTTGGTAGATGTAATTACACAGTATACTACATGATTTGTACAAACTCCTAAATATGTAATGTCTGTTAATAGTCTTGTAGGATGATATGAATATTATTTCTCATTGCCAGGTTACAGTTTCCCTCCATCTTTGTGGTATATTTGGTAATTGATTGCATCATATTAGGCAAGTTCCTATGGTCATATCACATGCTATTATGTTTTCACTACATCTTTTCTCTTCCGTCTAGAATTGCTGATACTAATAACTTACATGGACCGCTCTGGCCTGTACTGCTCTTCCAGTAGCCTAATTAAAAGCTTGACGAAAGTGACGCCATTTTGCGTTATATCAGGTTCAGATTTTTTGTTCTCGTAATTTAGGTCAAAGTAACTCAAATAACTGACAATTTAATTGCTTTGTAGTTATCTCCCGTGCTTAATCGCAATCCTTCCAATTCCCAAACTTTCTTTCTCATTTATACTATTTCAATACTAATATAAATATGAAATCAGAATTGGCTTTACGTGGACTCCTTAAAGTTATTTAGCTAATATATACTGCACTGCAATTTATGGCTTGCTAATAGTTAGTTTTCTGACAACTTCAGTCCTAGATATCAATGATATCAGTATTAAATTTGCATAAAATTCCATTCCAATAGCTAATCTCCTACTATGTACTTTAATGTACCTTAATACTACAATAATCTACTGCTTGTTTACCGTTTACATAAGTACCTGTATTATTATTATTATTATTACTAGCAAGTATGCCTCCACACATCAGTGGTGCCTGATGTACTAACTTGTGCAAATTAGGAGTGCAGCAGCATAAGGTAGTTTTAGTAAATTAGGTTACATTGTGTGCCCTCTAACATATTTTGTTGTTCCAACATTCAGGAATGTTCTTCAGTTACATCTCACTCCAACTGGCAGTATGGTGGGTATTCCATACTTCTGTTCTCTTCTGGAAAATCATGTTTCCATTCCACGCCAATTCCTTCACAAAAAGACTCAAGTACATCCATGCAGTGTATGTGGTTCTGGGATTCATCATCCCGTTAACTCCTGTGATAGTATCTATGAGTCAATTTGCTGTGGCCAGTAACAACGCAGCTAACAATGGTACATCTTCATCAGAGTTGTTCCTGGATGGGGGGCTAGGATTTTCAAATTCTAGATATCCCCCAATATTATGTGCATCATCCAATACCGTCTTCTCTTATACTACCCACTCAGTATAATACAAATAGTTGGCTCAACTTTCATAATACTGATGATATGGAAAATCAGAAGAGTAAGTCAGAAAGGAACACATATCCTAATGTTTATTTATTAAATTTAATTTTAGCAACCAAACACTTCAATTCTGTATTTTTACTGTTTCCTACCATACAGTATCGCTCTCAACAGACAAACAGAAATTTTAATTTTTTTCCCAAAGATTCCTTCTTTTTTTATCCTTTTTTACTCCGCTAATTAAAAAAATCGGAATCCTTGAAAATTTTTTTTCCCTTCTGTTTGTCTGTTGAGAGCGAGACTCATGTAGCATAGCAAACAGCACAAATACAGAATTGAAGTGTTTGGTTGCAGCTGGTTGTCGTAGCTCAGTGGCAGAGCACTTGTGTATTAAGCAAGTCCTAGGTTTGATTTCCAGTGGCGACCAAGTGGTTTTTTAAATTCTGTATTGTTTAAAAATGCCAGTGAAAGAGAGAGAATATATCTAATTATTATTACTATTATTATTATTATTATTATTATTATTATTGTAGTTGTTGTAGTTAATATTATTAGCTATCTTATAAAATAACTAGCTAATTGAATAATTCCAAATGTTGCAAATAACTATGATGTAATAAAATATAACATTCAGTTGGCAGACTTCATGATAGCTATGGCACCTCCCATTATTTTCCTTTGTACTATTAATTTTGTAATTTCAGTTTTGGTCCTCTTAATTAAGTCAATGCAAGAGAACCCTTACTGATTGATTTTGAACAAAAATAACAACTAGATCAGAATAGATAGTGAATGCAATAATATGATTCTGGGAGACTCATCCATTTACATATAATCAAAAGGTTCATTTGATAGTGTAATATTTATGTAAATATATTATATAGGTCACTCTCGATAAAGCTAGTGGAGCATCAAATCCATTTGTCTTTGGAACTCCTGAGAAGAAGTTAATGATTATGTTATTCTACTTTGAAATACTTTTAACATTTGTCCTTGTGACGTTCACTCTCAACATTAAATATACGGATGAATTTGTCGCAAGTATTTCCAAATTATTTGTGTGTGAGCTAAACGGCTATAATCCTGACAATCCCTGCAGTCGATCGGACATTAATCGCTTCCAGTATCCATGGTTATCAGCAGTATCATATATTATCTTTGGTTCCTTGCCGATTGTGAACCTTATATATGCTATAAACATTGAAGATATGAAGCAGTGGTTTTCAAAGATCAGAAGCCACAACAAGTACACCATTTAAGCCAAGTACAGAGATTTATTCTAATAAAAGAAAAGAAACAGTCATGAGCTCTGAACTTTAAATTCATTCACAATAAATTGTTACAAAATCTTTTTTATTCTGATGGGAATAAGCAAGTCTTAAACAAGTGCATAATAATATGGTAATTACTGTACCTATTATTATCACCACTAAACTAATTGCTCACCGATTATAATGCTGTACTAGACTCATTCTTTTTTAAACCAGCACAGCTAGCAAGTACATTCCATCACATGAGTGAAGATAATCTCTTGTCTTCAAATCTTTTGACTTACAATTCAACCCCAATATTATTCTTGCTCTTCTGTCAATGTACATTGCTTAGTTATGACCAATTTCCATACGAAAAGAATTCAATAAGCAGTGCAGGGCATGGATTTTAGAGTCTTATGTAATCATCATAATATTTGAGAATTAACTCTCTGAAAAACAAAAAAATAATTCATCAGAAAATACTAATGGAGAATGAGTTATTTGGGTTTGTGCAAAGAGACTGGCTAATCTAATTGATATGCTAAATTTGTTAAATACCTAATATATTTTTTCTTGTCTTAAAAAATGTAGCATCATAGAAAACAGCATTAGCTAGTTTGGAAGAGGAAGCAATCCGTCTGCCCAACGAGAAGATAAGCTATCACTAAATAGTTTTAAAGTAAAAAAATGATGAAGCTACCATGTTCTCAGTGCGAGCACTGCTACAGTGTTGAAGCGGTTGAGGTATAACTATAAAATAAGGAACACTTTTCATAGCACTATATCTAACATACTTGGAGAATAGACGTTTGCCATGAAATTATTAGTGAGTGCCAATTAAAAGAAAGTATTGGAGGGAGTAAGAAAAAATCAACAACAAAACCTAGCTAGCTAATTACATTGTAGATGCACATTTCACGTGTGCTTGTAAAGTTAACTTGACAGTATAGGTAAGAAAGTAGTACTCTCACAGAAATGCTTTGCCTGTTGCTGTCATTGTGTGCCCTGACGCGTCCAAACTGGACTACCCTCACCAAATGACGATCTTTACCATCTTCGCTGGTCCGTAAAGTGGTGGGGCCATTGCCCTCCGGCCCACGCGGTTCCTAAGGCTGTGGTGGTGTAGTCTCGCGGGCCAGACCCTTTACCCTATATGAAGAGAAAGAAAGGGTCTGGCCAAGTTCACGTATGCGTTTGGTCTTGCACTGTCAGCACAAGTGTAACCACTGCGGTAATATAGCTTTGATTACGCGGTAATCATGGTTCAGGTGATTTTAGCGCGCTGAAATTACTGTCGACATGGATGTAACTGCAGCGGTGGCGGAGAGTGCTCGAGTATTCGGACTTACACTGAAGGAGAAACAGTTGGAAGCAATCGGGATACAATACCCTATGGAACGTCCGTTGCAAGACGTTTCTGGCATAAGGAGCAATTCATTCCTACAGTTCCACAGAAACCAAGCTAAATTTGCGCGCGAACGTCTCTGTTTATATAGTGAGGTCACTGTCACTTCAGTTGTTCCGCAACCGCCACGGTCACGTGAATTTTATTTTTATATGACGTAATGTAGAAGCCTGAGTTCCACATTTGTTGTTGACATATCCAGCGAAGCTTTAGCTAAAGCTTTTTCTGTTTAATTGCTCCTCAAAGCGCGGTATGGCCACCGGAGACTGTCGGAAGGGGACTGAGGTTACAAAATATGTGGTGTTTACGCGTCTACCGTGTTAGCACGTTACTCTACGAGAGTAGTTATGTCTTCTGTTCAAGTTCAAGACTCTGAACTCTGTCTGTGTGATCAAGAATATCTCCTGGAATAAACTGGTACACGATATAATAATTTATTTAGTTAAGGGCTAATACTAGGTGATTATTACTATTGCTTTACTTTATAGAAACCAGTGTCTGAAAATAAAATGTCACACAAAATACTGTACACTATAATATTGTGATTTGTATGTCCAATGACTATTAACAATTAGTAAGTTAGTAATCACTGTCAGTGCCTGCACTGTCAATTTCTTCAACTTCTTCATTACCATCACTGTATTCACTCTCCTCATTCTCACTTCCTTGATTCAGGTCTGTCTCATAATGGTCGTCCCCTCCAAATACGCTGGTCATGATGTTGTCCAGGTCATCGTCCAGGTCATCACGGTCATCAGAAGGTAATTCAGTGGTGAGGGTTGTAGTTGTAGAGGTACTGGAGTGGGTGTTAGTACAATGAGTACACTCGCATCCAGCAGAACATAATTGGTTTTTCTTCATGCATCCACACCTTTTAGTATGACAGCCTGAAAGGCATTTGCAACCCCTAGTAAGTGTCGTCACTGTCTCTCTAATGGCCTTGAGATTGTCTTCAGTGTCCCACTTGATTTTTAGTTGACTATCTTTTAATGTCCATCCATACTCTGTGATGGGTTCAAGGATCATGTAATTTGAATCGGCTTGTTTCCACATATGTACTACCCAACAAGATCTCTTCCAATGAAAAGTAAGGGCCTGGTTGGACGCTAGCATTTCATTATCAAATTTAGTCCGGTACCAGATTGTTTGTCTGATATTCTCTAACCAATTGAAATGTTGCTCTTCAGTGGAAATAGATGGATTGCAAAACTGGGTGAAATGTGTCACCGGAGACTGCACGTCGAAAGCTGATGAATGTTTTTTAAAATAAACGGTACCAATTAGCCTAAGAAAGGAGAGTAATCCATGTTTCCATTCATCATTGGTTATATTAGTATGCATTAATGAGCCAGGAGTATGTGGGTTCTCTTGGTCAATTATAAATGAAGCATACTGAAAGAAATATTTTTAAAAAGTGGCCTTTCCTACTTGACTAAAGAAGGAAATATAGTCACACCCGGTCGTAACATAAATAGTTTGGAGCAGCTGGGGTAGATCTGATTTGTTTAATCTTCCTAAATCTGGGTCATTTGTTAAGGCTTTAACCAATGCCGACAAACTAAGAAAAGCAGTTTCTCTTGCATTCTGTTTGCTGATGCGTACCATGACGTCTTTCAGTTGTGCACACTGTAAAGATATGCCAATTACGTAGATGTCAGTGTCAGGAGACAATACAAGAATTTTTGTATTCCTTGTCTTTCTTGCATGTAGCCATATTCTGGTGTCAGTTTCCTCAGCATTGCTAATGAATGTGGGATCTGGTTGGATGCTGTTGTTCTCTGTGACAAACCATGCGGTGTCTTGAATTTCTCCATCAAAAGCGCCTTCTACATACAGCTTTTGATGTTCTTTGAGGTATGTGCTAGAATTTTTAAGGAAGTAATCACCAAGGAATACCACTAATTTTCTTTTGCATTTTCTGCAATTGAGGTAGTGTTCCCTCCATTTCTTTCCAGATATCAAGGTACTTCCTGTGAGCTCTGTGCATTTATGATCAGTTGCTATGGTAGCTTTTGAGTCTCGGTATTTCTGCTCAAAGTATTTTGGTGTATTTTCTAGTCGATCTGGGGAATCAAAGATAACATGAACCTCTGCACATCCTTTCTTACAATAGGAAACAATGAATCTTTTTAGTAAAAAGCTACCATAGTTGGCTAAATTGAAGTGATTGGGTAGTGGTGACGTATTAATCAGAAACATTCCCTCAATAATACAACACTGAGGTACCCAGCCTAATGGCAAGCAGGATGTAATGATAGGAGGATTAGCATCTTTGTATCTTCTTTGTAGTGCTTTAGTTAAATATGATTTTTGCCCCTTGAGAGGATTTCCATCACTATCACTTATTGAAAGAGGATATTCTAGTAGTTGTTCCTCTGGTTTCTCTACTGGTTTCCCAAATTTTTGTGAAAAAAGAATTTTTCTTTTCATAGCAGATACAAGCAATTTTTTATCTTTTTCAAGTTGAGACACTCGAACCGTTTTTATTTGTTTTATTGAGAAGGTTTGCAATGCTTTTTTCCTATTTGGTGCTTTCACACTTGGTTCCTTGAGAATGCTATACATTATCCGTAATTTATAGTCTTCTTCTCCAATATGTCTGAAATTGAGGAGATCGTGATGTTGCTGATTTGTAGCCTCAATGCCATTAAAAACATTTATCAGACCACGGTTGACATCTGTCAGTGGCAAGAGTGAAACTTGAATCATTGCTTTTATTTGAGATTGGACATTACTTTCAAATTTTTTATCCATAGGTAAACACGGAGGGGATTGCATCTCTCTTCTTGTAGGACTGGGGGAACAGTTGCTCATTGAACCTCTGAAGAGTTCTGGTTCGGTAAGTCAAGTATGTTGCCATTCTTTTCATATAATCTTCCGACGGTTTCACCACAGCATTTTTGCATTGCTTGTTTATTAGCATTTCATGGCCTTCGTCTATTGCGACTGAGTGCCACTCCCTACCCATTATGTTTATAACAAATGCTCCCTGTGATAGCATTACCATGATAGAATCTGGCAACTCCAATAAATCAGCAATGTGATGACTAATTAGCTTTTGGTAGGTGGGATGGTCAAATGCAGTGAACACAGGAACCATTTCTTTTAAACTTGCTATTCGCAAGTGCCAATCACCACTACGTATAGCAAGAAATAGACTTATATAGGCCATGCCATCTCTGAACACAAACTGAGACCATAGCTTCCATACATCATCCGAACTTGACATTTTGTGGATAAATTCATCAAATTTTCTGCTAAATTGTGGTACTTTGTTGGTTATATCAGCAATCATACAGTTAAATTCTGAAAGAAACGTATTTCTTGTTTCTGCTTTAACATCTTGAAGGGATTGTATGACATCATCAAGCAATGCTGTATTGATTTCATACCCTGATTCCAAGAACTTCGTCAACATGATTCTATATAGAGCCTCCCAAGCTTCCATGATAAATAAGTGGGTTTTTTTGAACTGGCTACAATGTTTAATTGAAGCTGTTGGGTAGCCGCATGCTTCTGCTAGTGACTTCAAACCAGCATCAAAATAAGGTTTCATTAGGGCCTTCTGATAGTTCATAAGTGCATGCCAATCTCCTGGGTATGGCACAACCCATTTTAATTCGCTATCGTATTCCACTTTCAGGGATTGAAGAATTTCATATAATTTGGCATCACCTTCAACCACCAAGTATTCACACCGCCTGGATGCAATAAATTGCACATGTAGGTCAAATAACATTGACATCAGGGTATCTTTATTGTCAGCAACAGCATCCATAATATTCAAAAAATATACTTGTGATTTTTCTGTGTGTGTGGCCCTTGTACATGAAAAATAATCCTGAATGTTGAGGAGAGACTTATCATTGCAATTATTGGCAATGGCAACCTTCTGAAGCATATACACATTCATTTCTTCCTTTAACTCAGAAAGTGCTATTCTTTCTTGGGAATTTGGGAAAAAATTATCAAGATTTTTACATTTTTGAATGTGTCCAGTGGTATTACCTGAGGGTATGCAAATGTGTTCATGCTGATCTAAAGTTTGAGGGCTAGACTGCTCGGTTCCTGTACGTGGCTTTCTTTTTTTTTTTTTGGAGGGGGGGAGACACATGGGTGGTGGTTTTTCTCCAGTTCTCTTTGAGCCGGGTGTACCCACAGCAAGTATATTGGTATCACACACTTCACCACATATACTGAGTTCTGAAAGAGAAGGTTGGGGTTGAACCACTTGTATAGAAGTTGCATGTGTACTGCTTTTACTTCCTTTTGAAACCCGAGCATAACTATGCAAGAAGTCAATATTGTCTGCTGAGACAATCGTGAAACTATCTGTGCCAAGGTAATCACAAATAGCATCAGTTCGGTTACTATTTTTGTGCTGAATGTAACGAGACAGAGTATCAGCAGATGCACAGGCACCTAGCCGGTTGAGTATTTTTATTAGCATGGCTGAACCACCCTGACCATCAATGATATCAGTGACCAAAGTATGCAATGGTATTGTGTAATCGTCATTGATACAAAACATCATAGCACAAAAAATGAAAAATCTTCGCACTTTTTTAGTGTGTTTAGAAAGTGAAGAAGTCGTAACTCCAAATTTTTCAGACGTAGATCTTGTTAAGATCTGTATTGCCTCCCATAGCATTGGGTCAATTTTGTCTATTTGTTCATCTATTGTAAGAGTTGATAGCTCAAACTTGTCTTTTTTGTATTGTCTTAGATAGGTGTTGATATGCGAGCATGCTAATGAATTCAAATTATTTAACACTTGTGTGTTGTCTTTGGTTTGGGAGCTGTGAGTAGTATTGAATGCATCAGAGGTAGTCGCACAGTTCTTGTCTTTTTGACGAAGCTTCCACAAAGCTTTGGCTAGGTTCTCTGTCAGGTCTGTCTGGGGCCTGTAGAGTAGTGTGCCATACTTTCTTGTCTTGCAACAATATGTAATATGGTGTTCTAATGTAGCGACTAGATTGCTGAGAATATTAGATGATGTAGTCAGTTTCAATGTATCAACATCTTTCAAGTGGTGTGACTGCTCATTGGCAAAAAGGCAGAACCAGTCATATACATCAGGAAGCAGCAAGGCATTTCTTTCCAGTAATTCTCTGCCAACAGCAGCTATCACTCTATCCATACTTGCCTCAATCAGATCTTTAATAGAGTGAATAGTATGCTTTTTCTTGTCTATCATAGAAATGCACTCTCTTAGATCTCTGTCTGTACTAACAGTTTTGCACTGTCTCAAAATGAACAAATGTGATCGATAGCAAGTGTAACATACCATATCGTTTTCTGCAATGCAACCCTGAAAGCCAGTATTGGTTTTTAAATAGTTTTCGATTGTTGATGGTTGAGGGCATGGTTTGGGACTAGAATGTCTTAGTGATACCTTGCATGTGCTGCAGTGGGTTTGAGTGGGGTGTAGTTGATTGTACACTGTATGATAATGCTGTTTGCACAGTGGCATGGGTAGAGTAGAAATTGAACTCTCTAAAGCCAAAGCTTGGAGCACTTTGTCAAGATCTTCTGTAGTGGTTTTATGTAGTGACACAAATACAATATTTTTGCACTCTTTTATGCAGCACTCTCTTTTGTGACACGTTTTGGACCAACGAGGAACATGATTGCTGTCAACAAGCACTCGTGTTATGTCCTTCCTACATGCCTGACATACTACACCCTCTTGTGGGATGTGATATGACAAGGCAAATGTCCGTGCAGTTTCTTTCTTCCACTGCATGGGACTGCTCATGTTATGATGGGAGCCATTACAGAAAAAGCAAACTACCTGGGAACTGCTGTCATCTGAAGACGCTGTGGCGAGACTTCTACCACTCCGTGATTCAGTCATTACACTGCAAAGGATTGATTTATTGTGTTATTTCATAATGATTTTTTTTATTGTTTCAATGTCATCTTACCTGATATACCACCAACAACCAGATAGAGGGTCAATTTGAATATATTTCCTGAGGGATTTAATGTATTGTATTAATTGTTTTAAGTGGAAGCCATAGATACTTTAGTCTTACCATGAAATCTGGTTACTTGGCTTTATCGAATAACCACAAACTTGGGTAAAAGTTTATGACTTTTCCAGCTGGCTGCACAAGGTAATACTTGTTCTGGTCATTCAAGCATGTTATGCAATTTTAGTAAGGTGGGTATGGTAGCTGGGGGTGTGTCCGAAAATTTTCTTTCACCAATTTTGTGAGGATGTCAAATATTCAGGGCATGCAATAGAGTTGCTAGATTTTGAGTTATACTTTAGATAAACGAATGTTTTCTGTTCTCAGTACAAGCCTAGAATATGCAGAAAATAATACGACTCAAACCAGCAGTGCTGTACGCTCATTCGCTAGTTTGTATAGAATTGAAATTGACCAAAATCTAGGCGAGATTTCGCGGGGTTTTGGCGGTAAGGAATGGTCAAAAAATAAAATCGTACACAAAACGTCTGGCTTCCGGTTTGGTTGCGGAATGACTGACTTAAAACCAATTACCGGTCCGAGAAATTCCAGGACCAGCGAGACCAAACGCATACGTGAACTTGACCAGACCCTTTCTTTCTCTTCTTATTGGGTAAAGGGTCTGGCCCGCGAGACTAGTGGTGGTGGTGGTGGTGGTGGTGGTACCTGAAAAAAGATACAAAATAGAGTTCCCTGGAGTTGAGAAAGTTTGTGAAGATCCACCGCAACACAGGGCAGAAATAATTGGAATTTCCTGTAATCGTACATGTATATCTAGCTAGGATATTTCTAGCACATTGTAAGGAACGGGTAGGCTTAATCGCTTATGTAGGCCGTTCAGCCCTATCCTCTGTGGTAAGGTGGTGGATGAAACATTTCCTGATACAGAAATTCTGGTTTTTGCTCTATGCATGGATGAAACATTTCCTGATACAGAAGTTCTGGTTTTTGCTCTGTGCAATAATTTAGTTCCTTAGATCCCAGAATAAGCTCTATCTTTCAGCTGTTGTATGTGCTCTTTGTCCCACTCCTATCTTTTTTGGAAGTTTTTGTGCCCAGAAAGTTAGTGGAGTATGTTACAGTTGTACCACTTATAATATAGGGCCGCCATAGCAAGCAAATTTAAGTAGATTTGGCCAGGAAGGGGGTGTGGTTTCAGATAGTCATCATAGCTAAAGACACACTTTTACAATTAAATGAAGTAGCTGTATTAGTTAAAAATTTTGAATAAATTTTGTCATTATTGTCTTCAATTTTAAATCAGTTCAATAAAAAATAGCTACTGAAGCTATAATTTGTATAAAATAAATTTATTAAAAACTATAACTAAAAAACTAGTTTAACTAAATAGATCAACTGAATTGAATAGTAGCTAGCTGTGGTAAAATTATTATAACTAAAACTAATTTTCTTTACTAAAACCACACAAGTAAATCTCATGCATGACTCAAATATGGCAAAAAAATAAACAAAACAGCATATTTTACTTCTAGTGTAATATTATCAAACCAGTCTCGCAAGTTTCTCAACAGCTGGTCTCAAGGGTCTCTTGAAAAGCAAGAGTTTACGAATATCTGTGAAGATATGCACTTTGGTGGTATTCACAGTATAGCAGAAGCCATTTTTCCTAGAACTCGTCAAATAAGAATATAGCTATTACATGTTCAATGTTATATAACAATTTAACCTGCGACAAAATTTGCAATATGACAATAGTTGCCTGTCTGGAGTAGCTGTCTTTTTTTTTTTAATCTTTGTTTCGAATTTAATAAATCTAGTCAGAATGCAAGATGGCAAACATATTTTCTTACCTCGTGCCTAGTGTTATGGTATCTGACAGCGCTCTAAGTTGGAACGTTCAGATCTAATGATGCTTCTTTATTACATTTAATGTTTCAGACATCCTCTCTTTATCCCCTTGTGAATGAATGAATGATTATTGCACATCGGCTACCTTAACACCTTGAAGCAATGAGAACAATGCCTGTTGAGGATGCCTTTATTTTTGTAAGGTTTGCCTGTCATCTTATAGGGTAATTGATTATAAAGGCAGTTCTAGAATTGTAGGACCACATCAGATTCCCATGAAGTGGCTTGTATTATAAGAACAAGATTTTAAGACACATACTGCAGACCAGTATATGGCCATTACCTTCTTGTCAATAACAGGAAGTGATATTTCTGAGGGCTAACTTCCGGTATTAATATTATAAAAGCCAGTGACATTTCTCTTGAGTTTTATCCCGCACTCGTTGAATCACACTGCACTACTACCGCTCCAAAGGTCAAACTCCTTCAAGCTAATAATGAATGTTAGCAAGACTTTGAGGTCCATCAACGCCAGCACCAAATCCAGTGTGACTTTCCACAACAAATCAAGTCGCACTGTTTGTACCGTGTGGCTCAACTATGATGGAGCCCCTGTGAAGTACACAGAACTTGCTCCAGGAAAGAGTTACACACAAAGCACCTATGTAACGCATCCTTGGGTCGCAGTGGAATTGGACTCGGGCTTCTTCAGCTTGATGCAAGTGAACGGGTGGACAGTGTTTTTCCCGCAGATATCAGATACAAATGTGGACATTTCTGATAACAGTGGCAGTGCTGCAGTTCTTGATAGCCTTGCTCCTCAATATCACAGCATCTTTTCTAGCTAGACCAAAGGTCTCTACGAACGTGATGAACAATGACATTTCATGTGTGTAGTTATTATATATATGCTTAGAATTCAGTAGTAGCTGATGTTTGATTTGATATTATTTTGTATTGTATTTTTAGTTGAATTGAAATCATATTTCATAAAATTTTAAACATTCTTTGACTTGTGTGTGGGGTACAAAATCTGAGTTGTAGAGATCTTCTTATGCCAACTGGTTTTTTCATATTTATAAGATGAGAAAGCAAATAACTGACTAAGTATGCAAGTATGTTGTAGTTTTAAACTGTCTGATAGCAACAATATTCAATTAATTAACAATCTAAGCGCACAAAACGCCCGCGAAACAGGCCGCGGTTGGGTTGCTAGGGTTGTGTTAAATTTACTTCTGCTTTTGCTTGAGCTATTTCATTTCTGCAGTCCTCCAGCAAGAACACAGGAGAAAGCACTTATTTGGAGTAAAGACTGGAAGTCTGTCGCATCTCAAGAAATAGCCCCATCAAAGTTTTGGAATTCACTGCTGTACTGCGCGGTGACTGTCAAAGTTTAGAAGCGGAGTCTTCGTATATCATGTATTTACCCACGTGTGCATACCAAAACGATGCGTATTTTATTTTTCTAGTTACTCACCTTACCACGTGTACTATTATCCATTACTAGTGATGCGCTCTAATAGCACAAAATAGCGAAGCGAGCGATGCATGTTCCCTGTAATTGCAGCTATTCCATGCATGCTTGGTGTGGCTAGGAACATTTAATGGCTTTTCAAACAGAAAGATTCTTTACTTTGCTACCTGTTTCTGTTTCGTTTTAGCTCTCCTCCTCCTTGCCCTGTCTTTTTCATTTCTTATCTCTCTCCTTACTAATTTTTCTTCTGGAGTTTCTAACGCCCTCAAAGCTCTTGACCGAGCGTTTCTAACGTTTTGTCTCTCTTTCGCAGAATTTGTTTCACTGGGCATCGCTACTTCGTACGGCGGGTAAACAAAACAAAATGTTGCTAAGAAGGTTACCCAGCCCGCGCAAGCGCGTAGGAGAAAATGTGCATACGTACGCCCACGCAAGAACAAAAACAATTCCTAGACCTAACAAAAAAATAACAAAAATATATATATCGCGGACTCATTAGAGAGTCAGCTACGCTCGCTTCGCTGAATTATTGTAAAATACAATTCCGTATATTGAAAATAGCTCATCGTTATAGGGTCGACCACAGTTGGCCTCAATTGCCAATTAGCCTTGGCAAAGTATAAACCATTTCCTTCCGTCCAATCCTGAGCAGTATACTACAAAAGATTCAGAAAATATTCTTACCAGTGCGAGGATTTCTGCCTGTCGATTGACCACGCCCCACACCTATTATGCGCGCTGCACTGGTAACAGGAGGATCTGAGGCTTCTGCAACACACACTGTCAGCTGTTAAATTGAGAGTGTCTATTCAAGCAGCTTAATCAAGGTCCCCTCCACCAGGGCTCCTGCCCTAGCTCTCTCCTCAAGCTTACCCCATGCCAGTGAAATTTGTCTCCTCATCTCACCTAGGCCTCAACTTTCACCACCAGGAGTTACGCTATTGCCTGTGGTACTGGCTTGGAATACATCTACATAGCAATTCCTACCCCTGTCCAGATTGCCACAGCATGGCTGATCCTTTTGGCGACCGGCAGGTTGGGTGCGGGGTAATGGGTACCAAATCACCCGCCACAATGCCATGTGTGATGTGATCTTCTCTGCTGCCCAGGCAGCAGCTCTGGCTCCCACTAAGGAGGCACCTGATATGATTTTGGGCTCTCAGTTATGCCCAGTAGACCCAGTAAGAGAGACTGATTCTTTCACTCTTTCATTTCATACCAACTTTATATTATAGCTACTGCAATCATAACTATTTTACTCATTTCTAATTGGAATAATAAGAGAATAATAACAAAATTTATAGAGTAATTATTATAACATTGTTGTGGAATAATAACACAATTATTTAGAATAAATTTTTTTTTCGAGCATAATGAGGTAGGCCCTACTGACAATAGATGGAATCAATAAGCAGTTCAAATATGAATATTGGCTGTCAATTTCTTGAGGGTAATACTTATATGATAAATGGTGCCCTAGCCAATATATTGTACTCTGTTGGTAATGAAAGTGTGTTATTTATTCTTAACATTAACATGTTTTTGATGATAGCTCCACATAAATGACCACCATTCTAGCAGGCTCGAGTTGTCTACTATCCCAAGTGAGTGTTACATAGCACTAATGTTTACAGTAAACTTATCAGACAACTCCTGTTGCAACATATACCCGATACTGGACGTGGTTTGTGTAGCTACAGACTAAAATTTCAATAAGAATGATCTAAACTGTAGCTATAAAGTTGTTTGAAGTTAGTCAGTTGCAGATACAAACTTGCACTTATACATACTTGTGTGTTAATTACATTAGTCTAGAAATGTGTAAGTCTTCAAATGTCAAATATAATAATATAGTTGCTAGGCCAGTGTCTACACTTTCTCAGTCCAAGTATTAAAATTGAAACCAACAAAAGCAAAGTATGAAACTCCCCACAGTGAGTTTGGCTTCTTTGTTGGCAGTGTTTATAACATTACAGAACCTCTTTATATGACTGAACAGTCAGCAAAATTAATCAGAAAACAACAAAGTATCATACGTTGCAAATGACACTTCTTTAAGGTGGTTTCACCTCAGGGGATGCAGCAACACAACTAAAGATTTCCCTCCTTCCTTATAGCCTACTACACTGACTGATGATATACTTTGTCAAGTCACACCCAATGAATAGCCAACAGCAGCATCTGTCAATAGAGCTGTAGCTATATTTTATGGATGTTATCCTTGTCAGCGAGAAGAGTAAGTCCAGAGATACTCTATTATATATTAATTGGAATCCTCTACAAGATGGTAAAAAAAAAAACTCTCTTCCAGAATAAAACTTGGTTCCCTATGGGTTCTTTCATGTAAACTAGGTTCCCTATGGGTTCTTTCATGTAAATTGGAATAATTTATTTGTACTCTTAGTTATTGTTAAATACCAACTGCATCATTGTCATGGGTAATAATTGCATAATTCTTACATAATGTTCAAACAAAAGTAAGAAAAAAATGGAACAAATAAACAACGACAACAAAAAGAAACAACAATAAAACAACAAAACAAAACAAAAACAAAACAAAACAGACTGTCAGTCTGTTCAGTTGCTTGATAAGTCGTCATATTATCTTCTTTTATTTGAGGACAACTTATTTGACTGATCTCGACTCTGGATCTGGAGTTGACTGCACATGGTTCATGTCTGTTGTTCTTAAGAAGAATTATTTCTGATGGTTTACAAAAATTGATATGAGAGCTGTAGTCGTTGTGGGTCAAGCATGAACTAGGACACTGGGTGTGCATAATGCAAGAGGAGTGTCAAAAACTTATTTTGATTTAGAGTTTCATGGTAAAGTTCATCCAGGGAGGATTATGTTAAATTGCTTTAGTTAGGTGAACTAGTCAAAATAGTGGGAAAAATTACCTGTAATTGTAGGTATGGCTACCTTGTCAGGCCAGTGTCTACACTTTTCAGACATAACCAGAACATGTTTTAAGACCATCTGCTTAATTTTAACACCATTGGTTTTAACACCTAGCCATCAGTTTAATTTTAACACCAGTCTATGTCGATTTTTATACCTATTATGTTCAATTTTAACACCTATCACGTTAATTTTAACACCTATCCCTTTAAGAGTTAAATGGCACTGGCACCCAGCTCCAGCTAACTCTGCCGCCATATTGCTGTCGCTCAAGTGTTATGTACCATGTGTATATAAGTGGAAGTCAAATTGTTGCGGAGATGCAACGGCACTAGCACGTAATAAAACTTGCTAAATCATAGGAAGAACACGGGGCTAAGTGCTTAGCAAAGAGGCCTTAACAAAGGCCAATATACCCATTATTCTGGCTCGTACTGTTAAGCTCATTGCTACTATCTGTTGTAGGAGTACAGCCATAGTAATTGAATCTTGATTGCTACTCCCCTGCGGCACAAAACTATTAAAAAAATGTCTGGGTCTACGTTGTTTTGCACTGTAAATCTTGGCTGTCGTGCACAATAAACAAAGCTACTTTCTTGTGAGTCAAAAATATTAGCTTTCATCTGGGGTTTGACATCCACTAAATACATCCATGATGTATAATAGTTTCATAACTAAAAACCTGCACCTTTGCGGGGAAGCGTTAGCTAGGTAAAGGGGTTGGCTTCGCTATCTAGCCTAGCGTTGGTAAAAACCAAGCGATCCACAGTAAGTGTTCAAATGTTGGCTGGAACCGTGTGTTGGTGATCGCAGCATTTTCAGAACTTCCCTTAAATTGCACGAGACAGCAGCCTAACGGTAGTCAGGCGTAGCCAGACCCTTTACTGAACCGCTACGCTGGGAAAGGGTCTGGGGACATGGCCATACCAAATTTGTTCTGCCGCACATATATTGTGGCGGTCAATTACCCTTAGCAAATTTTCGTTTCCAACGTTAGGTTTAGCAATCATGGCTAATCTGCTGTAGAATTCAGGTATAAAGGAGGTGGGGTACGCACCACTTCCACATTCCTCCAGAACAAATTTGGTATGGCCATGTCCCCAGACCCTCCGGCGCTTTGCCCTAGTGGGTCTGGTTCCGCCAGACTAGACTAACGGTCGGTCGCTGACGCCTTACCGAAAAATATTATGCTTTTTTTTTCCCATAGAATTATTCCACTAATATCGATTGTTTTGCGTTACCATGAATAGTCCTGGGAATAAAATGTGTGAGGTGTTAGAGTTTATCATACCTATTGCAGCCATTGTTATTACCTGGAGCTTAATATCTCTACCAATATTCTTTTACTCCTCACATTCAAGTGATGTAAGTTATAGTTTAGAACAACATTTTTTTTTATCTTATTAGCTTCAAATCCCTGTTGGTGTATGTTGAAATACTGGATGATTTAGATCATTTAACTCATTGGGCAAGTTTATTGATGTGATGCATTCTTAGTGTAGTTTCTGGACCACTCCATTGTCCAAAATTTCCTATTGTTCAATTTCAAATATTATGTAAAATTTTATCTTATTAAATTGAAACCCCTGGTTATATAATAATTATGTTGAAATACTGGATGATTTAGATAATTTAACTCATTGGGCATGTTAATTGTTAGTGAAGTTTTCTGAACCACCCACGGTCCAAAACTTTCATTAACACTTCTAACTATCTCCTAATTAAGTTGCACATATACACATTCTGGTCATGCGGAAAAAAATTATTTTTATTATTGTGAACTGGAAATGTCGGTTCATTTCTTTTAGCTGCAGAAGATGATGAATAGACTACATGCAAAACAAACAACAAAAGAAAGCAAAACAAGAGAGAAATGATGCCTTTTTGTTTTCTTATATCTATTCTGACTAGCTTTCTAGGAAGCCAATGACTTCCATAGACAAGTTTGATGAATCCATGAAGAGATAAAATATTTGATAAGTTTGACAGACTTCTTTGCATGTGCTCCTTCATGAAGAGATATGATTCAGATGAAACATTAGACCTATAATTTTATTATTTTTTCCCTCCAAATCTTCTGTTAGGGAAGTTAATTTCACAGCTGTTTGCTCACACCTTACCTGACTCTATGCATGCTAGCTATATTGCAATAATGCACAGATTAAGAGCTGAGGGTCTTGGAAGGTGACTTTTGAAGTAGCAACTTTATAAGCTATTTGGGATATTGTAAAACTTAATGTAGAAGAGACTGGAGATCATCTCGTTTTAATTGGAAGCAAAAAGTTTACTTGTAGCTGTTACAATTGCTAACGAAATATTTAACACAAGTAATTGTGTGTAAATACTTGAGCTATTTATATGGACTACACGTCTCCTGCGAATCATTTTATAATATTATTATAATATAGGGTGTCTTTTTGCTGGTTATTGACGTGATATTACCGAGCCTGAATGTTGATGGTTAATGAACTGCAAACTAAAACTGCCAGTAAATACATCATTGCGATGATGAGAGATGCAATGATATCTCAGTCATAACTTTAAATAACTACCTTCGCAGAAGTGCTTGTTTGTATACAAATAATGCCATTGATTTATGGAAAATTCCATTGATGATCCATTTTTGACCAAGTTTATCTGGGGTGTGAATGTAGTAAGCCAAAGTCATATTTTTATACTAAGATTGTATTGTAAATATCTGTGATGGGGTCTGCAAAATTATTAAGCCATCACAAAAAAAAATTACTGGGAAGGAAATTCCTTAACTTAGAGAAGCTTATAAAAGTTCATATGATATTAGTTTAATGTGCTTCCATGTAATACTTTATTGTAACGTGCGTGCTTCTTGGGCTTTATTGACTAGCACAGTATATAACATTTTCTTATCCAGACTACTTCACCGTTCAGCCAAGATGCTTTGAATGTGAGCTTTGAGTTCCCGTTGACAAATACTTCAACTGATGTTATATTATGCAATGATGGGCTTTATAAGGAGAATGGAACTGGAATCTGCATTCCTAGCTGCAGCATTTTCAAGTTGTATGGTAGAGTCACTACGATGGTCATAGATGTAGCCATTTGTCTCGCTGCCGTCCTGAGTCTAGAATTTGTGAGTGAACACTAGGATTTTTAAATAACAGTAGTCAGTGTAATAGTAGATAAAAAATTCCAGGATAAAAAATACCGTGATAAAAGAAAATTTTCGTTGGTCTGTTGAGAGTGAGACTGTAGCATAGCAGTACCCCTAAACAAATAAATACAGAATTGAAATGTTTGGTTGCCAGCCAAACATTAAAAATAAATTTATTTGTTTAAAAGATGAAGCCTGTGAGAGATGAGAATACATGTGAATAAAAGAAAGATGATAAAAGAATGAGAAATCTAATAGAGATAACTGATTCTCTCCTTCAGTATGGGTTGAAAGTATTTAATTCAAAATGACTTGGAATTTGTCATTATGATATATCATGTAAAATTCAAGATATTTACTACATGATTTAGCTGTTTGTACTTAATTCCAACTTCCAAGATTGCCATTATACATGGTATGGAAGCAGTAACAATGATGAACACCAACAATATTTAAAAAATAAAAATATGATGCACCTGAATAGATTACTTTATACAAATTGATGTACTATAAAGTTATAGCATCTTAAACAAATTCATGTCTATCAATAGGCTTCAGTTCCCATCCATATTTCTAGTGTATTTGGTACTGGACTATGTCATAACAGGTAAGTGATAATAACAAACTATTTTTGTTCACTCAATTTAAAGTTGATTTATGTTTAGAAACACTTATATTGGTGACCTTTACCAACCGTTCAAGTCTATATTGCTCGGCAGAAAGTCTTGTGGAGAGTGCACATAAAGTGACTCCATATGGCATAATCACAGGTAAGACTACTTCTAGTTAAATAATTTTATCTAATGACCTTTTTGTTTACATAGCTATTATAGCCATTGGCAAAAATGTTCGTTTTGTCCCATGTTTACTAGGTTTTAAAATATTTTTCTGAGGTTTTGTTGACTAATCTAAACTCACTACAAATGCCTGAATTGTGTTCAATAAGTGTTAGTCCGTGTATAGGAAATGCACTAAGGCAAATAAGTTATAGCTTGGTGCAGTATTTTCCCATCTCATCTTTGTCCCTTGTTATTACATTTATTGCGTAGGGCTATTATTATTATCCTCCAATGTTATAGCATTGTTTGTGCAATTATTCATTTGACAAATTAGAATATTATTCATTTGATTCGTCATATTTACACTCATGCCTGAGGCACTCATGTACATACTAAGTCAACAGACTCGTGATATCCTAAGAAAAGTGATGTGTAACTATGTAAATTTTACTTGTCATTGTTTCTATAATGTCATATAGGTGCAGTCTACAGTTACATCTTGATACAATTGGCTATGTGGTGGCTATTTCATAGCTCTATTCTCTTCTGGAAAATTGTATTCCCTTTTCATGCTAAATCCTTCAATGACAAAATGAAGTACATTCATGCCATGTGCTTAATTCTAGGATAATCGTACCACTAACCCCCATTGTGGTGTCAATGAGTACATTTGCTGTGGAAGTTGGAAACTTAAAAAATAATGATACATCAACATTGAACTTGTTCATAGATGGAGGTCTAGGATTTGTAAACGGCAGGTACCCACCTATACTCTGCTCACCCATCAAGTCGAGATGTTACATTTTACTCTCTGGTATTGCCTTTAAACATATTCAAGTAATAGGTACCACCCTCATACTATTTATGATCTGGAAAATTTGCAGGGTAAGTGGTGAGGCTAAAGATCTTATAAGAATGTGGAATTATGTCATTTTGTACATACAATGAGTCTATGCATTGGAATGTTAATAAGGCTTATGATATCTCAAATCCCCCAAGTTACTTACTTTATCTATTTTTTCTTTTACTAATAATATTATTCGTTGGTAGATTCCGTTACATATCAGCAGCAATTTCATTTTTTTGTGTTATTTGTTGGTTAGAACTTATCATGCCTGAATGACAGTCTACAAACTCTAAGTGCATACTGGTTGCTGAGTTATCTTTGAAAATACCAAAATTTAAAGAGTCATATTATACATATTATACATAATACATAATATATATTTATATATATAATATATTATATACATATATATATATATAGTACTTATTACATGAGTCAGAGTGTGATATGGTGAAATATTTCACGAGCAGGCTAATTTATTTTCATGAGCCAAAGGCGAGTGAAAATAAAGCCTGAGAGTGAAATATCTAGCCATATCACTCTGATAAGTGTAATATTCCACACTAGATATCTTCACAGGAGTAGTTTTTTGGTAACTCATGGTGTAAAGTTGGCGAAAACTCACTAGGTGCTCCCCACAACCCCAGCTGATATTATAGCTGCTGCTCTAACCGGCTGGGTAGGCTCCACTAGAGTAAACGTAGCTGTAAAACCCAGAAAACTTGTACGCCAGGCCAGGTTGGTTGCTATAACTACTCTGGAATGAGATTGCTCAATACAGCCATGAGATAACACTATGTGATATCTTGAGATGGGTCACATACCTAAAAATATCATTGTGAAGATGTCTAGCGTGGAATAAATATATATAATATACTAGTGGTGTGCTTGAGCACAAATGGTGAGCAAGCCTGATAGTTAAGTAACATAAAACTAAGTATTGTTATTATGTTTTAGCGTAGTTCATGCAAACACTATAATAGCAGTTATGACCTTTTATTTCAGCAAACAAATACAAAATCACTCTCTTACCTACCTGATTTGGTAACTTGTAGTAGTATTAAATATCTGCCATTCTGATGATCTCAATTACCAGTAACTCTTGAACAAACTCTCAGCTACAATAAACAAAAAAAATCAGTTTTATTATTTGTAATTTAAGCCAACAAATATGGAATTACTACTTACCTCAATTTCCTGAGTATTGATAACTTCTGTAGTATCAAATTGAAGTTATTTTGACTATTTGAATTACCGTGTATTCTTGACAAGGTCTCAGCTACAAAAACAAAAGACAATCAATTTTAGCACACAAATACAAAATTACTTTCTTACCTCATTTTGTTGAGCAGTGGTAAATTTTGTAGTACCAAATTTGAGCCATTCTGACTATTTGAATTTACCAGTCACTGTTGACAACAAGCTCTTAGCTACATAAAAGAAAGGCCAGAGTTATTTTTGTATATTTAGCTAACAAAAATGGAATTACGTACTTACCTCAGCTTCCCTCGGTTAATAGTAGCCTCCTTAGCTTTAATATTACGGCATTCTGACTACCAATGGCTTTAGACAACCAAATGGCGAGATATTTCAAGAGCTGGCTAATTTATTTTCAAGAGCCAGAGGTGAGTGAAAGTAAAGCCTGAGAGTGAAATATCTTGCCATATCACTCTGACCAGTGCATTAAGTGGTTTATTCCACACTAGATATCTTTACTCCTGTAGTTAGTACTAGAAGAAGGGTAACTCACAGTGTATAGTTGGTTGTAGGGGCTACCCACACCCCCAGCTGATATTTTAGAAGCTGCTCTAACCTGGTTGGAGTATGCTACACCTAATCAGGAGGAGGAAGGTTGCTGTAAAAACCTAAAATGGAAAAAAGTTTGGCAGGCTGCTATAACTACATGGATAGTGAGGTTGCGCAGTACAGCATGAAATAACAGCATGAAATATCTTGAGTTATTTCACTGGTCATGTACCTAAAGATATCATTGTGAAGATTTCTAGGCGGGAATAAATATTATATATATAATATAAAGGGCATGCTTTGTAAAATCAGATTAAGTGATGTAGAAAGAGTGTGCCAACACTAATTAAACAGAGCATATTTAATTTTGCATATTTTATTTTATACAATAGAGAGGTATTTTGTAGAAAAATTATAGTATTTCTTTTTGCAATTGATCTCTAACAAATAAAATATAAAATTTAGATCTCAAATTTTCTACATTTAAACTAATTAAATTGTAACATATTAGAAACAGAAAATAAGAACATAGTTAGCTTTGTGCAACAAACCCTAATAAGAGTATTGTAATAACAACTATTGCCTAAAATATACAATTTTATTCTCAACAACTTGTCTAACATTTCAACTGATTAAAATATAACATTAAAAAAAAAAGAGTGTAACTGTTTAAGAAACCTTAGGACATGTATTGTCGTTGTATTCTTACTCCCTAGTTCTGTAATTACTGGTGTTGACCAAACAACTCTATTCATAGGTCAGCTTGAGCAATGTGCAACAGTTGAGTCCACTGGTGTTTGGCACTCCTGAGAAAAAGCTGCTGTTTATATTTTTCTACTTTGAAGTGTTTCTTACGTTTTCACTAGCAATATTGACCTTGAACTCAAAGAACAGAGCAGAATATATTCAAAGCATCACCACACCTCCAACATTCATGTATGATGTCAAATGTGCTTATTGCATAATGTATAGCAGTTAGTGCATACAATATACATTTTATATAATTAACATATGAATTGTTTGAAGTATAGCATAATATAAATGTAAAAGAAAAATAAATTATGTAAAATAGGGATGCAGTTACAACTATATACAAATTATATATAAATCTCACAATTTTAAATTTTATGCTTCACTTTTCAATTTATTTTCTTCTCTTGTGTCAGTTGAAAGAGAGGTATCATTGCAGTGAACCACCTTAAAAAATGAAAGTTTGAATCAATTGATAACATTTTAGAAGTTATAGTTTAATTGCATATTCAACATGGGCCTATATCATGGACCTGGTCTAATATGGGTACATATATCATTAAATGATGGTTTGCACCTGACTTACTTTACCACCAGCCTGCAGCATTCAATATACACGACATTTATCAACAGAGTAGGGCATGATGGCTCTCACAAAGGAGCAAGTAGGTTATAAATATTTTGTAGCTTTAGCTTGCATGTTGTTTTATTGTTAATCATTTATTACTAGTCTTAGTACACGTAGAGATAATAATTTAACTACTTAATTAATCTCGTTAAGCTAGCAATAGTTATGTTATTTCATTTTTATTTTGTGGTTTAATGTTTATGTTTTGATAAATATGCTGTGTAACTTTTGAGTCATTTCATATTCTTTGATTTTTCATTGAATCAACATTTCATGAACTTACAATATAATTATAGTGTAGAATAGTTCTGCATGCTATAAGCTATACATTTATAGTACACAAGAGTGTGTGTATAATTAGGATAATCCAATGAATTATAAGATTCTTTAAAAAGAGCTAACAGTGCCCACCTAATATTATAAATATAATTTTAACACCGCTGTTCATTTGCTCACCTCTTCATTTGTACTTATAGCAGTTTTATTTGTAGCACTAGCTGTCACCATTTGTGAGCTATCCAATATTTTTCTTATTTTTGTGAAACAGAGAGCCTTCTTTACTCTATTCCAGACATAATCATTCCTCAGAACATGGATGACAAAAATGAAGCATCCCTAAGAGAAAGACGAACAATCGTATGAAAGGAAACAGTAAAAAATGCATACATAATATACACACAAAGCATGCATAAAAACATATATAAATACAAGCACATTGTTATCGTCTTGCTAGCCTGACCCTTTACCTAGTCAGGCTAGTGAGACTATGTATATTATTCTGAGCAAGTGAGATAGTAAGTGAGACAGTATGTGAGGTGAATACATGAAAATTGGGTACATGTTAGTTATTATGTTTATTTAGTATGTGATCCCTTATGCTTGGGTTACTTATTTCTCATATAAAATAGCTTTTTTGGCTAGTTCACAGAGTCAATCTTGAGGTTTTAATGACTTGAATTTCCAATTGTATCTTTTAAATTCTTCCAATTTGACATATATATCTGTGATGCTAAATTCCTGCATTAATTATCTCTTCTCACTAAACACTTTCCTACATTTGGCTAGCTTCTTTATTTCTGTGGTGTATTTGGTCATTATGTGTTATGTCATTCCTGTGGTTTTTGTTACTTCCTGTTTCATGTGGTTTTGTTCGCGTGTGATCAGCATTTTGTGAATTATTAAGTTTTTTCAGTTCTCAATGATTGTTGAGACTTGCGTCTTTCTATTTGATAAACCTTTAAACGTAAGCATACACTGTAGCCAGGGGGGGGGGGGGTTCGAGGGGTACAGTCAAACCCCACTTTAGAATGAATGGAAGTAAATATTTTAGCCACACCCCGCATATAACTTCTGGGTAATCATGCCATTCAATATATGTAATAGTTAGGCGCTGCTTCAGAGGGAACTACTGTATTTAGGGTCCCTGAAAGCCCTTGATTGTAGCGTACCAAGCGCAGTGAGGGCGCTACACTTAGGGCCTGAGGCACCCTAAAAACAGTAGTTAACGACTGCGTGTTGCGCCTAACTAATTTAGAACCTAGCAACAGTTCCTAACAACACATTGGAGGGACTCTACATAAGAAGCCCTGCCCTGAAGGCGGGAGCACTGCATAATTATAGAATCCCTCCTTGAAGGACCTAAGAGATTTAAAGTCCCTCTGTCACAATACAAAACTACACCAGCTATGTTCTAATAATAGCACAATCAACGGAATTTATTCAACTGATTAGAAGGGGAGCCGTCAGGAAGTACCTGAGAAAAAACAGATCATGAGTGCATTATGTTGTGTAGCTACACTGCATTCATGATTTAAAAAAAAACTGGCCTACTATTAGTCAGTGATAGCACGGGTACCCTGTGCTATTAGGGATCAGTAGCGCTCTTAAAAATCATGTACAGTTTGGCTACTATGTATAGTACAGTAGCTATCTCTGTACTTCAGGATAAACTTTCTCTTGAACTTTGCTTATAACCGATGGCTCCTCCTAATCTGTTGAAAAAATTCGGTCTAATACGGGTAGAGCTTCTGCGCTAAAGAATGACGTTGTCTCCAACTAGAAACTACCGCTGTACATTTCCAAGGCTTGCTGCATGCTTGCTCACTTACCCTTACTATTTCACTTAAGCTACCATGGCATTTCACTTTGTCCCGTGCTACTTCACTTAGTTATAGCGATTTTTCCAATACATTTTGAATGGGCAGTTTACACGCCGTACTATTAAATAACTTGTAGTATATACGTAAAAGGTGTATTAATGTTGCACTGTATATGGTGTTATTATTCCAACATTTGGATGACTCTCCAGTCATAGCAAAACAGATTGCAGAAGAGAATCAGAGGACTCTGTGTTATTTATTGTGGAGTTGTACTCAAGGCGTGGTTGGCCTGACTCAGTTGATTCTCACCCTGAATTACGACCATATTTTGCCCGGAAGTTAGAGTTATCAGTGGAGCAACATTGTGTGCTATGGGGATCACTTGTGATAATTCCAGAAACTTGTCAAGAAGCTGTTCTTCACCAGTTGCGTGAAGGCCATCCAGGCATGGCAAGGATGAAGAATCTGGCCAGGATGTACTTGTGGTGGCCAGGGATGACTAAGGATATTGAAACTTTAGTGCATCAGTGTCACATGTGTCAATCTGTACAATCAGTCCCACATGCATCTCCCTTACAGCCATGGTCTGGCCTACACGACTGTGGACCAGGTTACATTTGGACTGGTCCAATCGATGGGAAGATGGTTCTGGTACTGGTGGATGCCCATTCTAAATGGATAGAAACAATATGGACTCCAAATGCTACATCTGCAACATTCAGAACAATTACAAGATTGAAAGGTATCAGTTGAAGTGTCGGACATATCATTTTCCTAATGTTAGTTCATCTATTACTGAACACTCTCCGACATCATATGCTGTAGATGAGTCAACCAGTCCAGATACTATTACACAAACAATTGAGAACCAAGAATCAACTAGTACTAATCAATCTCATCAACCTGATCCTCTACCTATTTCAATGTCTAGTTCAGCAACCAATGAACAACCTAATATAGACATTCGTCGTTCTACTCGATTCGAAATCCAGTTGATCGATATAAGCCCAAATGGTAGTGTTCATTGATCCACAATTGGAACTTCAAACATCTCATATGCTGTTAATTTCCTTGAGGTCTGTTGTTCTTTTACGATTTTTGTTCTTGTTTTTTTTTTAATATGCGTGTTCCCTCCTAAGGGGGAAGGAATGTGGTGTATTTGATCATTATGCGTTATGTTATTCCTGTGGTTTTTCGTTACTTCCTGTTTTGTGTGGTTTTGTTCACGTGTGATCAGTATTTTGTGGATTATTCAGTTCAAAGTCAATACACAACCATTTCTTTTCTTTTTTAGGTACTTCGTAGGGTGTTACAAACTCATTAATTTTTTTGATAGCAGAGTGTTGTCAAGAGCTACTGGTAATTCATGTAGTCATAATGTAGCTATTTCAATATGATACTACCATTAGTCGGGAGAACTGATGTGAGTCACTATTCTCTGTTTGTAAGCTATAATTAAAGGTCTTGTACTTGTACTTATTAAAAAAAAAACCTGCAATTTTTTTTTGTGGCTGAGACCTAGTTGTCAAGATTTATTAACAATCAGAATAGATGCTGCGGAAGCTACCACTACTTGGGAAAATAGAGACAAGGAAGTAATTCCGTATTAACATTACCTAGGGTGAAATAAAGCATAAACAATACTGTGTTAGATGTATTCTCTCTCTTTCACAGGCTTTTTAAAAACAATACAGAATTAAAAGTATTTGGTCACCACCGGGAATCCCGTATATGTAGGAATAATATTGGTGCCCTTTACCAGTCTCATTCTCACCTGAAGAGAGTTTACCACAGTGAAGAGCCATGCAAACACCACAGTGTTTGAATTTACTGCAAATATTCCCAGCAACCAAGTTAGGCCTAACAGAGGAAGCAAGATAACGCTTCCCTTTACAGTGACCCTACATACTCACATAGATAGGTGTGTGTGTGTGTGTAATGTGTACATAAACGAAGAGGAGGATACTTGAATGGTAACATCAAAGAATTTCGTCCATGAGAAATATAACCTAAAAAAATATAGCTGGCATCCCTATTAAGCCTATTCCTATAAAGCATAATGCAGTCACTTTATAGTAATATGAAGCTACACTTTAATTAAACATTGATTACATGGCATTACTAATATTTCATCATGATATTTATTACTGCACAATAATTTAATTTGTGGTATATTTAAAATCATCATTACAAAGTCTGAGAAGTGTATAACTCACTTGACAAGTTCCATCGTTGAATTACCTTTCTCTGTTATTTCACTCACAAATTTTTTTGTCTTTAATATGGAAATGATTGTCAGCAGAAGAATGACAGCGTTAATCTGAAATATAATCCAAATATAAAGTTTATTAGTCAGTGACTGAAGGTGTGCAATGGGTTACAAGGTGATAACTATAGTTAATTGACTTAAGTTGTTTTACAGTTATAGTGTTATATATGACTAGTATATATTATGTAGTGTTACAGTGTGAGGGGATAGTAGACTGGTATATGATGTAGTGTTACTTATAAAACTTTCTTGCTACAACTAAAGGTTGACAATTTCAATACTATTTGTCATATATGTAAGCTTGTTTAAAACAATCCAACATGACCTCAATTTTTACAAATTACATAATACGTATATTTATCAAGTGTTAACAAGTTATATTTCTTATAATTAATTTTATTAAACATTGATATCGAAAAAAATCTTTAAAAAAAACAGACTAATGAAAATATACTTCATTACACATCAGTAAATTTACTGTTTTTTAAAACTCTGTGTGACATTTATAATGCAAACTTACGCAAGTAATAAGAATGACTGGACCCACAAATGTCCATATAGCTGGTTCACTGGAATTGGCACTGATCCAGCAACTAATGCACATAATTAGTAAAATATTGTATATAAAGAATATTGTTTATGTATAATAATCAGATGTAAGTCAACATCACAAAGACATTAGTTGCATATTGTACAAATTAATTTGAACCATTGTTGTCTTGAAAATTTGTTTAATTTGTAATATTTTTCTTAAATAGATTTAATATTTACTGTATAGATAGGAATGCAGTGTAGTCTGTTTGGACAGCAAGTGAAAAGAATATTAGGATAAAAGTGTAGATGTTTTGATGAAAGGAAGATTGATTGTAAAGTTGTCTTGCACTACTATTACATAATTAAAATCAGTCCCAACGAATAAATGATTACTTACTATGTTTTATTTACTTTTACAGTGAGATATTTGTGGTGCAGAAAACCAGCTGACAGAGATACTAGTGGAATAGGAATCCCTGAGGGAAACACAATCACATGAGAATCAGTAACAATGGCTGAAGAATTCACTTACCCCAACAAACAGGTATTAGTAGATACCATTTGTCTGCCAAGTTCCCAAATACTTTAACTAGCAGTACATACAGTATCACTCCTTCTCCCAACATCCAGAGAAAGGCACACAGAAAGAAGTACTGTATCAGAGCTGCCACTATCTTACACAATATCTAATGACAAAGGGAAGTACATATTATTCAAGGTGATACAAACATGCATTGCATTTTTCCCATCAATAGCCCTCCAATTGTTTTAGAACTTAATTAAAAGCAAAGCAAACCTAATATGGTCAATAGGAACTCTAGTCTGTGAGTAAAGTTAAGTTAAAAGTTGGTGTTTTATATCAGTAATCTGGTAAAATGTCACTGATTCATTTGAAAAATTTGTTATGATTCAGGAATCACATGTTCTCTTACCTCTGAGTCTCAAAATCTGCTTTAAAGGAAATTTGTGTTTACCCAATCCTCATTAATTAGTGTTTATCTCCTTCTGGATATTCTTTAATAAGTAAACCTCTAATAAAGGACACTTCAATAAGCAAACAACCTGTATAAAGTGGACAAACAACTTGCCTCCAATCTTACTTCTAATAGACTTAATACATTTTGAACCTCCAAAATACGGACATATCTGTACTCCAGATAACACAAGTTGATGCCCCATTGCAGCAGAGTTATACAGTGGTACCACTAATGGACACAGTAAACTATTTTTACCTCTCTACATTTGACCTCTCTACTTTTGACCTCTCTATCTTAGACCTCTCTACCTCTATTTTCTATCTTTGTCGGCATCGGTGTGACAAACTGAAGTGGCAAACAGACTAGATACAGCATGGCTTTTTTATAGCGCAAGAAATATTGAACTTTGATTAAGAAGGTTGATCTGATTACAACATTGGATGAGAACATAATGAAAGGCCGTGCCTGTAAGTGAGGTGAATATTTTGGTCGTGAGAAAATGTAGATTGTTAGAATAATAACAAAGTTGAAATTTTTGTCCACGTTTCAGTCACTTGCAATGGAGATGACGAAATTGAAGAATGGAATCTTGAAAAACTTGAAACATACAATAAGGCATGCGAATATCTGGAAGAAGTCAAGCAATTTTAGGAAAGTGAAAGGCACATTTCACTTTCATTATCTGGTGGTACAGTGGCTGACTAATTAATGGCTTAATTAAAAATTATCATTATTATCCCCAAAAAACTCTAACAGATAATTAATTGCAATTGACATATTTTCATTATACCTTTTGTTAAATGTCGAATTATTTATGATAATATGAAACTACTGAGGAAAAACTCTAACAGAATACAGCCTTTACATATATAGTGGACATTTGGCTTCCCCCATCATATCCATTATTTAGAGGTTTAATTGTGAACATAATACTGCAAAGTAATGTCTGAATAAGTGGCCCTCTGCATAGACAGCTGAGGCACTTCAATTTTTTTTGTGTGTGGATTGGTGGGTGGGGTGGTTCTAAAAGTGAAGTAAGTTTATAATGTCATGTAATTTTCTTGCAGTTTAGTATGTATATTACAAAACTACAAAGTGTCATATTACCAGTAAATATGGTCAAGGTATTCATCTGTACAAGCTGCATAGAATTGTGTTTATGGATAGGGTTGTCTAACTTCAGGCACCTACATACTGAGGTTAACCAATCATCATAATTTATGTTGAATTACGGGGGTCAAATAACACTAGGGTAATTCTAGTCTCTCCAGCTTCCACCCTTAGCAGCCCATCTTCTTCACCTCTTCTGAAGAAGCCAAATCCACTCCAAATACAAAAATAAGAAGAGCCAATAGCAAAGATATTGCTAGATTGAGATGAACGTATAGAAGAACACCTTTCTTGAGCTTTTTTCTGCGAGTACAAAAAAGCATATTATATATTTAATCAAGAATTTGAAGATAATTTAACAATAACAGGTTTCTCTTTTTAACACATGTTAAAACTTTAACTTGATGTCTCAGTTTTTCTTCAGAATCCTCCTTATGGGTCAATGAAGTCAAAATCATTGTGGTAGATTTTGACTTCATTTTGGCAAGAAGTCAAAATGTCAGATAAAATTATTAGCTATTGGTGCTTAAAATAGAGAAAACATTGCTATTATTGTTTCAGCTTAGAAGGATCTTTCATAGATATACCTGAAAATCAGGAGAAAGATTATTGTCAGCAAGAGACTCAATATTGAAACAACACAACCGAAGTAGCTCACTGCATTCAGTGCTTCATAGTGGGCATTACCAAGAGTATCACCAACATCACTAGTAGGACTAACCTGTAAGTACATACATTGTGTGTAAACACAAACAATACCATACATGTGTGCTCTGAACACTGATATGTAATAAAAGTTGCTTTATGTGAATGGGGAGTGAGGAGTACACTCTGACAGAAGATTGGATTGTAGTAAAACAAGAAAGTAAAGAAAGACTTCGTATAGTTTGTTCAAGTACTCTAATAATGTTAACAGTATGCCCTTCTCCCATTAAGAAAACGAACTAAAACGTTTTACTAGTTGATATAGCCAAATGTTGAATCAGCTACATGTACAGATGGCAAATGTATACTGTTGAAGTTCAGCACTGACAGCTGCTCCTTATGCTTGGACTTGTTGAGAATGAACTACAAACAGGTGACCACTTGCTGTCAATGATACTTAGACTGATTGTAATTTAATTCCATTTGATAATGGTGGTACTCACCAAGACAGCAAAACTTGTGAGATGCATTGTTTCTACTTGAACAGATCCATCAGATAGTAATTTTGTAGACAGACCATTAATATCCCAATCTCTGAAATCAATATCACTATATTATTTTACTCTTATTATAATGGTATATTACTATAACATGTGACCGTCTACAGGAAAACCGGGCACAACGCGGCACCCTTCGAAATTTTTTTTTGCACTTACAGAGTTGTCGGCGTCCATATATTGAGCTCTCCAAGTTTTATCGTCGTAGCTTAAGTCGTTCCCACTATAATAGACCTAACCGTTCCATTCCGTCGGCTTGAAACAATACATTTTTAACAAATCGATCGATCTTTTCTCGATATTTCCGCACGCCGCGTTGTGCCCGGTTTTCCTCTAGACGGTCACATATATAAACACACTAAATAAACAAATGCTATATACATACATGTATGAGCCAATTTGCAGTGACTGGGGAGGTGGCTAGCCGACATTTTTCTAATTAATTTTGAGAATATTAAGATCGAAAAAATATTTTAAAGAAAACTTGAAATATACACAAAACATGCTTATTAAGAAGGGCTTTCATTTTTTCTTAATGTAGTTAGCAAAAATACACTATTTATTATAAGAGACTTTAATTTACATCAATGTTTAGACAGAAAAAGGCTCATCTGGGGTCAAAATATCAGAAATACCTGATATAAGGTTCACTATGATTTAATTAATCCAAAGTTACACGAAAGACAGCACATATTCAGTGACATGAAGAGTTAACTTACAATGAGGTGTTTGTGATGTTTAAGAAATATCCTTTCAAGGAATAATTATGAGGAATCTCCTGTATAATAGAAAGAAGTACTATACAACAGAAAATTAGCTACATTGATATTGAATTTTACTGAGAAAAAATAAGGATATATATATAAACGAAGTGAATAGATAAATACTTAAGGGGATTCTGTTTAGTGAAGTTTAGGATGGTGTTGACCACCGAACTAAAACAAAAAATTCTAGGGTCAAAGTACAAAATGACACACGTCCAAACATTATATGTTACGGACCAATTGCAAACTTGGACTGTTTTAAAATGGTCTAGCCGTTTAAAAATGGGCCAGACCATTTCCAAACCTCAGATTGTTTTAAAACAGGCCAGACCATTTTAAAACAGGCCAAATTTTAAAAAAAAACAGGCCAGACCGCTGGCTGGACTATTTTAAAACAGGCAGGTCAAATTATTTAAACCATTTCAAAGGGTGCCAAACCCTTTTTAAAAGAATCAGATTATTAAAACAAGTCAGATAGTAAACCTGGCAAAAAACAAAAACAAACTGCTAAATGTAAATAGGGCGCTGCCAAAGCAGACCCAAGACACAGAACTCTTGTGTGTTCCTAAATAATTTTTTTCTGAATAGAACTATTAAAAAAAATTGAAATAAAACAGATAGTCTTTTAAAAAGTTTGTTAATCTAAACTTCACTAATCCACGCAATTTGGGCATGCCAATCCTATTAAAAATGCACTTGATCGTTTGTGTGTGCATCTGTCACTTGTCCATCTTCTTAAAAGAATGTAACTGAAAAGACCTCACAATAAACTTCTTTTAAATGAAAATTAAAAAAGCTCTCACACTCACAAATAACTAGTGCAGGAATACAGAGTAGTCATACCATTATAATTATAGGAAGGGCTACAGTCTATCAATCTATTAGAGCATTAACGAAAGCTGAGTAAGGTTGGTCGCAGTCATCTAGGGTTAAGACCTATAAGATAGGCAAGGTCATTCAGTAGACATGGCTATGTTCTCATGGTCAAACAAAAAGGAAAAAAAGACAGGTAAGTACACAAATTATAATGTAAGAAATGCATAAATATGTAATGAGTTTTTTCTAACCAAACATTACACAAATTTGAACATCCTCTTGGTCCCACTAAAGTAGTTCACCCACACAGATACAAAGATCAACAGACAACAAGTTGATGTCAATGAATTATGTTGCTCAGAGTAATCTCTTTTTCCAGCTAGCTCTGTGCATAACAGATTCATTACAGAAAGGTCACTAAAAATAGGGGAAATTTATTATGTCTATGGAATTTTAAAAGGAGGGTTTTATTTCTCTTTACCAACAATGGAGTGGCATAATCTAAATCAGGCTATTATGCCCATAACCACATTCTTTTATTAATAAATTCAAACTATATTATAAATTACACAGGACACATTAAATTAAAGAAAAAATGCATTTCTCTTTTTACTCTTTTTGTCATATTAGTATAATCATCTGAAGTCCTGCTTTTTCGGCTCACTTTCATCAGAAAAAACAACAACTAAGAACAGAAACCTGCCTCAGTGTCTAAGTCCTTGGGCTATAAAATAGTTATAAACCAATAAGAATTGGTTTGTACTGCAATTCACAAACCCTCGCAACTTGGGCTTCACCCTCGTGCCTTGGGATTTGTAATCACATACAAACTCAATATTGGTTATAACTATTATATAGTACTGGTAGCAGAGCAGGGTATTCAATAAATTTAGTTTGCATTGAACCACTGTATTTGTTAAGACATGAGTCAGTTAAAACAGTATGAATCTGTCAAATTTTTTTGACAGTCATTTAACTTCACAAAAAAAATTAGAAACTGCAATGTATTTTCTGTAATTTTTTTTAAATGTAAAATGCTTTACAGAGACAAAAAAAAAAGTACTTATGGTGTGCAGCTTGGGAAGGATTGTACAATAAACTTGACCATAAATTAGTCATACCCCCCTTCCCCCCCATGATAGCAGTAGTTATAGTCTTAGTGTTTGCTGTTAGCTTTTGCAACATTTCATACTTCTTTACAAATCTTAGCAGTCACTAGTAACTAATGAAACACTGCTATATGATGCAGCAAGATGTAAGGATGCAAAATAAAGCTCCATTTGCATTGTGCACTTATTTCAGTTCAAATTCTATGAACAATGACATTATTTCTCAAAGGTGACAAGGCAACACATTTGTCAGAGTGATTTAACGTCTAATTAGTATGAACATTAACAACAATTAACTCTAATTAGCATCCAGGGCTTGCTATTTCACACCTCCAAACTGCCTAAACACTTCCCTTGCTGCTCCCCCTACAGAATTCTTCTCCCTTTCCAAGACGCCAAGAGACCAGCTGGCCACAGTAACCAGGCGCCTCCTGCAGGAGAATAGCCAACCTAAAGGAAAAGAGACTAGCCGTAATACTTAAGTCATTTGCATGTTGTATTCAAATATTGTATTGACCCGATTAATGAAATGGTAGAAAGCAACTGGACCAGCGGTATGCCTCACTCTTCCACTTACCCAGTATCTTGATTGTGGCATCCCCAATTCCCCTGCTTGCTGCGGTTGTAGCTGCCCTGCTACGGAAGCTATGACCCGAGTATGGTGTGCTGTCCACCCCTGTTGAAGTCAGTGCTGCTCTGACGTTCTCCACGAACCTTGTCCTTGTGAGTGGTCTTCCATCTTGAAAGATGAATAGAGGGCCTAGTTCAGCTCTTCTCTTGACCAGGTAGTCCACCAAGGCAGTAACTGGACACAACGGCTCCCTGTCTTGCCACAAACACATCCACGCCCACTCGGAAGGGTCCGTATTTGATGCCTTTAGTTTCACCCTTACCACTGTGGGTGATTCATTGATCCAGAGCTATTATATCCTTGAAGGCCAAATGCCAGGTTTCGTCTAAGGCCCCATTGGGATGGAATGGTTATTTCTCCCAATCGTAGGAATCCACAGAAGCAGAGTGATGCCGCTTACCCATAGCAGTTTTTGGTCCCAGCCTGCCCCTTGTATGGACCACTCTTCTGTCATGATGCGTAGCAGTTCAACAGTAATCGGCTGTCTTGGAGCCACTTTATTCGTCGCTGCTTGTGTCATTTTCACTCCTCTTAGTACCAGCGCCAGCTTTGCCTACCATGTCACAAATTTCTGGGTCCTCCCTGCCATTCTCAATGTGCATGAGCCTAACTCAGCTAGATATGATTTTATTGTGGAGTGTGCAAGACCGGCATTGGCCACGTATGCTACATAGCTTGTGTTCCAGTTTGCCAAGGAAGTTTTGTTCAAGAAATGCCCCCCCCCTCCCATGATAGCAGTAGTTATAGTCTTAGTGGTTGTTGTTAGCTCTTGCAAACGTTTCATAGTTCTAATAATAGCAAATTTTCTTGTTCTCACAGCCAATAATATTGTTAATTAAAGCTTAACCCGACGCTTCAACTTCTAGCCGAAGTCCTCTTCAGCGGTATACTAACACAATGTAAACAGCAAGATTTCTGGAGGGTACGCTTACTGTCTACTATATCCTACTATATTCGGCAGGAAGTCGAAACATTGGGTTAAGTTTTAATGAACAATAATTGGCTGTAAGAACGAGAAAATTTGCTATTATTATAATTATTTCAGCCAACAATGACTGAATCATTCATAGTTCTTTACAAATCTCAGTCACTAGTAATTAATGAAACACTGCTATATGATGCAGCAAGATGTAAAGGATGTAAGATGTGGTTAATTAGGTAGCATTTAGGCTTGACATGAACGTGTTTCCACACACGAATTTGACATTAGATAGGCTTGCATCTGAAACTTTGGAACCACTAAAACATCTTATCTTTGAAAATTTTATTTACTGTTTTTTAAGGTTGTTATATACTTCTATGACGTTTTCTCCCAGAGATTTCCTAATTACCCCATATGTTCCCCTCTTACAATTTGTGGGAACTGGATTCAACAAACAATAGACTAATGTTGTGCTTTTGTGTGCTCTTTAATACCAGAGCAGACTTTGGGTTGCTAGTTAGGAGCCTGCCTGACTTTCAGGTGAGACTGCTCTTGGTTTTAATTGTACATCACCACTGTAAGCCAGCCAGCAACATTTGTGGCTAGTTTGCAGCCAGGCTGTTTTAAATTGGGCTGGCTGTTTTAAATGGTCCAGACCATTTTAAAATGGGCTTGTAGTTTGAAAATGGTCAGTAACATATATAAACAAATATCCCAGATTTTCAATTGTGTTACCTCACATAGTGTCTCGCTTGCTCGCCAATAAATTAGACTAACGTTAACTTGGGGTAAGTTGAATTATATATAATATATATATTATATGTATATAATATATATTGGCTTCAGTTATTTATAATAATTATATTCATTAATCCTAGCTGAAAAAAAAACAATAATCACTGTGTTTATACAATTCAGTAATTCCCAGCTCCAACAACTTTCGGTTTGAGTTGTAAAACTTCCTGGGATTTGAAGATGAACAAACAATCATGTAAAAGAGTAAACTCACAGGGCATACTTTCATGATGCCTTCTGTAGTAGTTTATCCGAGAAGTGTTGTTTGAAGCCATTTAGCTAATTGTGAGCTAGCTTGCCTAATAACTACACAGTAGGGTGCTATGGGGGCTGGAGCACAAATGGCGAGCGATTTTGGCACAACTTAAAAATGTGACTTCTCACATGAACACCTGCTAACCAAAAATCCAACTACATGCCCTTGGAGCCCATCCATACCGAAACATCTTCCTACACCACTGTAACTAGATATTGAGGCCACTGCATGCTAGTATAATGAACTTCATTATGGAAATGGTTGAGATCCTAGACTGAAATGGTTTACTTCAGTCTTCTAACCATTCACTTGCATGTAACATCTTCATTCTTTTTTTTTCTTTATGAACTCTGTACTTAAGTCTATGAAAAATCTGAATTTGATGCAAGTCATCAGTTTACAACTTCAAACTGGAAAAACATCTTAAGTGAAGCAATTGACCAATTAATGAAATTGAATTTCCATATCTGAGAAGATTCATGATAAAACAGGAGAACAGTAAATGGGGGTGGGAGGGTGGGGAGGGTAGGGGGAAGTATGGGGGCAAGGCTCCCACTTAAAATCAAGTATGTATTGAAAAAGTATATATGCAGATTTACACATGTTTTTATATAGGTAATTCAGTTTATAGGACAACTGACATGCTAACTTATACTCTTCATTCATGAATTAACGTTGTAATCCTCATTTTATAATTTTTGTTACTTGTTTACTAAACTTTATATATGGGAATAGATATTTGCTGTTCACCCTGATCATTAAACAATCTATTCAATGTATTGTGTGTATTGGAAGTAATGAGTAAACTAATAAGACGTCATTAAAAGTTTTCAAAACATCACTTACCACCAAGTATTATGACTAACCTTGTGATTCATTTGTGTTATTTTACATAAAGCTACAATATACAAAATGTAGATGCTTTTGTAACTATCAAAACTCAGTCTGTTAGCATTCCTCTGGAAATATTGTAATCTAACAAACCAGATAACTGCAAGTCTATTTTACACACTATCATGACTTCCACACAAACACAATAATAGATCAATTATTATCTTTTATTAACCATTTAGAAATAGAAATCTGAAGCAGTTATTTTGTTTACCTTTTGTGGAGTAAAGGTTAGTTGAATTGGAGCATCTTGAAAGTTGACACAGCTGCTGGGAGAGTTCTCGTTGTTAGTGACCACCAATGACAACATGGCACTGATTGGCATTCTGAGTAAACATAATCATCATGACAACAGCTGATGATGTTAAGTGCTTGCTTTCTCTCATTTGTACTCATTCAGGCAATAATCATAAGGAATCATAATGCTGTAAAGCCTATTATTGCTTGATCTCACTTTATTAGGCAATTACTTTAAGGAATGTTGTGATGCTCATAACACTATATAGGACTCCATTGGATTACTCATGCTACAAGCGTCTAATGTTGAGAGTTAAGAATAAATCTCTGCTTTAAAATCTAATTACGAAATGTTAATAATATTATATTTATAAATATGTATAGTTAATGTCAAGAATCGTCCCTTACCGCCCCTCATTCTACACACTCACACAAATACACATAAGGAGGAGGTATAGATGTACCTTAAATCTTTTGGGTTCATTTTTCTGATTGTTTCTTGAACATATCCAGTATAATCAGGATTGATTATGCTTACTCCGATAGTGACATTACAATCTTATATACACACAAACACGCACACATATTTATATAGCACAGACTATGCACAAAATCAACAGCCATTTAGTAATCCATACAAGCTATCATCTTACCTGGTCTTTGGACACCATCCAAGGTGAAATTGACAGAAACCTGTTGTAATATTGTGAAATTCTTCTTCTCTTCATCTACCATAGTAATCATCATTTAGCCAGCATTAGATTTCAAGTTAATGAAATGACTTACTCAAAGGAAAAATAAACTTGCTTGTCCTTGAAGAATCCATTTGAACTATTTTGTATGCTGTAAAGAATTCAAAATGGAATTCTAGATTCTGTAATATTTTTGTCAGTGCCCAGCTGTTTCACACTGGTCAATGTGTGTTTGAAAAGAAATGTGGCACTTATGAACCTATTCTAACTGAATTCATTTTTAATCTATGTAAGTTATTAACATTTTATGAATTTATAGGAGTATGTTGATATTAAGTAACAGCATAAAAACCGATCAATGAAAAATTTTAATCCAGCTGTTTCTGTTTAATGAAAAGGTGAGAAAGTGTATGATAAAACTTTAAATAAATAAAGTAAAATAAAAGTAAGTTTGTTTTTACCTAAATTTGTTGCTCCAAAGAAGAAATCCTCTGAAATGTTTGCTCTATCAACAACTAATTGATCTAACAGTTCTTCTGCAGTGTCCACTACTTCTTTGGTATCTGTAAAACTCTACAAATCGATAAAAGTAAAAATCTTTTTTAAAAAAATGAAATTACATAATAAATCATTAACTTCTTGAATTTCAGTCATACCCGGTTTAACCAATTAGATGAGTAATTGGACTGGAATGCGAAGTCAAGTGTGTTGAGAGCAACCTTCAAAAATGAATGAATTTTTTTTAGAGGATATATGTATTCTCAAACGTAGCATCTTTCTTTACCTCATAGTCACTAAAATTCATTTTCTCCTTTTTCATTCCTGCCAGCTGTAATCCTCTTCTGATATTGCGAACGAATGTTCCTATACACAAATCATTTCTGAAGTTATTCAGAGATCTAAGATAGGTCTTAGCATCATCTTCAACACCATCATCATCATTGACATCTTTGAAGTAGGACAGCTGGCAGAAAATAAATTAGCATTTTAATACAATGAGTAACTAAGTCTTATTAATTCATAACAGATAATATACAATAGTCTGTTAAATCTTTTATTATTCAATATTAAAGTGAGTAAGAATTGTAATTAACTATCAGATTCATGTATTGGAAGTTATCAGTGGCATGCAGAGGATCTGATTTCAGATAAGTTCTTATAATTGAGGAATTAACTAAATTCTTGCATTTCTTTTAGTGATAGTAGTTTTATACATAATCGTTATTTATGATAACTCACACACATCCTCCTCTTTGCTTGTGTCAATTTTGAATTATTTGAAGTGCAGTCCATTTTCGTACGTGTTCTATTCTTGATCATATTTGAAACATCAGTTTGATTGCATTTTTTGAAATGATTTATCAGAGCATTAATAAATTCATTAGAGCATAATATCCTGCAACAAATTCATGGTTGGATTAATATTTGCAATGTATTATATATATATATATATACTAGTGGTGTGCTTGAGCACAAATGGCGAGCGAGCCTAAAGACTATACTATTTTTATATGAATGATTTTGACTTCTAACACTGAAGCTACTGAAAATAAGGTCCAGTTTTTATATTTCGCATACACGGTAAAGGGATTTTAGTGCCATAGTAACAACTCTCTGCAACTGCTTGAATTGAAGGAAAAAAACAACAACAAAACAATATACGTTATTTAAAAGTTTTCTTTGTGATATTCTCTAGCTAAGTAGTGGTTGTAACACACAATGCTTTGACACAACTGGACATGCACCTACACAGACTTACCTTCGCAGTAGTCTAGTGGACAATGTATTTTCAAGTAAATACTGTTGCGCACGGCTTATAACTATGACAAAGAGCGCATTGACTTACCACCACCACTAACTCGAATAGAAAAACTGCACCCGCAAAAGAATTCAAACGGTAAACAATTCAATTTCTAGGGTGATACGGGTACTGATCGATAAACCAGAGGATTCTGTTTAGTGCAATTTGGGACGGGGTCGACCACATAACTAACACAAAAACGTGAGGGTCAAAGTACACAATGACATACATACGTCCATATATATAAATAAATAAATAAATAAACAAACATCCCCGATTTTCGATTGTGTTACCCCTGTAAGTGTCTCGCTCGCTACGCTCGCTCACCAATTATATGCATATATATTTTTTGTAGTCACCCATGCTGTAATAACTGCTACTGTGCTGGACATGTCATATCTCCTCTAAACAACAATACTTTGTTATTATTTTTTGATCTTTTACATCATTAAAATAATCCATGACAACTCTCGGATCAATAGCTAAACAGCTCTCTCTTTCAAATCCTAAGTATTGGAACAGTTACCATCAATATTAGCTATGTAATAGTCCAACCATGGATTAAGATAACTATCTCAATCTTGAGTTGAAGGCCGAGGAAGAGGGTGGTGACATGGTGTAACTATTTCATTGGTTCAACCTCAAACAAATTGCAACAAAAGCAAACTTAACAGATTTCATTTCTTTGTCATCTCCTCATTGACAGAAAAAAAGTCCTAAGGAATCCTCCTGGGGGAAGAGTGTGTAAATCACTTAAATGTAAAACCACTTATTGCTCTTTAACGGTTTGAGGTTTTAATGGTATTTGTGGTCAGATCTTAGCTTGGATACTACTTATATCAAAAGTTAATATACCATTGGAAAGCTCTCTAAGTGACCAATATTTTGGTACTAAAAGTAATACCCAGAGTCAAAATATAGATGAGTTATGATCAAATAATCTTTATTTTCAGGTGATATCACTAATAAAAAGATTACTCAAATGTCTCTGCATCATCTGTATCATTGTCATGAGATATGTTTGTGCAACCAGTTCCCTTACAGTTACCACAAGCAGGAGTGCAATCAATGTTATGCTTCTTGCATGAACACCTTAGGGTATTGCAATCACTTTGGCAGTTGCACCTGATTACACGTAGTAGATGTTCAGGAGCAGGAGGTAGAGATGTTTGAAGTGGCACAAACCCCTCGTCACACTTCTGCCATCCCCAGTCTGTTGGATGAAGTTCTGCATATCCTTTCCATTCTTGGACTTGAAGATACACGAGAAGGTTGTGATACTTCGCTGCTGCTGAAGTTGGTGGTAATGACTGTGGTTTTACATGAGATGTCTTTGAAGCCACCTTTTCACAGAATCGTTTATGTCGGAGGGAATCTAGTGTGTCAGTTAACTTTCCATTGTAGACTATTATTAGTGCTTTCTCTCCTGCATCTACCACACCTTGCATGGAAGCTGAATCAGAATTGAACACCTTTGCCTGCTCTCGGAATGTGCTGCTTGTTTTAAACTTGCCAAGGGAAGCTCCTTTTCCAATCCCATAAATGCGAGATGTTGTGTCACACCCAAGAAATGCATGTATGAACAGGATGTTGTTGCAGATATCTGGACCCAGCTTTTCTTTTGTGGCCTTGATATTCCAGATGCGATGCTTTTTTGTGTTCATCTTCAGCTCAGGACGAAAGAAGAGGTCGTGAGACTCCAGGTTTGCATGGTAGCAGAGAAGGACAATGAGGTCAGTGTTATCACCAACTAGCACAGTGTTATTGGTGGTAGCAGATTGAACAGCCTTCTGTACGATCAGAAGATCAGCATCTCCTGAGGCATGGTGAGTCTTGCAGTTGTTTTTCTCCAGCTCTCTACTCAACATGAAAATAAATTGCTGCTTATTCTTTCGGTTGGCCAAAAACTGTTCCTTCTTCATTGTGGTTGTCATGTTAGCAGCAACTGTCACAGTTGCACCTGCCTTTCCCTTTGACCGCCTCTGGTGTGTCATATCTTTTGTGTTTGTACTCTCATAGCCATCAAACACAACTATGGCATCCTTGTACTTTCTTGCTACATATTCTGTGTACTGGTGGCAGATGTCTCCATATGTAGAACCGCGGGACCATGGGATGCGTTGTAGAAGTGCTCCACCATCCAGGACATACTGAATGTCATCTTCTGGGATATCTGCCGGGACATCACATTCACCAGCCTTCAAAATGGCATCAGCAAGTGCTGGCTTGTCCGCTTCACGGAGTAAAAGAGAGGAATCAAAGAGAGCAGATGGATAGCTGCACAGTTCATGTTTGAAGGCTGACTCAAGTTCGTCTGATGATTGCATGACAGTAGTAATCCTCTGAAATAAGAGTAGTGGATCAATTTGAATCCTGTCTCCATCGATCTTGATGGAAGATGATTTCAAGCCAAGAGTAACTATTTGGTTTTTCTTCTTAAATGAGTACTCAGCAGGTGTTGTCCCATACATTGATGTTAATATCATGCCCCCGACTGCCACTGCTTTATCAACATTCACAGAAGGGTGGGCATGCACTCCAGTTGCAATGCTTCGCAGACTTGGGTCCGGGCTGAATGGGTTTCGCTCTTGTAGATACTGGAGTACAGTTAGTGTGTCTTTCCAGTCACAGGTTTGTCTTGCTGCTGTCATATCCTTATTCTGTTCCCCAGTGTTGTAGTTAACCCCGGTGAGCTCCTGCATTGCCTGATTAACTTCCGCACAGGCAGGCCTTGATAACAGCCACAGTAGGCGCTGATGTTCTGTCATTCCTCGCCCTCGTGTGAGCCCTCCGCTGGTTTTCAAGCTTCTCATCAGAACCTGCTCAATGATAAGGTCAGATGAAAGGCCTGCCCATAGACGGTTGCTTCGGCGAATCACATGTAATCCTTCATCAAAATGTTGCTGAACATCAGGATGTTGAGTCTTGAGGTTTGACATCTGCTGCAAATATAGCATGGCAGACTTGGTGTACAAGTTGTGGCCAGAAGCTGCCATGTAGGGAAGCATGTATTGGATAGCCTATAGATGTAATTCCCAGTTTCCAGTGCGTTCTGCTCTGATGAATTTGCGTAGGATGTCGATCATGTTCATGTACTGAACCCAAAGTGCTGAAGTTCTGGAGGACTTTTTCATAGACTCAGAATGCTTCTTAACTGTCCTTGATTCTTTCCAGGACATTAAGATGAGCACACTTCTTCTACACACATATCCCCAGACATAAGCTTCTCATAGAGGGTATGGGCTTCGTCCAAGTCTTGGTTCTTGCCTACATCTGCACAATTTTCATCTGATGTAACAGTTTCAGCAAAGTCTTGATCTTCATTGTCACTGCTGTCTGATGTGTCAGGTTGGCATGGCAGAGGAACATTGAACCTACTTTTCAGTATCAAAGCGTTGAGGGCTGCATCGACAATAAAGTGTGCACGTCACTGCTCGTGCAATGGCCTTGCCACTCAGCATATGGACAACTGCATTAGGAGCATAGATTGACTCGAGCATTTCTTGCAGCCCAGATGAACCCATCAGGTGTCCGATGCATCCGAGAAAGCTCATCTCGGTGTGGAATCCACCAAGACGCAAAACGATTCCTCTCAGATCACTTTCCTCAGGCTCAGATTTGACAATCATGAAAGCTTTCCACCACAGGGGCTGATCGAATGTTAGAATTGGAGTAACACCATGTCTTCGTGCATGCTCACTGACAAACATGAGAGTGGAGTAAATGCATGTGGTGTCACTGGGATTCATGTCAATTATTGGCAAGAACATGACAGATGCCTTACCAATTTCAATTTCTAGGGTGATAGGGTACTGATCGATAAACCAGAGGATTCTGTTTAGTGCAATTTGGGACGGGGTCGACCACATAACTAACACAAAAACGTGAGTGCCAAAGTACAAAATGACATACGTACGTCCATACATATATACAAATAAACTAGTGGTGTGCTCAGTGGCGGATCCAGGGGGTATCGTTAGGTTTCGGACGAAACCCCCTTTTTTCAACTCAATACTTGCCTAATTTACAGCCACTACTGAACTCCCAAACTGGCACAATGGAACTCCACAGAGAAACAATATCGCGACTTCTCCGCGATCAATTAAACCAAAATTGGGGCGGTCCGTCTATAGTCTATAGCTGAACACGCCCAGTATTTAGCTGGGTTTTCTAATAAACGCACACAACAACCAGCTGATCGTGCATTTGTAAGGCTTCATTGAAGTGTCTTTGGTTGTCAGAGTGTTTGTGTGGTTTGGTTAGTGGAAGTGTATCAGGGGCTGTATCTGTTGGCCATGTCTCAGAGAAAGTTGACCTCCTTCTTTCACAAGTTAGTGTTAAATTAGATAGCCTCGTTGCAATGTATTAATGCCAATTTTAGGAAGAGTTCTGGAGCTGGAATTTCTGCAGACTCTTCTCCTGATAATGCTTTATCTACAAAGAGACCTAGAATAGAAGAAGGAGAATTCATTGATCTCCCTGATTCTGCACCTACTTCTCCATGCTTGAGTCTTCATTCCCCTGCCGATACACCAATTTCACCCCCTCCTGCTTCTCCTACCTCTTTTTGTGGTGTTCTTTCTCCTCAAACTGCTCCTGTCCCAGGTACTCTTGTGCTAGTGCCTGCGGTTTCTAGTACTTCGTTATGTAGTAGAATGAGTGAGCAACTATGTGACGATATTGGGTTGCTTCTACAGTCAACCCCTCAAACCTCTATTAGGTGTTTTTCCTCCACATTAAAGTACTCTATCTTAACTAAACACTTTAAGCCTAATAGCGATTTTAAGTTTCCTAGTAGATACTTAGATGGGTGTCAGAGGTCTTGTCAATTGTCATATTTAGAGAAGAATCCTTGGTTTGTATATAGCAAAGCAGAACATGGTATATTTTGTCTACCTTGTGTGCTTTTTGCCAATAAGGATAATTTAGGTCAGTTGGTATGCAAGAAATTTAATTATTGGACAGCAAAAACAAGTAAAATTTCCAAGCATATTTCTACCAATTATCACCAGCTGGCAGTCACCCAGGCAGAAGCTTTAAAAAATTCACAGTTCAGACCACAATTAGCTGTTGATAATCTGCTTGTAAATAGTAGATTAAAAGAAATAACTAAAAATCGTTCTATAATTAAACATAATATTGCAGATGCCATTCATTTGAGTGGTACACAAAGTATAGCACTTCGTGGGCATAGAGACGATAGCACAGCTGATCCAAGCAGTAACAAAGGCACCTTTTTGGCCTTACTTCAGTATGCTATACGATCAGGAGACACTGTTCTTGAAAAGCATTTCAAAGAATCTGGACGGAATGCCATTTACACCAGTAAAACTATTCAAAATCAGCTAATTGAAATATTAGGAGAATATTTTAGAGATAATATAATTAGTGAAATAAAAGAAGCCAAGTTTTATTCTGTATTATATGATGAAGTACGTGACATATCTAATAAAGAGCAAGTTTCCATCGTTTTAAGATTCGTAGATAGTAAAGATTGCATAAGAGAAGAGTTTTTAGACTTTGTAACTACTGAGAGAGTAACTGGTGAAGCTTTGGCTGCTAAGATCAAAGAAACTTTATTGAAGTATGGTTTGGATTTTCAAGATTGTAGAGGACAAGGGTATGATGGAGCCTCTAATATGGCAGCTCAAGGTGGTGTGCAAGGCTTGCTATTAGCAGAAAACAGTTTGGCTACCTACGTACACTACTGTAGTTCACATGTTTTGAACTTGTGCATTGTACAGGCTTGTAGTTTACAACCTATTCGAAATATGAACGGTGCTATCACAGAATCTTCGTATTTCTTTAAAAATAGTGCAAAAAGGCAAATGTTTCTTGAACGTGTAATTATTGATAAACGTACGAAGTTAGTTAGAGTAAAAGATTTGTGTAGAACTCGCTGAATATACCGTCATGAAGCATATGAGAGTTTTTTTGACTTGATTAAATATCTTCATGCTGTAATGGAAGCTATAACCACTCGTGATACTACATATGGTAGTATGGACTGGGATGCTAGCACTATAGTGACTGCAACCGGTTTGCTGAAAATCTATAATAGCTTTGGTTTTATTTATGCTTTCATAGTTACTTTGCATTGCATGTCAGTAATTGAACCAATTAGTATAAAACTTCAATACAAAACCAATGGTCTTGCATATGCTTATATGAAAGTTCAGCATGTTATATCTGACTTGAAAGCCATGCGCTCAAATGATCAGCTCCTTCATGACTGGTATGAACAAGCAGAAGCTTTGGCTAATGACATTGGTGTTTCGCCAGAAATTCCTAGAACTGTTGGTCGTCAGCAAGGCCGAGAAACTGTGGAGTATGATTCTGCTGAAACATATTATTATAGAAGAATGACTGCACTGCCTTTGCTAGATCATCTGATCCAACAAATGCAAGAACGATTTGGAGAGCATCAAATATTTGTATCTGAGCTTCTTACCTTAGTTCCTTCACTATTATGTGAACAATAAGCAACTTCATTAAATTTTGATAGACTAGTTGATAGATATAGAGGTGATCTACCTCAACCTGCACTTGTAGGTACAGAGATTTTTCGATGGAGAAGGAAATATGAACAGCAAAGCTCTGAAAATCGTCCATCCACTTTAAAGTTAGCCTTAGCCATGTGTGATAAGGAATTTTTCCCGAACATATATGTGTTGCTAAGAATAGCATGCACTCTACCTGTGACATCTTGCGAGAATGAGCGCGCTAATAGCACATTAGCAAATATAAAAACTGCACTGAGGAGTACCATGGGACAGGAGCGGTTGTCACCCTTGGTCATGATGAGTATTCATAATGACATGCCAATCGATTTTGATGTGATTGTTGATAGATTTAAGTTGGTGTGTAATAGAATAATTGTTTTGTAACTAGCTAAATCATAACCTTGAAATATACTTTAAAAGTCATCAATTCTTCATTTAACTTCATTACTTATATCACTTTAATACATAGCTAATGTAAACTTCACTTATATTTAAAATTGATTTCACATCATAGACTTCAACAATCATGATATCATAATAATAGTTCTTCATTATAATAATATAAACATATTTTAGTTCATCAATGTATCATAGCATCACTTTTCACTACCAGCATAAATCAAACACTTAACAATAGTAACAGTCATCAGTTCTTTCTTCATGATTCTTTCAAGAAACTGTAAAATTTTCTACTATTACTTATTTAGGCATAAAAATCTCTGAGTGTGTATGATTTAACTGATTAGCAAATAAAAAAAAAACAACCCCTTTTAAAATTTCTAGAGCCGCCAGAATGGTGACAATAATACACTAGCAAAAAAAAAAGAAACCCCCTTTTCAAAATTTCTAGATCCGCCCCTGAATTTTAATAATAGAATCTAATTTTGAAATCAGATACATAAGTACATACTATTAAGTACACACACACACACATTTATATATATATATTATATATATAATAATATATGATTCTTTTACTTTGACTGGAATGATTAAATATTCAATATTAATACCTTGAAAAGCTATTACCAGCTCCACATGTTGAAGTAAACTGCTTAACACAGCAATATTCAGGTAGTGTTTGAAAGGACCAAGTTAACCTGTGAAAATACATTGAAACAATGGAGAGACTTCAGTCTGAAGCTTATTTGGCAAAGTCAACCTTGAATATGGAAGGCTACAAAGTATATAATTATTTACAGTCTTTTATATACTAATACATTATTTTGTGTGTAAAGCAATCAGAGGGCAATTTTAAGAATGTAGGTTTAGGGATGGCAAAAAATTGCGGATTGTAATTAATTATGACTAAAAAAAGGTTTAACTTTTTAAGCTAAACTACTTAGATTAATTGTAATGGATCTGAGCATGGACCAAGAAACATATTGTTAACATTCAGAATATTTTGAAAACTATTTTTGAGTCAGCCACTGCTCCTTCTACTTACCTAATTGTGCTGTTACCAGCTGTAGCTATGTTTATATTCCCACATGAGAAGGAACGAAGGTTATTGTTCATGGGCGAACCTATTCTATAACTCCGGGTGATCCAGCGTGATTTGTTCTGCACTGCATCAGTGTCGCTAGAATTCTCCACAAATATGATTTTTGGTTTGAAATCCGACTCACAGCGTCTCAAACCCTCTATGTTGACTGTGATTTCAAGGTCTAATTGCATGTTCATTGCCAAAGAAAGTACAGAGCACATAGACAACGAGCTGAGCACAAGTAGGAGTTTCACCATTATTTTCACAATTAGCTACGACTTCTCAAATTGATAGCAATGAACTGAACGAATCCGTTTGGTTTCTATTGTCCTAGCCCCCAAGAGCCAAGACACCTGGTGCGCTCTATCGTTCCTTAGGCCGCTTCCTTAGGCGCTTTCCTTCCGCGTTTTCCCAAAGCTGGAATGTGTCTGCAGGTCGGAAAGTGGGTAAAATAGATAAAAAAAAATTCAATGAAGTTGGGAGATCATAGTTTCCGGTGTCGCAGTGAATACTTTCCCCAGTGAATAATGTCCCCCCTGACAAAATTCCCTAGTGAATAATGTCCTGCCTGCCTTTATTCACCGGTGAATAGTGTCCCCCCCAAGTGAATAATGTCCCCCCACTGCTCGAGTCAGACTGCGACCGCTAATAGTTATATTTTTAGATTACCCTTTACCATACTACGCTGGTTGGAGATGGAGAACTAAGATCATATTTTTTGTACTCTGGTATAACCCTGATTCATTCACCAAGAATAAAAAACGAGTACTGTGAAGGATAGCAATTTTAAGGTTTGTGAACCATCAGTGATGAAATTCCACTTGAAAGTGATGCCGAAAGTGAAGAAGATACTTTTACAGCATTTAGCTAGTTATATTAAGTAATTTTGAGTATTATGGTCTTACTTCAAATTCATTATAATCCAGACAACCCATACTTACATCACTATGTGTCCAATCATGTTTTAAAATTGCCATTTTCACAAACTATACACTACAGCTGAAACTTAACCTTTTGTTCATTCATGTAGGTTAACTACTGGCCAGTAGAGCTTATACATCAACACTGATCTTTTTTAGTTTTTTTAGTTTTTTAGTCACTAAAAAACTTGAAACTAAAACAACAGTATTTTATACCACAGTAAGATGAATAGTTATGACACAAGTTGGCAACTCAATACCTGATAATCTGCTCTTAACAATGACCTTTACTTTTCCCTAGGTTGGCCTTCAAGGTGAAACTGAGTACCTCGAAGTCTCACAGTGTTTATTATTGCATTGATTGAAGAGCGTAGCACTATAATAATTGATGACAAAAACTAAAAGACTCTTAGGAGCTACCCTCGAACTCTCACAGTGTTTATTATTACTTTAGGAAAGAGGGACATTATTCACTGTAGTGGGACACTATTCACCAGTGAATAATATCCTGGAGGACACTATTCACTGGTGAAAAATGTCGGGACAGTTTAGAGGGGGGACAAAATTCACTACTAAACCGGTCTGTCCCGTACGACTCCTAAAAGATTGTCTTTACTAACGTTAATAAATGTACCAAGAAATACCATCCCACCCGTAATTGACATCATACGCGCGGTACAGAAGGAAGGGATTCATGTGCTTGTATTAATACTACTTCACTTGTGAGGTTGACTTGGTTGTATGGAGTATAGTTGTTGATTTTTAAACAACCTAGCTAATGACAGATGTAATGATCTCTGATCATTGTCACTGAACACAATCATCACTCACATGATGTTATTGTGCTAGAACTGAAACTAAAATGTCGTTTGTTTTGATAACACATCAGCAATGTAGCAATAATGGAATGTGCAAAACAGGAAAACTTTTCAATGCTGCAACAACATTTTCAATACTCTAACGCACACATCATTATTGTGGGTTGATTCATAAGTTTAATAAGTGCATCTATATTATGACAACACTGGGATTATAGAGTGGATAGCCACTATTTTAACAACTTGATGATAAAACAATGTTACTTCAACAGGCTAGTCCTAATGGCAATTTTTAAGATAGTCTAAATGAAGCCCACAAGAGGCACCGAATGCAGTCAGCTATTTTGGCTGCATTGTTTCCTTATTGTGCCTTCTTCTCACAATTGTTTGTTTCTTGATTTTTAGGTGAGAATATTTTATAAATACTGTATTAAATATGGTGATTTTGGCTCTAAATTTTGAAAAGCACTTCAGCTAAATTATACATGCTTTATAGTACACAAATTATTACTACTTTAGAAGTAATTTCTACAGTCATCTATATTGTCTTTTGATGGAATCAAGACTGTGTCAGAAATGGCACTTGAGGTATTAACATCGTTTATCTTAAAGCGCAGCTATGATAGCTGATAACCTTGAATAATAATGTCACTATTGACAGACAGATTTAACAGCAAATTCAGTGAAGAATTGCTGAATGCACTTTGAGAGTTTGTCTAAAAAATTAGATAATTGAATTAATTTATGTAGGCTATTGAAAGCGACTGAATTCTTCACTAAATTTGCATTTACTGAAAATTAAGTGCATTAAAAAGGCTTAAAGGCTTAAATATCTGGCCATTGTATATCAAAACATGAATGAATATTAAAATAAATTAATAAAATTTGATAAAAATAATACTTATTACATGAGTGAGAGTGTGATATGGCGAAATATTTCAAGAGCAGACAGATATTATTTTCATGAGCTAGAGGTGAGTGAAAATAAAGCCTGAGAGTGAAAAATCTTACCATATCACTCTGACAGAGTGTAATAAATAGTTTACTCCACCTAGATATCTTCACTGTTGTAGTACTACACTGTAAAAATGGAAGTGTGCATAGCACACTAAAAACTCAGCACACCTTAGGTGTGCATAACATAAAGTGTGTCTAGCACACTTTTTTATGATACCGAGTGTGTTAAGCACTCCTTTGTTTTGGTGTGTTAAATACCAAGTGTGTTTTGCACACCTCAACTGACTTTGTTTTTTAACTCAGTAAGCATGTTAGGATTCACTATTATATAGTTGGCTCATTAGCAGAAAGCTCGACTTCACTTGAACAGATCCTATCAGTGACTGCAAGGTTAGAAGTATATTTGGTTTCTTCATATCCTCAAAATTATATTAATCATTTATAGAACAAGTGTCAAGGTCATACAATCTAAACAGTGTTATAAGAACATTTGGAATATATTATATATGCATATATATATACATATATTATATATAATAATTATAATAACTGCACATACTAAGGTCTTTCCATTAGCTTCTGCACATTTTAATTATATTCATAGTTTACCCACATATCTAGCAAAGTCATTGCTACATAATTATAAGAAGATGCTATTTTCCTTCCAAGTATCACTGGTAACTGGTCAGATAAATAAAGAGTAGAAGCCAGAAATCAGATAAATAAAGAATAGAAGCCAGAAATCAGATAAATAAAGAATAGAAGCCAGAAGGTCAATCAAGATCTTCAGAACATTCTTCTGGATTTTGGGTCATATCGTATCATTGTGTTAATAATAATGTTGTTGAAAAAAATTTAAAACAAAATCGTAATGGTGTGCTCAAATCAGAATAGTGCACAACACACCTAAAACAGTGTGCTATCCACACATATTTTAGTGTATTGAGCACACCAGATTTGGTGTGCTGTGCACTCCAAAAATGGTGTGCGTATTGAGACTTCATCAGCACACCTTATTTGGTGTGCTATGCACACTTCCTTTTTTACAGTGTAGGTCTGGTAACTCAATGGTGTAAAGTTGACTGTATGGGTTCCGTATAAACCCCCAGCTGATATTTTAGGAGGTTAGGGTAGGCTACTGGGGAAGGTAGCTGTAAAACCCTGGAAAACTGATAAATAGGCCAGATGCTATAACTAGTAAGGTAACTGAGCTTGTACAATAATGTGAGAGTTCACTACCTAAAAATAACATTGTGAAGATATTATTTAGGGTGGAATACAGTATATTATAACAGGAGTGGATCCAGTACTAGCTGACAGAGAGGAGAAAATTTTATTTAGGTCAAAACTTGTAAAAATTTATAAAAATTGTATAAAAGCTGTATGTTATTTTGTGAGTGAAGAGCATAGCATGTGGTTATTTTGTAAATGGTATTGTAAATTCATCAGTATTACTTTTCAATAAACTGAATTGGGAGGGGGGCCCTGGCCCATTCATCCTCCCCCCCCCTTTTGGATTCTCTCCTGTATAATGAGTATTGATTAAAAAATTATGGCAAGTCTACTTAATTAAAAAAAATTAAAATACTAATATATCTAACAGAGTCTCTCAGAGATATTTAAATTAGCTAACTAGCTCTTTAAATTTAGCATAAATAATAGCTGTGATATTGGTCTGTTTTTAATGTGGTATGAAATAGGATGGGTTTAAAATGTAGCTAGGCTACAGAGCTAGTTAGGTATTGTTCTTTGACAAGATTTTTAGGTCATACATTTTCGGCTCTGTGGGCCTTCTAGTGACTATAAAAATTAATCATAAAACAATATTTAGGTTTATGTAGCTTAACTTGGAAATTTCACTTGGGAGGCTTGCTTGCCATTTGTGCTCAAGCTCCTCACTAGTATAATTGTTTAGTTTCCTTGAATCAGACAAATGTATATCTTCAGAACAATTTCTGTTAATTAAAAGAAGTCTGTTAATTCTCTTGTTAGATATCAACTCTCATTTACTATCTGATCCTTCAGTCATTTGAAATGATGTAAGATGAATAAATGTGTACATAATTATTATAAACCAGGTGGTAAAGTCCATCAATAGAATTACTGTTGCTATAAAACAGAAGTCTGTTAATTCTCTTGTAAGATATCAACTCTCATTTACTAACAGATCCTTCAGGCATTTGAAATGATGCAAGATGAATAAATGTGTACATAATTATAAACCAGGTGGTAAGTCCATCAAAAGAATTACTGTTGCTAGTGAGGGCTATGTGTAATTAAGTTTAGAGGCTAAAATGTATATAACTTCAATTATCACTCAAAAAGGTATAGCAATGAACTGTGAAGTGAACATTGGTAACTATTTTAGGTATGGTAATAGTAATTGTTTTATTGATTCCAGATATCTTAGTGTGTGTCACACATTACTGCATAATTACAGTAATTAGAAAAATTAATGGGTAGCCTTAGTTAAATGGAGCAATCATTATTTTAAGAGAAATCATTACAATAGTAGTGAGGTTGCTTGGTGGACTAGCATCATATAGTAATTCAAGACAATGGCACAGAACTCCTTCACAAAAAAGCCATGGAGAAATCTTTATTGGCAAGCTGAGTTGAACTGTGCTGCTAGTTCATTTGTCATGTGTTCATTCAATCATGGAATTGGTTTATTAGATAGTTCCTGTAATCCTTATGTGGTCAGACTTTGCCTGTCAACTGAGATATTCCATACTAATGCTTAGTTATTTATAAGCTACTTGTAGCATTACAGAAATATATGGCTCATCTTCAAGTTAAAACATTCAACATTCATATGAAACCAAATGAGATATCTCTGTCAATAATTATGACACTAAGTGGAGCAGAACGGGATGACATTATTCAATAACCAGACTTGCATACACGGAATTCTGATTTAATGAAGGTGAGAAAAACTGCTTGGTATTTTGTTATGCACATCCATATCCTGTGAATTAAGTTCAGGAAGAGTTTCACATAATCATGATTTTTGTCTACTGTTCATTGAAGATGAGGAATGCAAGCCATGAAGTGTGATGACCACAATGTCAAATTACTAACTTACTTCTATCACCTTTACAATATCTGCAAGGTAGTTTACACTACAGGCTATAATATATCTGTGATTACTAGACAGAGTAGATCAGTTTGAAAAAGAAATACTAAAGCACCAGCTGATAGTAGCTAATAGGAAACTTAATAATACTGTTTATGTCTAAAAGATAAAGAATGGCATATAAATAAAATTAAAGTCCCAGTGATAGTATTAAAAGCTTAATCTAAATACAGTTGTATCATCTAACAAGCACCATTATTATATCACCAACATTTTGAGTGCATGAAAGAAAGAAGTTGAACTCGGGTAATGAAGGAGAAAAAATTTAATCAAATGATTACTATCCATTTAGAAGCAAACTAAAGTGAGGAATAGGAGGAGACTTGCTACCAACTCACATGAATTCTGTTCTGTTTATGTTCAATGATTCAGCCATATGAATTGTAGGTTCCTCTATTTTGTTGTCTATGATAGTCCATGTTGATGTGTTTTTCTGAGTGTCTTCTTCTTCTTTCTCCACCAATACAACATCATTGCTGTTTTCATTTCCACAAATTGGCATGTGATTTAAGTTTCTGGGGAGAGTGAGTTCAAAATGAAATGGTACTGTCCTTGCTGGCTAGTGGTTATGTATGTTTCTCCTTGGCATCTGCCACTCTGCGCCCACTAGGGTATAACTCAACACCAGATACAGATGCTTCATCATCATACTGCAACTGCCTACGAAAAGAGTGATAATTTCAGTAGAGGGCTGTGAGTTAAGCAAATATTATTTACGCGCTGCTGAGCAGGGTAGATCTTACGTGGATTTAGTTTTTCTCACCGTATGGTGCGTAATCCGTGTATAAAACGATGTAGCTCGCTCAGTAGAAATGTCCACTATGTTACAGGAGTCAGGAGAATAGTGACTCAACTGCCCACAATTACCCTGCTGCACCCACAGCAGAACAAACCCTCACTAATAACCCAATGTTCTCAGGCTATTAAGCGACAAATAGTATACTAGAAAACTGACAAAAGTATAGTAACAGTAGTAGTAGTACAAGTATAAGAACCAGAGAGGATGCTCCACTCTACCCTTTTATAGGCAGAGCAGAGCAGGGCCCCTATGAGACAAAACAAGCAATGTAAACAAAGGTGGAGAGTAACAGTGTACGGGTGAATGAGATATAATAACTGTTATGTTCAATAATACCAAAGATAATATTATTAAGCCTACTCTGAAATTTCTCAAAAGAAGCTTAGTACTCAATATTGCGGTATGCTAGCTTTTTGTTAGTGTGTCATTCCAGTTACTATTTTCTTTCTATTTAATGATTAAATACACAGTGAAATAAAAAAGAGAGAATTTTAGAAAATAGTTCTAAATTGATGGCTATAAAAAGATCACAAGAAACTTGTGTTTACTGACTAAGTTGAGTCACCACGCCTTTTTTGAAATATCAGAGAAATGAGGCCAGAGACTTCGAATGTTATCAATGAGTCAGGCTCATTGCCTACAGTCAGGGGCAGCTGAGGACGTGAGGAAAGGTTGAGGGAAGGAACAAAACATGAGGAAAGATCAATACTGATGTCAACATGTCAGTTAGGCTAGTTTGTGTAAACAACTGAAGATGATCCTAAATTAAGAAAGCCTTTTATTGGGTAATTTGAAGTCACCAAAACTGCACGGTCACTATCACTTCAAATCCCTAAGCACAGGAGTGATCATACATCATTTGTCATATTATATTAAATACTAGTGATGTGCTTGAGCACAAATGGCGAGCGAGCCTAAATACTATACTAATGAATGATTTTGACTTCTAACACTGAAGCTACTGAAAATAAGGTCCAGTTTTTTTATTTAGCATACAGGGTAAAGGGATTTCAGTGCCATAGTAACAACTCTCTGCAACTGCTTGGAAGGAAAACAACAACAACAAAACAATACACGTTATTTAAAAGTTTTCTTTGTGATATTCTTTAGCTAAGTAGTGGTTGTAACACACAATGCTTTGACACCACTGGACATGCACCTACACAGACTTACCTTCGCAGTAGTCTAGTGGACAATGTATTTTCAAGTAAATACTGTTCGCTTTGACTTACCACCGCCACTAAGGATTCTCAGAGCTCGTTAATTGAAAAATACTGGAACTGTGAACGCTTTACCTAACTTACGTAATTAAAAGCGCGGGCGAAAATAGGGGTCTCACGTACCCCATAAACAGATAAATAAATAAATATAGCGAAATCTCGATTGAGTTACCCCTGATAGTGTCTCGCTCGCTTCGCTCGCTCGCCAATTAGTAGGTACTGAAGTCACGCCCACTTAAGATGACACTATCAGCTACTGTAATCAAACGTAATTCACAACTTAGTGGAATATTTTAGCTTCACATTATTACTATATTAATAATGAAGCATACCTTTAGTATTAAAAGATCCATAAATCATATTCTTTACCAGTTACTAGCTAAATCTCATTGTAATTGTAAAATAATTATAAACCTTATAGTTTAAAAAAAATCTATATAATTCAACAATAGTTAGCTATTTATTTTACATTCATACATTCAAGTTATAAAATTCAGTTTTTAATCATAAAAGTAAGTTATTATTATTATATTCTAAGAATAATGAATTAATCGTCACTTTCATATCCTTTCCTATGAATCTTTATCTTTCAATAACTGTCGTCTCTATTTGAGAAGAAATGTTGCTTGTGATCTCACTCTGAAATGATCAGAAATAATAGCATGATACAATTTCACACTTTACACTTAAGGCTTAAAGATTTGCTCTTTGCTAGAACAATACGAAGTATTTTTACACAATACTTAAGAATCTACACCATAGCACAACACTAGTATATATTGTCGTATTATTTAGTCCCACACTACTGCACATTATTCTTGAAACTTTTCCATTATTCACATTAGTAAATTGCCTGTAAAATTAATATGTGTATGGAAAAAATTGTATTTTAATTTAAATACATAGAATGAAGAAAGTGAAATTGTACCATAGTAGAGTGAAATAGCATAGTAGCTAAGTGAAATAGTCGTGCACGAGTGCAGCATTAGGCTTGCAAATGTATAGCTAGAGTAGTTTCTAGTTGGATACTATGTTATTCTTTTGTACATTAATTTTACTGAACGAAATTTAACAGATTTAGAGGAGCCATTTGTTGACAAAGAAGTTCTAAAGGAAGCCAATCCTGAAATCTAGAGATAGTGAGTGATTGCAGTGTAGTTATTGAAAATGATAAAAAAAATTGATTTACCATTAGTAACTGATAACATCTATAACCTGTGCCATTCTGGATTAATGTCATTTGAAACAATACTTGTGAAATAGCACTTGTAAAACAATTGAAATAGCACTCGACTTAGCCTCATGCTATTTCAATTGAGTTATATCTGTTCTATTAATCTTGGAATAGCATGGTGCCATGTTATTGCTCTAATTCATTTTAAATGATATATAATATTATATATAATATACATATATATAATATATATATATTATAATATTGTGCAATACTAACCTCTCCCTTTATCGTTGATTCTGTTCATTTACTTGAACTGAAGGTTAAAGCTTGTGAAGAAGATTGACATCCTTTAATTTTCCTTAGGCCAAAAATATTGTTTTTACTTTTCCTTATATGCATTCATTTCTCAGAACATGAATAAAAAATATGAAACTTCCCTAAAACAAAAAGAAAAAATATTTCTGAGTCAAACATTCTTTCAGTAGATAAGATAAGATTACACTCATATGCCGAAGGGTTTAACCCTATGCCAGCCGTTAGGGGCTTTTTTGACCCTGTCGGAGATGGGTCCTTTTGACTCTTAATAAAACGTTACCAGTTCAATTGACAACGCTTTACCGGAGATCGTTAAATAGAGCACGCTCGGAGCTTTCGAATGAATGCTAAAAGTGTATAGGTTGCTATAAGAGTGCTAGGAGTTTTTAGCTGTTGAAGTTATGGCTGCCAGGTATACTGCTGTTTAGGTAGCGGCTCTCCTTGAACAGAGAGATGATTTGTGAGGATGAATGTTTAGAAGACTTAGATAATGAAAGTGAAGGTGAATATCAGCCTGAGGGAGACTTTACTGGTTCTGACGGATGCCAGATTTTGGTAGACCCCCTCTTACTGGATAGTAGCAGTGCCCAGATGGTCGCCATGTTGGAGAGTCTTCCTGATTCAGCAGAGAGAGATTCTGCTCTGCTTCTTGACCAAGATCTTTTAGGTATGTCTTTAGCTAGATAACCAGCTACTTACTGTCCAGTAACTTGCTGACTAACTTCAATTAGGTGCCACTACTGTTGATTTTAGCTGATGGGGTATAATACTGTATTTTTTGTCCCCGCAATTCGGCTGGCATAGGGTTAATGTTCATTTTATTTATCTATTTTACCCAAGTTAAGTTAAAAGAGTACTTCTTCTTCTTGCATATAAAATTTTTGAAATCCCTACTCAAAACACAAAGAAAAAATAGCAGAATTAAATTACTAATGACAATTCTTTTGCTACTCATCCTGATAATAGACAAACATGACATACATTATTTAATTAGACTTAATTACTTTAGGTGCTGCCTCAGAGGGAATTACTGTTTTTAAGGTTCTGTAGGCCTTAGGCTGTAGTGTCCTGAGCACAGTGAGGGTGCTACTCAGGGCCTAAAGGACCCTACAAGTTGTATTTCATGATGGCTTTGCAGCACCTAACTAATTTAGATTGTAGCGACTGCTCCTAACAATGCAATTTGAGGGACACCAAATATTCATGCCCCTTAAGGTGGGGACACTAAGATAATAGTCTCCTTCTTTGAAGGACCTAAGCAGTTTAGAGCTCCTCTGTCTCTATACAAAAAACTATGGTAGCTATGTTCTAATGTATATCTATGTTGGACTGGTCCTCTCACACATGAACATTAAATTGGCAGTAAATTATGAACAATATAATGCATATGTATTCATTAATATTTTATTGTAGTTAATTGTTGATGTCCGGTGATGACTATTGCATATATAGTTCATATTTTATAACATTATCTTTTTACATGTTTTATTTGTATTCATATTTTATTTTATGTAAAGCATTGACCTTTTGTTGTGATTATCAATCATTATTATTTCACAAAATTGAGTATCAACTTTGGTGGCAGAACTACCGCTGAGTAGTGAATTAGGAAATCCACTGCATGACCTGTGCAATCTATTGAAAGTAAATTATATCTGACAAGATATTACTTGGTATTGATAGGCTGCTAACATTTTAGTCAGTCATGTTATTTTCTCACCTGAAGAGAGTTCACCACAGTGAAGAGCCATGCGAACATCACAGTGTTTGATTTCACGGCAAATATTCCTAGCAACCATGTCAGGCCTAACAGAGGAAGCAAGATAACGCTTCCCTTTACTGTGACCCTACGGATATGATTTAATACAATAAAAGCCAAAACAATACCCACAGCAAATGTCAAAATTGCTTGTTAAGTCTGTCTGTCAATAGTGACATTATTATTCAAGGTTATCAGCTATCATAGCTGCGCTTCAAGATAAACGATGTTAATGCTGGACCAGGTGTCGGAGTGAATACTGTCCCCCCGTGAATAGTGTCCCCCCGGACAGTATTCACTAGTGAATAATGTCCGTGGGGGGACATTGTTCACTAGTGAATACTGTCCCCCGCAGTGAATACTGTCCCCCCTCCCTTTTCCCCTTAATCTTGTTCACGAGACTCAAACTTCCACACTTACCACGTGGCAAGTCTTCCTCTGGCTGAAATGGCCGATTTGTATGGCTTCGTTTTTGACTACCTCACTACTGGAGCTTATCCTTCATGATATACAAAGAATGAGAAGAAAATCCTGCATAGGAAGGCTCTGGCAAATTATAAGGTAAGAGGTGAAGCCTGTTGAAGGTGAACTAAGTGTTAATTCGATTCAACTGGATGTTAAGAGTTGCATATAATTTTAGACCATATTCAGGAATAAAAGACATATTAGACTTATTAGACTTAAATAAGTTAGGGGAAAAATGATAGAAACTAGTAAGTTAGAAAAAAATTTGTGGTTGGCCAAAAATTATGAAAACAAGAAACATTAATTCTACCTGTCGTGATTGGTCAACAAAATAAGGCAAAGAGAAAAGTCATGTAAATCATGATGATTTTACGTCCCTAAATCACTGCATTGGTATGTGAATTAACATTATGTTTATATTTTGTATATGTAATCATGTTTAAGGAATTGCTAAGAGGCAGTGCTTTATGGACAACCCTGAATCCTTTTTTTAAAATTAAGTTTATTCTTAATGCTTGTTGTTTAGATTATTAATTGTGCTTTTCTTATTCAGTAGAAATATTCTTAATGCTTGTTGTTTAGATTATTAATTGTGCTTTTCTTATTCAGTAGAATTATTAGTGTTTGTATTTCCTGTAGGTGGAGAGAGGTGTACTCTACTACTCCAGAAACAAGGAAAAGGAGTGTGGTTGGAGACAAGTAGTGAGGACTCCTTCAGAAGTTGACCAAGTTCTTCAAAGCTGCCATTCATCCCCTTGAAGGTGAAACATTAATATTGTATTAGACTATACTTTACCTGTGACTACAAATGACAATGATTGATGGGGTTTGTGGATTAACATTGTATTTTTCAAACTATCTTCGATTGAATAATTTTTACAAATATTTTGAAAATTTAAATGCTAATTGACAAACCACACATCAAACATTATTTAGAAAAAAAAGCTTTATTAGCATGCATCATGTAAAATGTTAGAGGTCCAAGCACTTTAATTATGCATCAAAATAGTGATTCTTGTACTGACAATAGTGATCTCGTTTCTTGAAAGTGATTTGCAGATACTTTTCCAAAGTGTATGTGAGAGTGGTCCTCACTTGCACATTTTTAATGGCTATGGTGTTTTTTTACCTCTGGGCAAACTTGTCATTACAGAGATATTTGCAAAAATGTGATTTTAAGTAAATAATATAGGCAGATGTGTCCCAGCATCCTAAGTCCCCTTTATCTACAATACTTACAAGTCACATATTGAACAGCTTATTTTGATATAGCTAGCTAGCTATTAGGTTCCTCATTGATATTCACACAAGGATGGCTACATAGTGTTGCTTTGGTTAACTAATACTAAAATTAATTTTAGTTAGGTTATTGCTACTTAACTAACTAAACTAAACTTCATGGGTACTATAATAACCAAAACTAAAACTAATATTCATACATGTATACAGTTGAATTTAACTAAACTAAACTAAAATTATCTTTGGAAACAAAAACCAAAACTACTGAATGAAGTGAAAAAGCCAAAATAAAGGAGGCCAATGCTAAACTAAATAAATAACATTCCAGTAAAATATACCAGGACTAAAATCATTAGCTAAATACTGTAATAGCTATTACCTACAAGCCAATAACCAAAACTAAAATTGCCATTTAAAAAAAAACAGAAGTAAAAAATTCAAATAACTAAGCGCTGTTGAAAAACCAAAACTAAAATTGAAGCCAAGGGCAGCTAATTTATTACTGACGGAAGATAGTACTAGAAATGGAGTGAAAACTTATAATAATAGTACTGGAAATGGAATGAAAATTTATGTAAAGGGATCGCTCTGTTGGATCGTGGTAATGCTCATTTGTTTAAGTATTTGAGAGAGGGGAGGGGGGAGGGGACATTATTCACTGAAGGGGGACAGTATTCACTAGTGAATACTGTCCGTGGGGGGACAGTATTCACTAGTGAATATTGTCCGGGGGGACACTTTAGAGGGGGGACAAAATTCACTATGACACAGGCATGATAGAAAGATTTAATTTTACTTAAAAATACATACATTAGTTAAATTTGAATACTGGCAGCTTTACTTGTTAATAAATCATTCTAAGGTAAACCCCACGGATACTTTAGTCCTCACAAGTGTAAGCAGCAAAATTACTGTGTTTATCTAAATATCAAATGATCAACACATATAATTAAAATACAAACGAATAATTCATGTACATTCTGCTTAGATTACATAGCCATCTTCTACTACTAGGCTCAAATAGAATAAAAAGTGCTCGTTATTATTGATGCTATAATTACAGGGTTGTATTAATTATTTTATACAACCCTAATAATTATTATTATTATAATAATTCCTTACACTTGCTGTGGGGGACGGTCGTAACTCCGCCCTCCACATAGCAACTAAGTCAGGAGCTTATCTGGTCAACCCTTTCCGAAGTACCAGGATCTTGCACACCCTCTAATGCAGGTAAATACCAGGCCTCAACCTCTGTAACCTAGGCAATTGAAGTCTCGGCACTAGCAACCCAAAGCGCGCACTCCACCCCAAATACAGAGATGGTTCGGGAAATATGCAAGAACAACTTAGACAAATAAGTGAACACTATATATAGTAAGGGTGATACAGAATACGAGTGGGTTAAATATGGGCGGAGTTCGATGTTCCCGAGAAAGTTCCTTCAGGCGGCGTCCTTTTCCAGTTGGGGTGCGTAGTCCCGAACATCCTCTGGGGGGGATGAATCGGCTGGATCTTCGATGAGGAGGACGAGACGATTAGTAGATCTTTTAAAGGTCTTCCCGCGAGTGAACACATTGACAACTCGAGTAACGTTGTTGTCTCCTTTGTAGACAGCAGTGATGCGTCCTAGAGGCCAGTTCCTTCCCGCTAGTGTGTCGTCTTTGATGAGGACCACGTCTCCAACCTGGTAGTCTCGATGTTGGAGATGCCACTTGGCCCGTGCGTTGAGAGACTGTAGGTACCTGGCCTTCCAGGTGACCCAGAGTTCCTGCCTCAGGCGCTGGACAAGGTTCCATCGACGTAAGGAGGTGATGTTAGTGTCTGACTTGACTCTCGACGGGGGAGGGGACTTCAGAGGACGTCCAATCAGAAAGTGTCCTGCTGTGATAGCTAGACCTTGGTCAGGATCGGTGGATGACATCGGCGCCAGTGGGCGAGAGTTCAGGATCGCCTTCGTCTCAATGAGGAGAGTGTTGAGCTCTTCGTATGACAAGGGTCGAAGTGAGATCAACTTTCGGAGTGTAGATTTCATGGCCTTCACGGCGGCCTCCCACAGACCTCCGAAATGAGGTGCGCGAGGTGGAATGAACTTCCATGTCATGTTGGATGTGGTGGCAAGATGAGAGAGAGCCTGATGAGTGTCAGGATGATGGAGTAGATGTTGGACTTCGTCGAACTCAGCTTTCGTTCCAACGAAGTTGGTGCCATTATCAGAGTGTAAGGAAAGAGGGACTCCTCGACGGGCACAAAATCGATTAAAGGCTGCTATGAATGCGTCTGCTGTGAGGTCCGAGCAGAGCTCGATGTGTACAGCCTTGGTTGCAAAGCACACGAATATGGATGCATAGACTTTCACCCTGGTGGGCTTGTGGGGGTTCCCTCGGTGTACCAAGAACGGTACCGCGAAGTCCACACCGGTGACATAGAAAGGTGGTGAAGGTGTGGTTGGTGCAGAAGGCAGCATCCCCATCTTAGGCGTGCCAGAGAGTGCATGGAGCTTCCTGCAGACAACGCAGTTCCTCGAAAGGGACTTGAGATGACTTCGAAGAGCTGGAATGAGATAAGTCTCCGCGACAATGGAGAGCAGGATAGATGTGCCGGTGTGCTTGTGAGCGATGTGGAGAGTGTCCAGTAGTAGTTGGCACAGAGTCGAATCGGTGTTCAGAAGAATGAGAGAACGAGGTTGCTGAGGACTGGAAGTATCCCGAAGACTGCCTTGAATAAGAATGAGTCCATCATCTCCCAAGGTGACATCGAACTTCTTCAAGGAGGCTGGAACTGACTGGATGATCCCATCCTTGACGTGGTCCAGGATATCAGCATAAGTGTCACGTTGAGAGAGGCGAAGTAGTACGAGTTTGGCCTCTTGGGTTTCCTCAGGCAGAAGAACTTGGTCCAGAATGCGGTGGTCTGGAGCAGCTCTGAGGTTGTGAGTGAAACGTTGCATCCATGCTAGGATGCGGTTGAGTCGATTAAAGGATGAATACTTCGTCAGGAACGTCCAGGGGGCAGAGGAGGCTGCAGCATGGACTGAGACTGTCTTGCGGATCTCCGGGACTTCCTTCGGAAGAGAGTTGTTAGGAATGGGTGGTGGCCAGGCCGTATGAAGCCAAGGTGTGCCCTTCCACCATGTGGTAGACTGGATGAGGTTTGATGGTGACATTCCTCGACTGGCTAGGTCGGCGGGATTATCATCGGTACGGACATGTCTCCATCTCGTGCCTGGGACCCTTTCTTGAATAGCTCGTACTCCATTGGCGGCGAACACTTTGAGTCGAGTTGAGGATCCACGAAGCCAGGCCAACACTATCGAAGAATCTGTCCAGGCGTAGACATCTTCTGGAGCGAGTTGAAGGTCTCTGAGCACTACGGTGACTAGTCGGGCGAGCAGATGGGCTGCCATAAGTTCCAGTCTGGGCACCGTGGACGGCTTGACTGGTGCCACTTTGGCCTTGGATGTGACCAACTGGACAGAAACAGAGGAGTCTACGTAGAGAACTCGGAGGTAGATGACGGTACCATAAGCAGATGTGGACGCATCTGCGAAGGCATGGAGTTGTCGGCTGACGATAGCTTGAGAGTGAGGGGAGAGATGGCGTGAAACTGGGTGTGAAGCAATCTGTCAGCTGTTGAAGCCAATTGGACCAGCTCGGAAATGTCTGGAGGTGCGGGTTCGTCCCAGTTCAGTCCCTGTTTCCACAGATGTTGCAGCACTATTTTGATGACAACGATGGCAGGGGAATAGAGGCCGAGGACATCGAACACTTGAGCTGCGATCGAGGCCAGGTTCCTCTTGGTGGCTGTGAGGTCTGGGTCGACAGTCTGGACTGACACATAGAACACATCCGTGGCCACATTCCAATGGATGCCCAGTGTCTTTGATGAGGCTAGAGGGATCAGTGAGTTGTAAGTCTGCGGCTTCTCGAAGTTCCTCAGGATCAGTGGACAGAAGCTTGGCAGAATTGCTCCTCCACTTTCGTAAGGTCATCCCGCAGAGATTGAGTAGCTCACACAACTGCCCGCGAATATGAGCAGCTTCTTCCACGGTGGAGGCTCCGGTCAGGCAGTCATCCACATAGAAGGCAGACTTCACGATCGATGAAGCTTGAGGATGGGACTTGGAATGTCGATCTGCGTGCTCCAGCAGGACTATTGTAGCGAGGAAGGGTGAGGACTTGACGCCGAAGGTCAGACGTCGCATCCGATGGTCGATGATCTCATTGGTGGAGTTACGCATGAGGAACCTGTGGTAGTTCCTTTCGTCTGGGTCGAGCTCAACCTCCCTAAACATTTTACTAATGTCGGCGGTGATGGCGATCTTGTGACATCTGAAGGCGGTCAGGACGGACGTGAGTAAGGGGTACAGATTCGGCCCAGGAAGTAGCTGGTCATTTAACGAGATGCCTGTGCTCATCTTTGCCGAGGCATCAAACACTGCCCGAAGTTTCGTTGTGGTCGAGGAGTTCTTCACGACACCATGGATGGGCAAGTAGTAGCACATAGTGACAGGTTGCGCCAGATCGGTAGTGGGAACGGTCTCCGCATGTCCCAAGTGGACATACTCCTGAAGCACAGCCTCGAAGTCGTCGAGCTTGCTCTTAGAGCGAAGGGAGCGTTCATTTTGTAGAAAACGGCGGATGGCAGCTGGACATGAGGTTCCCAGCTCTGGAGGGTCAGTCATCCTAGGAAGTTGGACACGAAATCTTCCCTCGGGGGGAACCTGATGAGTGTCCTTGAAGTGCGTCATGGCAGCTTGTTCCTCAAGGGTGAGAGTGCCGTTATCGTCTGGCACTTGTTTGTTGAGCCACAGGCGTTGGAGTGACTCGTCGAGAGGGTCAGCCTTCCCCTGTACGTGCATGATAGTCGACTCTACAACGGCAGCGGGAATGGCTCCACCCAACGTCCACCCGAAGATGGTGGGCGTGGCAATGACAGCTCGGTGCTCGTCCTGCTCAGGTGCGCCTCGGGAGACTCTGACGCAATCGGCAATCCCAAGCAGGAGGTCCAGTGATCCACCCAGCTCCGGGTCGGCGATCGGAGCTTTATCCGTGATGCATGGCATCTTGAGCAGGAGGGACGGATGATCAGGAGGACGGAGATGGGGCAGCGCCATGACTTGACACTGCACCACTATGGGGTCAGAAGGACTGCATTGTGAACAGAACACAAGGTTAAGTCAACATAATGTTTGCTCACACATATTCCTTGAAGTCCACTGATCTTGAGTCTAACGGGCTTCCGAGGGAGTTTCAGAGCAGTGGCTAGATTCTCGGTGATGAGAGACAGTGAAGCTCCTTGGTCGAGGAGTGCTCGTGCCTTTTGGCAAGCTCCATTGTGGTTGGCGAGAGACATGGCGGTCGACAGGAAAGATGACGTAGGCGAGTTTGCGTGGAGAGCCTTGGTCTCCTCGGCTTTCGTAGGTGACGATTCTTTGCCAGTAGTGCCTTTGTGTAAGGCTGAGTGGTGCTTTGCTCCACAATGACGACAATTGAAGCGAGAAGCACACCCTTTCGACGTGTGGTCATATGAGAGACAATTATAGCAGAGTTTGGCGTCTCTGGCTATCTTCTGCCTTCTGTCCACATCCAGGTCCCAGAATCGACGGCATTGGGACAGTGGATGGCCAGAGTGGTTGCAGGCGGGGCAATCGATCCTTGAAGACGTCACGTTGTGGACGGTCTTGCTAGGCGTTGACTTCTTGGACTGTGTCGGCGTCTTGGCGGTGGACGAGGCATGCTTCACGGCTGTATATTTCATCGACACATGACGATCCCTGACGGGTCGTGGACTGTGGGGAGCGATGATTCCCCAACACAATGTCTGTTCCACTCCTCGGTGAGTTTTTCATCGAAGCTCCTCATGAGGATTCCTCCGGCGATGTGTTCTCCAGATTCTCCACCACACTGGCAGAGACCGTCCCAGATGGACTCGACCTTGGTTCTCAGCTGGTGTAGGCTGTCCTTGGTGTAGGTGTAGGTAGGTTGACTGAGTAGTTGGTCCACATAGATAGGGTGGACCACAGAAGGGCTTCTGAAGTTTGCTTCAAGTTCTCTCATTGCTTGTTGATACCCATCGGTATGGCGGCTCGCTGTCTCTACAATTTGACGAGCGGCGTCAGAGTGCATTGACTTGAGCAGGTGGCAGCAACGATCTGAGTCTGGCAATGACGAACCAGCATTGTTCATAGCAGAAGAGAATAGGGACTTGAAGTTTGCCCAGTCGAGTGGGTCACCAGAGAACTTTGGTAGATCCAGGACGAGTCTGGATGGTATTGGAGTAGTAGGAGTAGAGTCAGGCCTAGGAGTCGAGTTAGATAATGACTCCCTTTTGCTGGCATCCGAAGCTCTCTTGGTGATCTCTGCTAGGAGTCGGTTGGTGTCTCCTCGGAGACCTTCCAGGTCAGTATCAGCAGCGTACGATCTGGAGTGCTTACGGAATTCGTCGTTGGCTTGGATCAGCTTTTCCTCCTTGGACCAATAGCTGTCCGAGGGGCTGTTTGCTAGGTCTTGCAGATTGTTGAGTTTATCCATGAGAGTGAGACCCTCCTCATAGACATCGATTTTCTGGAGTAATGACTCCACTTTGGTGAGAAGCTTCTGATAGTGATCTCTGGCCTGTTCACCAGCGGTGATCTGCTTCTCTCTGTCTTCTCCTTCTGGGACCAGCTCCTCATAACGGCTTTAAAGAGTGTCGAAGAAGCATACCTGTCGTTGTACATCTTCCTTCTTGCGGGCGAGAATGGTTCTGTCGATTCGATCCATAGGAGCAGCGAGAAGAATGTTGAGCTCACGTTCTAACCGGGTGATTCGGTTCTTTCGGGCAGTACGTTTGCTCATAACCCTGGCAGGGTTGTCAATAAGTTCATAAGAGGCTATCTCCTCCATGTCAGTAGATGCCATGATGATAGCAAGTAGTTGTTGACGTAGATGGCGAGATACGCAACTGTGCGGTGGACGTTGCGTTCGATGAGCAACGGTGCGATGGACGTTGAGTTCGACGTAGATGGTGGGTTACGCAACTGTCCGGTCAACGTTGTGTGTGAGCAGTGGCCGACGGCAAGGATCTCCAAACTAGAAGATCCGGCTCGAAGGACCAGAATGTGGGGGACGGTCGTAACTCCGCCCTCCACGTAGCAACTAAGTCGGGAGCTTATCTGGTCAACCCTTTCCGAAGGACCAGGATCTTGCATACCCTCTAACGCAGGTAAATACCAGGCCTCAACCTCTGTCACCTAGGCAATTGAAGTCTCGGCACTAGCAACCCAAAGCGCGTACTCCACCCCAAATACAGAGATGGTTCGGGAAATATGCAAGAACAACTTAGACAAATAATTGAACACTATATATAGTAAGGGTGATACAGAAATACGAGTGGGTTAAATATGGGCAGAGTTCGATGTTTCCGAGAAAGTTCCTTCAGGTGGCGTCCTTTTCCAGTTGGGGTGCGTAGTCCCGAACACTTGTTATTAAACATTATTCATATAGAATAAATAAAATTACTGAATTTTATCTGCCGGTGAGAGGGTTAATATTTGAGGAAAGTTGTGTATAGAGTATTTAGATAACACTCTCTTGGTATGGTGAAGCAGAATTCATAATTATTGATTGACTGTTTTCTCTTTCGATAATAACATTCACATTACATTCAAAATCTCCTTCATCTCCGCTCTTATCTAGAGAATTCAATATTATACTGGTATATAACATAGAACCCACTTTCGATTGACCTTAATGCAGTAAACGATACAGAAATTGAATTTTTTCTGTGAGAATTTGGATTATAATATTAAATTTTTTGAAAATACTATGGATTATTATAATTATGGTAAGCCAGTCAATAGTGTTATTTTTGGTTTCAATGTATTATTTGGTTATATGATTATAATATGGATTAAGCTGCATGAAGAACTTGAATACAGTCAATTATAACCTTTACTAGCTCCCAGGCAGTAATGTTCCATATACCTACATCACTAGGTGTTGGTTTTGTGTAAATTTTGTATTTATAAACAACAAGTTATAGGTGAGTTTGTGCATATAACAAAGGGACAATTACTACACTACAACAACACAAAAAGTAACTAAAACTGATTTATTGTTTCGTAATCAGCATCACTGTTTTTCTCTTCAGTTTTCACTGTACTGGTAGCATAAGCTGGACATGGAGTTGTTACCACATCATTTTCAGCTGCGAGATTAGTTTCCACTACTGACTTGCTGTATTTCTCTATATATTCGTATTCATGGGAATGAACTCCTTCAGCATCCAGTGAAATAGTAGTGATCTTTTTTCTAAATAGTGAGTAAATTGATCACATAAGTGAGTCAGCATTATCTTAATTAAATTGTTAACTTACTTAGCACTCTTACTATTCTGGCAAGTTCTGATGAAGACTGCCATAATTATGCCAATGATGACCAAGAGTATTATTATTACTGTAATAACTATGACAACCACTACTATAATATTCACTGGTAGATCACCATTCTTCTCTTCATTTTGACTGCATGGTGATAAACTGGTCGATGATACGATACAGAAACTCTGTATAGTTAGAAGAGAAAATTGCACAGGAATAGATGTTGTCTCCTGAGACAAGCCTTGAATTATACTAGCAAGTTGGGAGACATTTGCATGTCTTGTGCCATGGAGTTGTGCTTGATAAGTTACAACATTAGGAGAAGATGGATCACAAAGGAACACTCTGTCTGTGAGTTGAGAGGTAGTGAAGTCACACCCACATTGAGGTGACACTAGATTCACTAATGTCATTACAATATCAGAGTCCTTCAATCTTAGCTCATTGTTCTATTCAGGAATAGTCATAGCAACAGTAACAAACACTTCAGTTAATCAACTTACCTTCCAAGTATCGCAATTGGAAACACCATCAAGCAAAATCTGTAAGTATATGCCTGCATAGTTTAATAATTATATAGGAGTTAAAATTGCTAACAGTGAATTTGTATACTGTGCACGTTAACCTTTGAGGAATAGGGGTTCTAGACTAAACCTGATGATGGTCATTAAAATGACAACAACTTTTAGTAAGGATTGCTAAAATTTGGATAAGTTAATTTAATTATGTTAATAAGATTAATTATTATCTTCTAGTGTTAAACAATGGTGCTTAGGCTCATTTGTCATTTATAATGATGGTAGTCATTTGCAAGAGAGTATAAAATAAGTTGTGTACAGTTTTAGATCACACTCACTTTGTACAGCTATTGTCTTAGAAGCAGTATTCATGATTCTTAATTGACCGTTTTCTCTTTCGATCATAACATTTACATTACATTCATAATCTCCTTCATCTCTGCTCTTGTCTAGAGAATTGAATATTATACTGGTATGATATAACATAGGCCCCACTTCTTGTGGTGTTGTAATAGTTCTTCTGTGGTCTTGAGTGAGTGCTGTGTTATATCTCATCCATTGTGACATCACTCTGATTTGTTGGATGTTGTCTAAGGCAGAAACTGAAATATCTATAGCACATGTTAGGTTGAGTTGAAGTCCAGAATAAAAGTTGGAATTGATAGGATAGCCTCTGATAGTGACGGAAACTACTGGAACTGGAACTAAATGAGTATAGGCAAGATCACAATAAATAACCGATCATTTAATGTAATTGTCTTACCTTCCAATGTAATATTATAGGTAGCACTAGAACAATGATTGTATATGCCACTTCTTGCTATTTGAAGACAAACAGTGACGTTGTAATCCCCTATTGTCTCTCTACTTGAGGAACATATTCTTAACGATGCTGATTCTAAATATTGACCACTCTCTGTACTGACTGTGTTGTTTTCTCTGGTCCATGTGTATGATACTGTAGCATTCAAGTCAGTACCTGTTAATATAGTAGTACTAGCAGATAGAATTAGTCCATCATCTTGTCCAAAAAACGTTTTTTGGGTTTGTGTTGTAACATTAAGTTGAGGATACTCTTCCACGTTAACAAATATAGTTTTGTTAGTAGTGACTGGTAAGATATATGTATTCTGAGAGTTCAGAGAAATAGAGAATATATAAAGTCCTCCATCTGAATAGTTATTTCTCAATGTAGAGAATAGTAGTGTGTTTGAGTAAATATTCTGTTGAGTTACAGAGTCAGATACTGAGATTTCCTCAAATTCAGTACTGCCATCTTGTCTTGTCCATTTCCCAGTGAATTGAATTGGAGTATTCACAAAATGTGAGTTTACAGTAGAAGTACCGATAAGACTAGCACTAGTGCCTTGTATAACACTTCCTACAGTTTCTATGGTAATTGATGGCATAGGAACTATAAAGGTATAAAAATATATTATATTAAAGATGTGCTACGTAAATATTCATTGATGCGTTGAGGTATTTAGTACTGCTGTTCTAAATATGTGAGAACCAGTTCCATTTTCAAGACACCAATGCTATGTGTAGTGATTTATCTTGAGGCTCTTAATGTCCTGTAAACTATTTGTTCATTTTTGGTTATCCCCTAATATAATAATGGTTGCATGTTTTCGAAATCCGAACCTTTTATGCAAAGTTCTGGCAACGAGTCTGTCTAACATTCATCTTGTAATAACTCTCCTTAATAACAACCACAATAAACACATTAAGTTGTGATTACTTGAACTGCTTTAATGCAGATGCCTATCGAAAATATCTTACAAAGCAATCTTACTGAATACTTGAAACAATCAGATTTATGGCAATGATTAAACAGATAAATCCGATGGTTTATGTAACATTCTTTTATTATTATTAGCTCACTTGTAAGGCTATGGTTGTTGTGCTGATGATATAAACAATAACATGTTTTGAAATTACCTTGAATGACTACCAAAGCAGCTCCCATTGTTGAAATACTAGAAGTTACATGTGGATTACTAGATGTGATTCTAGCAGAGCATGTATAGTTGCCAGCATCAGATGTAGACACCTCAGTGACAGTGAGAGTACTGTTATAACTGGTACCAGATCCAGTGAGAGTGGCACTAGTTCCACTGGTGGCTGCCATAATCATAGAGTTGTTAGGTAAAGTCCACCTGACCTCTAGTCTACCATCAGTTGGGACTTCACTATTCAATGAGATAGAACAAGTGAGAGAGAGATCACTTCCTACAGAGAGTGCTGATGGAGGAGAAGACACTACAACTTGCATAGGAGCACCAACTACAAAAGCAAAAATTGAATCAATATAAATATATATTTCACAGTGAGAATCTTAACCTCAGCTATAGACATGAGTCAATTGTATGTGACTATTATGGCTACTAACCTTTTCTTACATTGTGTAGGGACATAGTTTACAATACATCCTAAAGAATACTTGCTGAAGGAATAACTATAATTTTTTTAATGGGATTTGAGTGTGTTTCATTCAAACTATATTCTCCTTAGCCTCAATTAAATTATTGCCTGTTAGTGAAATATTTATTGACTTGTCAAGTCCTGGGAGTCCCAGCTAGCTAGCTCTAATGAATGACTAATTGGCAACACTGAGTAACAGGAATAATATATCAAGCAGCTACATTTTCCAACTTCTAAAAGGGCAGGGTCACTTAGGTATTGTAGTCAGTAACTTTCCAATTACCCACACAAGCAACATGTAAGCTAGCAATCATTCTAAGCAATCTCATCATGTATTTGGAATGCATACACATAACTATATCCAATCACCCTTCAATTGCACTTAAAGTTTAAGTTTAAATTCAATTCTCACAAGGATCAGCAAGAACAATAATCATGTCTTAAGATGTTTTAACTCACTTTGTACAGTGACATTGACAGATCCAGCAGTTGATGGACTAGAAATAAGATACTGAGTATTGGATACAACAGAGACATCACAAGTGTAGGTACCAGCATCAGATACAGATACAGATGTGATACTGAGTGTACTAGTGAAGTCAGTACCAATACCAGATTGTGCAGCACCACTGAGTGGACCTGCTGGACCAGTCCACATCACTTGGACCATTGCACTAGAAGGTAATGTGTTATCCAATGTAATAGAGCACATGAGGTCCATAGCTCCTCCATTTCTCACTGGACTTACTACCACATTTGAAGGAGCTCTAACTACAATACATATGTTTCAAATTTAACTCCAGTTAATAATTGTTCAACTTGAGAATAATTCAGACTCAAAGTCTGCTATCAGCTCACAACTAATGAATAAGTAATATGATGAAAGATTTTGAATCCTAATCGTTTTCAATATTGCTTTGAGTAAACTAAATTATAGTTCATATTGCAAAAATATATATTATCTAATCACACATTACAAGAAAATAGATTTTTAAACTTACTCTGTAAAGACAGGGTATTGGAGTTACTAACTGTAGAACTAGCTGCCACGAATGCAGCAGATGAAGTGAGACTAACAGTACAGGTATAGTTACTGCCAGCATCTGAATCTCCTACATTCTTCAGAGTAACCTGACTAGTGTAAGAGGTACCAGCTCCAGTAGGAGTACTCCCAGATATGACTGTACCAGCTGTATCAGTCCACACTACCTGCAGCTGCATACCAGAGTCCAACATGTCTGCCAATGTGATATTACAGGTCAACCCTTGAGAGGAGTCCACTAACACAACAGGAGATGTTACCATGACAGCAGATTGTGGCATCACTGTAACACAACACAAAAAGTTGAAAAATTAATTATCTGTGGATATAATAAATGATACTCAACATGCTGGTGCTTAATTATAGCCTTATTAACAAGCTTATTTATATCAGTATATTATAATATTTTATTTTTAATATAAGTGTAAAGAAGGCTAATTAGTATATAAAGGAGAGATAGCTCTGTAAAATTGTATTTCCTAAACTGCAATATTTTACACAAGGCCAAAAGCCAGAGTTTACAAATTGCAAACTAGCTTGTAAACCAATAGTTCACACTTGGTTAGCAGATGGTTAACAACTTTTGTAACTAGCTTGTATACTCTTGGAACGGACACTAATTAACAAGCCAGTTAACAAACTTGCAAACCTGGAATGTAACTCATTGGCAACCACTTTGACAAGTCCGCAACTTTTTGGAAACCACTTTAACAAGTCTGCAACTTTTTGGAAACTTCCATGACATGTCTGTTACGATTTGGTAACTACCTGAACAGATTGGTAACTTCTAGGTAACCACTATAACTGATCTGCAACACCTTGGTAACCACCCTGACAGGTCTGGAACTTCTGTGATAACCCCCTTGTATAAGTTTGCCAACTTCATGAAAACCACTGTTGTAACCCACTTGATAACTTGGTTAATCAACTCAACAGAATTTTTAATTGGAAATAGCTTCAAAACAAACAAACAAATAAAACAAGCAATGCGGTAATTGTTAAATTAAGTCTCTAATTGTCTTCATTGCCTTCATCCGCACATAAAAACTCGGTCACTTGATCTAATGTACACAAACAACAGCAAGAATTAATATAATGCAAAATATTCACAAATATTTGCCTTACCTTCATCACTAGGCTCAGTTTCTACATTCTGGCCTATAAGAGAAAACATACTTCATTATTACAATGAAAAACAACAACAACAACAACAAAAAATCAAATTACAGAGATATCATTACCCAACAGGTCATAAATACAAACAATCTGGGAGGTCTTGCTATGAGTTAGATATTTTAATTAGTTCTATTCATTTGTGCCAATTTGTCTACGTATCTGAAAAGTTGATCAGAAAATTCTAACAGTGGAATCAGAAAATTGTTAGCTAAGGCTTCTGAGATACAGAAAATTAAGAGTTATGAACAACCCTATTGTCATTATTACAAAAAAAAAGTCTTATTGTATTCAGCACTAGCTAGAATTTTTTCTCACACGTAATTCCAATTATTGAAGAAAAGGATATTGAGGAGTCTAAAAGCTACTTGGTATAAATATAATTTATATCAGAATAATTTAGAATATATCAGTATAAACAAAACGGGCAAGTATCAGACCAAGGGTGTCAGTGTGATTGGGTAAAGGCACCTGAAAAGTATCGGCATAACACATAAGGGTATCAGCATAAACCAGGTAAAGGGTGTCAGCCCCCCCTTCTTTATCGGCTGTCGGCCCCCCTTCGGGTACGGGTCGTCTCTCCCCTTCGGTCCTACAATGCGCGCGCCTCGGCGTCTACCCGCCCACCCTCACTTTCCCTTCTATTACAACAAAGACGATAAAATAAATAGCCTATTCAATTGATGCTTTCAAGGGAGCACAGATTCTCTACAATGGACTAGTTTCAACTTTGTAGGACTATTTTCAACTTTGTCAGAGTAGTCAGAACTCTGATGGGTAGCAAATGTGAACTTTAAAAGTACGTAGCATAGGGAAACTACTAAAAAGAGTCCCTTCTAACCCCCCCCCCCCCAGAGGATCACCACTTTTCTCAGTTAGAACCTGCAGATTATAGTAATTTCTGCCTACAATACCTGAAAGTTGTATTTTAGAGTAAGTAGTATTCAAGGACTGACTTGTATTAAATTTAGAGTTCCCATGCTCTTCAGAAAGAGAAATAAGCTCTAAAAAATCTCCTACACCATAATATGAAATTTTCACGAGCAGAAAATCTATCGTAGCTAGGTTTATTTGCAGTATAATCTATATGGATTAGGTCAAGTGTGTCAGTCAGGATTAGGTAAAGTTCACCACCAAGGATTGGGTAAAGTAGTATATTTGCTTTATTTTTCAATGCAATAGAAAAAAGTTTCGCCCCCTGATTGTTGAAAACTTGCACCTTTATGGACTATCTAAATGAAGGCCAGGGCCCAGTACTTGTTATTGCTTCTGCACCAATTTACTCGCACACCTCAAATAAGCCGTGCACATGGTAATGACCCTTTACCAAAATGTTCAAATTATCTTGTTATGCCAAAGGGTCTTTAGGTTAAGTGCATCAGCATGGATTATGTATCAGCAAGGATTAGGTGAAGAGCGTCAGCAACACCGTCATCAAGGATTAGCTGACCCACTTTACCAAATCCTTGTTATACCTGATCCATGCTAGGCACTTTACCTAATCCTTGCTTGCACACTTCACCTAAATCTTGCAGACACCTTACCTAATCCTTGCTAAAGTTGCTGAATACACTTTACCTGATCCATGCTAGGCACTTTACCTAACCTTTGCTGATGCACTTCACCTAATCCTTGCTGGCCTACTTTACCTAATCTCGTAGCTGTCACACTTTACCTAATCCTTGCTGTTACTGTACTTTACTCAATTCATGGTCACTGTACTTTACTCAATTCATGGTCACTGTACTTTACCCAATTTATTATCACTGTACTTTACCCACTTCATGGTCACTGTACTTTACCCAATTCATGGTCACTGTACTTTACCCAATTCATGGTCACTGTACTCTACCCAATTCATGGTC
>WLWD01001533.1_pt1 | contig 104822 bp, 67 predicted proteins | sample 6712731 | NCBI WGS metagenome assembly WLWD01 (sample SAMN12718690, study PRJNA576275) | sponge metagenome | isolation source: marine sponge | host: Mycale hentscheli | place: New Zealand: South Island, Marlborough, Capsize Point | collected 2014-11-01 | reverse complement strand
TACAGTGCTTCCAACTTAAAGAGTGGATTTTTTTAAACTACTGTATAGACCCTCACTACAGTCATTTAACATACACATACCTTTTCTTCATCATCCCAATAATGTTTGCAATAGTAAAACTGCCTGTTTAGAGAATGGAAAATGGAGAACAGCACTTTTCTCATTCACTCTAATATATTTTACGCCATTTTTGTTGACGTCAAGATTTTGCGGTAGTTCGTCATTAAACGTAGCTAGTTAACGAGCTAAGGTCGAACGGTTATTTCCCTGAGCGGTAAGACTGGACTTTCCCTAACTGCAAGAGGCTGTATGGATTCTCATCGTTCTACTAGCAGCAGTAAGCGAAGTCGAAATCAGTCAGAATTGTTGGCTGGTATTACTAACTTGGAGCCAAGCCTATCCAAGAGGTCCTCTTTTTCAAGAGCTGAAGAAAAGCTGAATCAGCCATACCCGTGCAACAATTAGCGGTAAACTGGCGCCCTTGTGCCTGACACAAATACGCATGCGCTGTTTTGTGACGTCGCGTTTACGTGTACTAAAGGCCCACAACCCGCTCTAAACGTCATCATTTGATGACCCTTACCATGCGTGTGTTTTTTTTTTGGTGAAAAACAGCCACAACTCACTTAATTTTCAAGGTATAGCTACTAAAGTTATACATAATAATTTTAAGGCAATTTTACATCATGTGTCATTTTTTTAGAGATATAACTCAATAAATTAAAAAAATCCTGGCTTAAACACTTTTTTCTTAAAATTTAAAATATTTCGAGATTCAAATTTCGTGTGCCCACAAAATCAGGCTCATATGAAACTTCAGGTATTAAAGTATCAGTATACCAAGTTATAGAGATAAGGAAAAATAATTTCTCTTTTTTCAGCTTAAACACTTCCAAATTCACTGTCTTGAAGCTCCCAGTTCCATCACCTATAACCACAAAAATAACCACAAGCCCACAAAATTGTTTTGTCTGTATGTTAATATGACATTAATGTATAATAATACAAATTTTTAGCTTTCTATTACACATACTTGAGAAATTATAGCAGAATTAGCAACCTTAACCAAAAAGCTAAAAAATCCACTCTTTAAGCTGGAAGCACTGTAGTGTTCAGGAGTGGGTGCATTTTGAAGAGCACTGGCTACATTAGCTATATACTATCACACAAGAACTTGGGGATATATCAGTTCATTTAATTAAAAGACTTGTTGTTGTTGTTGTTGTTGTTTTCTATCAGTATAATTGGATTTGAAGTGAAACAAATAAATTTTCTGCTTTAGGTTCAAAGTTTATACCTTCAGGTTTCTTGTCAACTTAGAATTATCAACTGACATATAATTTGTGATGATGTTGGTGTGAAGTATTGCAACTGGGCCATTTGCAATACCAGAAAGTCAACCTTGAAATGAGTTAATAAAATTGTCAACTATGTGTGTTTCATATTGGCGTTCCCGGGTGCTCTGGACCACATCATGTCACAATTCCTTTCACATTCTATAGTTGTGTAATCCTTTCATATCTGGCTGGTGTGAAAGTAATGCAATTATTTAGCTTAAAACACTAAGAAGTTTTGTTGGCATTAGGAATGCTTGCAATAGACTATATCTATAAGTGATTGCAATAGACTATATCTATAAGTGACTGCAATAGACTATAAGTGACTGCAATAGACTATATCTATAAGTGACTGCAATAGACTATATCTATAAGTGACTGCAATAGACTATATCTATAAGTGACTGCAATAGACTATATCTATAAGTGACTGCAATAGACTACATCTATAAGTGACTGCAATAGACTATATCTAATCTATAAGTGACTACATTAGACTATCTATAAGTGACTACAATAGTAAGTGACTGCAATAGACTACATCCATAAGTGACTACAATAGACTATATATAGTATAAGTGACTACAATAGACTATATCTATAAGTGACTGCAATAGACTATATCTAAGTGATTGCAACTATAAGTGACTGCAATAGACTGCAAATGACTATATCTATAGACTGATAGACTATAAGGACTGCTAGACCCAATTGCCAGGACTTGGTCAATGTTAGTTTTGTAGTTGTGTATTTTTTGTAACCCTTTACCATAATCTGATGACTCACAAAGGATTAGTGTTCAGTAACTTTACCATAATCTGATGACTCACAAAGGATTAGTGTTTAGTAACTTTATGTATTATTTGTTTTGGTAAAATATAATTATTTATTCATACTATTTCACACTTTCTATAAAATGTTTAGTGTGCACATTTTGTGTAGTTAATGCCTGTAATTTAGACTTACTGTAGCTATTTGTATGAGTAGTAGAACAGGGTACCTGTGCTATCACTTACTAATAGTAGGCCAGCTTTTGTTGTTGTTGTTGTTGTTGTTGTTGTTGTTGTTGTTGTTGTTGCTGTTTTTGCATTGTAGCTACACTGTATAGTTCACTTGCTATCTCTGGATTCATGATTGGCTTCCTCCAGAACTAATTCTGTCTAATACTGATAGAACTTTATCCCTAAAGAGAATGACATATCGCCTAGAAACTACTCGAGCTATACATTTCCAAGGCTAACGATGCACGCATGTGATTTCACTTAGGTACAGAGTTCCACTTTGTAACTGTGAATGCAATAGCTCTAGCTATGGTCTCAAGTTTTAATAGAACCTATGCATCAGGACATCTTTCAGGCATGCATTTGTCTAGCTAGCATCCTCTCATTCTATATTCTGTCAGCAGTGACTTTCCAACACAAGAACTAAGTTGTCAAGAAAATGCTCCTGGAACTATTTGATGCAACACATAGACTTGTTTTTGTTCATTTTACTGCAAAATGCAAACTATCTCCAAATGAAAATAGGCTGTTTTGGGTAACTTTTAGTTACTGTGTTTCTACAAAAATAAAAAATAAATTTTTGAAAGGGCCAGACTTAACGTTGTTGTTGTTTTTTTGTCCTTTTATGACACTATTAGTTTTAGTTGTAGATACTGATGTACCTCTGAGACTTATTGTCAGTTAGATACTTAAAACAATTCTTCATCAAGACCCAACACACCCAGGCAGTGTGTGTATATGTGAGTTGTGTACTCAATTTGACTAACCACGCCCATAAATTGAAATTGTTAAATATTGCCCACTCAACTACTGAACTCTCTTTCATTAACAGGCCTGGGTCAATTATGCCCGCATAATAGGTCGTTTTTTATTTGAATTTTGAAGTGCAAAGAATGCCATTCACATTATTAAGAGCTGCATAGATGGCCTTTGCTGCTAATAGCTGTTAAATAGTACATAATGTGTATGACTATGAAATAGCCGAGTCTGTGAATCTTCCTAGCTCTATATATATAGTTCCCATGTAGTGAGAGACGCTGTGAGGCTCTATCACCAGTATTGACAGGTCCTTCATCTGTCCGTGAAGCATCTGAAAGATTAAGGCCAGAGAATCCTGTCATCTATTTATGAGATCATTTTGAAGTGCGTCCCCAGATTTAAACTATAGCTAAAACTTTTTTCCCCATAAGTTCACTAATGAGGGTTTTGGGAGTGTTTTCTTACCAGGTGAAATGTGAGCTACATGATAAGAAATTCACACCTGTTGAGTTTTAGTGGATGACTTTCACACACTTATTATATGCTGTAGTTAAGTAGGTATACCGTATGTCCAATCTCCACATGAAATGCTTTTGTAGCTAATGGTCTGCTATAAGTTTCCTGCACTGCAAAGTAACATATGATTTTAATTTTAAATGCCTCCATTGCCATTATCATTGGTGTACTGAGCACAACATCAAAGACAACCGGAAGCCAACCAGCGACCATTTAGAAAAAAAAACCAAAAAAAAAAACACCAGCTAGCAGCATTTGATTATCTCTACTAGGCATGACCTTTCATTCCCCTCAAAAGCAAGACTCCGTGTTTGAACTCTGAGTGAGTGAGAAGAAAGTGCTAATGACTTTTAATAGGCAGTGGATGACTGCCTGTACCTAATGAATTAATCTACTTACAAGTTTAGTTCTCTCTCCATTACTCGTCAGCTGACATGCTCGTCGTAAATTAATTAGGTCATAATTTATATACACACACTATTCATATATTCTACTATCCATTATTATTTGGTTCAGACTCTTTGCAAGTGAATCTATCAACCTCACTTATCCCATCTATAGCTATAGCAGGACACCTGAATCTATCAACCTCACTTATCCCATCTATAGCTATAGCAGGACACCTGAATCTATCAACCTCACTTATCCCATCTATAGCTATAGCAGGACACCTGAATAGTTTGACCAGCTAGGTTCCAGGGGAGGTCGCAAATTTGGTATTCTTTCTTTGGTGGTTGGAAAAAGAATTTACTGTTCCACTAATATTACAAGCATATACTAAAACTTCTTGAGAAGTAAAACTAACAAACACCCCCCTCCCCCCAAACTTGTGGTAATGTGGCATAAAAAAACTAACCAACTGAGGCCAAGTGTCATTTTGACCCCTCCCCCCCCCCTTTCCCCATTCCCCTCCCCCTCCTAACTCCCCTCATTTTTTTACTCTGCTAATCTAAATTAGCAGGTTAAAAAATTCCAAGGATAAAAAAGTCTTTGGGAAAAGAAAATTTTGTTGGTCTGTTGAGAGCAAGACTGTAGCATAGCAGTACCCCTCAACATTGAAGTGTTTGTTTGCTGGCTGGTTGTTGTAGCTCAGTGGCAGAGCAAGCGGTCCTGGGTTCGATTCCCGGTGGCAACCAATTATTTTAATTCTGTATTGTTTGAAAAAGCCTGTGAAAGAGAGAGAATACATCTAATCGTCCTAATTTCACATTCTCTTTCCGGTTCAATGTACATACATTTGAGTTTTAGATGTACGTTCAAATTTGGATGTATTTTCCACTTTGGATATAATGTGAAATTTCGATGTACTTGTGAGTTGGGAAGTATGTACAACTTTAGAAGTATGTGTGAGTTTTGAAGTACATGTGAGTTGACTACATGTGAGTTGAGAAGTTAATGTAGTTGAAGTACATTGAGTTCAGAAGACCGTAAGAGTTGGAAGTACTTCTGAAGGTCACATGTGCTTGTTTGAATTCGCAAATATTTCTGAATTATGTGTGGCTCTGAATTTGATGGTAGCCAAAAAATGTAGTCCCAAATGACATTCTTATTTGGTGATGATTGAAAAAAAAAAGTTTATACATCTTAACTCCCAGTGGTGGCAATGGCCCCTTCTCTAAGGGTTGGTGGGTGGAGTGTTTTAGCCACAACTCCATTCTATATACCTATCTGTGGCCATATCTCCATAACAGCTTATCAGGTTCCCACTTCTTCTTTTCTACCTCCCCTTCCTCCCTTTCTGCCTTCCCCTCATCTGAGTCAAGTGGTACAGTTAGCGGGACTGGGAATACTGCAGCCTCCACTGGGAATACTGCAGCCACTGATAGTGCACCAGTGCCAGTGGCTGAGGTTGGCCAACACATCATTGAAGGTCTACAAGTAGATGTCATCTTTCCAGACTCCACCTACCTACAGGATGTCAAGGCCGAGCTCAGGAAGGTGTTCAAGCAATGGTACTTGAGAAGATACTTGTTTGACTATTTATTGATTTATTCTATTATTGCATTTAGTAATCCTTGTAGCTATGAGGAACTGATGGGCTACTTCTCCAGGTCAGGTATAAAATCTCCCAATCCATCTCCAGCCCCTCCCCTTCCTCCTGCCCCTGCAGTTTTTGGTCACACCTTCATGGATCCCATGTGAGTCTGGGTATTTTAACACTTATACCAGGCCCAGTCAAAAAAACAAAAAACAAAAAACAAAAAATTACAAGGGACAAATCATAAAAACATGCCCAGTTTATATTGGCCATAATGAAAATTGGATTTCATTACCTTAAATAATTAAATACGCTTGGTTTTTTTCCCAATCCACGTGGATATTTTTTTGAATAAAATGTTTGCATCTTATTGGCTTACTTTTCATTTATTTTTAAACTAGAAAAAAACATACATGCCAAACAGATGGTGTATCTATAAATTGCCTAATCAACCCACCTAATTTGGCTGCATCATTTATTATTTTATTTGTTTTATAAACTCTTCTATGAATAAGGGGTTACTGGTTACCCCCAAACCCACTGCCTGTGAGTCTGCACACTCAAGAATGTGGACAGTCTTGGTGTAAAGTTTACATGCAACTTGACTAGGGGACAATATTGATGGCAGGGCAATTTACTATGGCAATATAATTATTTGGATAAGAAGTCATTTAAAATTGAGGTTGTTTGAAATGCCCATAATAGCCAAATGAATTTGCTAGAATTAAACATTTATATTTTGATTTTTATTAGATCCAGTAGTGCTGATGGTTTTAACCCACCCCTCCCACCTTCTGACTGTCACATGACTGGTCATGTGAGTGATCTGGTGGCACTGAATCTGGAGGTCAACACGAGCGCCCTCAACATCAATGATCGAGTGACACCAGAAGAAGGGATCAACTCTGCTACTACTGCAGACAACACTCACGATCTTAGACCTCGTGACTTCCTGGATCTCTTGGACACCACGCCCTCTGCAGGAAATCACCACGCCCTCCTCCAGCAACCCCACACGTCATCTCCAGTGATGTCTTCTCCACTTTGCTGGTCAAACACTCCCTCTAGACCCAGGCTATTCCCACACAAACTCTACTGATGACTGAACTCCACCAGTCCCACCCTGGTAAGCCATCCACCAGCCCCCTCCTTTGTGGCAAGCCAAACCCTGGAGATTAAAAGCCACACAGCAGATCTAAACCTACCTATCAATACTATTATAGTAGAATGAATATCTCACTTCATATGATCACTCACCTCATTGCAATAATAAAAGGTAATTCAATTAATATTCTTATATAATATTGACACTATCAATATTAATACAGATACTAATTTGAATATGAATACATGTTCCTGTACTGCCTAGCACTGCTATACAGTTTACACATTATTTTGAACCATCCCATTTCATATACACATCAGTAAGTAACCAGTTACAAAAATAAGCAACCACTTACTCAAAAAACTGTTAGCCATTAGCCAAAACAAAATATTATACATATAAACAAAGTATAAGGTAAGTATAATACTGAACGAAACAATACGCCGTGTGCACGCACACTCACATACAAACTTGCACAAGACAGAACAAACAAAAGGGTACTGGGTACTGGGCCCCAGACTCTTTCACTAGAAGTGTCAGTCAAAGTAAACACAATAAATAAAGATGACATTATGTGATGAAAGATTGAAGATTCAGAAGGCTTGTTGGTAGTATTCCTGAAACTGCTGAGGTGATGGGTAAGGGTTCTCACTGAAATTGGTGTAGCTGTAGTAGGCTGGGGAGGCGTGGTCCATGTGTGAGAGAGGTTGTTGTGGCCATGAACACACAGGGGGCTTGGCTGGAGAGGTGTAAGTGATGTAACTGGCTGGAGAATACATGCCTGCAGGATGGAGGTGGGGAGACAGGTCTGGGCCTCTTGGGGTTGGGACAAATGGAGCAGTGGCGGCAGCTGTGGCCACAACAAAATGGTAAACTTGATGAGAACTATAATTATCTTCATTGTTGAAAATAAGGAGTAGTTGATTTAAACCAGTGGGTTTGCTGCAGTTGTTGTAAAAGTGGATCAATTAAATTTGGTGCCATAAGCCATTAAAAAAAAAAAATTATCTGGTTCAAGTTAAACCTGCTGCTAGCTAATCTTGGTCAGCCACTATTGCATGGGGAGATCAATAAATCAACCAGCATCTTGGCTTCCTCAACCCTCACTGGTTACATACCAAGTGCACTGGTCCTCTAGGAAGAGCCACACAGTTTTTATCAAGTGCCCATGGCAGATAGAGTAATGATGTGGTTGTTGAGGGGAGGATTGGGTTGAACATTGGATGAATGGTCAGGAATACTTGGGATGTATAAGAGACAATTAGGATAATGCACCCTCTTATTCACACATTTCAAAATAGGTCTCTTACAAAACCCACCCACTGATTAGTTGGTAATTCTTTGGTGGTAATAATATAGATTTATTAAATTTTATAATAATAACTAGTTGTGTGCTCAAATCAGCGAGCCTTGTTCGGTTACATAAAACTACAGTATTATTACATAATTTATTTTAGCTTTAGTACATACAAAACGCTCTACAAAAAAAAAAAAAGCTCTCCCCCCCTCCCCAGTAGTGGTAGCTTCCTTTTTAATATTGAGCCATTCTGACTACCAGTGGCTCTTGACAACCAAAAAGTGGCACTTAGCAGCCCCCCTAAACGACAAAGTTTTGAAATTACATCTGGTAAAGGGTTTTCAATGTGTTAGTAACTAGTCACAGCAACTTTTTGGGGGGGGAAAAAAAAGCGTGTTTCGCAGGAATTTGGAGCCTAAGTTTAAAGTAAGCCTTGCTTAATGCTGCAAGAGAGCTGGTTCATACAGACTACTGCATGCATTCCGCGAGAAGTCTGTCTAATTCTTTGGGTGGAATATTCTCAATTTTCGCTTTTCATTTATCCCTTTACACCAACAACACCACGTTCTCAAGTTGGGTAATGTTTCTTTGGAGTTTTGCTCGCCTAAAGACTTCTTAATTCCTCCATCGTCAAGACTAACTGATTGTTCACTCTCAATGGTACAAGATGGCGGTACTTCTTGCCTTTCACATTCCCTTTCTACTCCACCTCGAATATTAGAGAAAAGATTAAAAAAAGAAAAAAAGAATCTAAAGACTTCTTGGCAACATCCATTACATTAGCCACTCGGTTTCTATGCCATTCGCACATGACCAGTACACAATAAATTGAGATACCGCGGGAATATCACTCGTCTGTTGGTGGCATTCATGCTCGCACTCTTGTAAATGCTAGCCGACAGACTCGTGATATTATGTGGTATTCAATGATTAATCTATATATATATAATATACCCACCACCCCTAACAGTATCTCGCTCGCTTGATAATAATAATAGTAATAATAACAATAAATATATATTATTCATTTGATACAGGAGAATATCACGAGTCTGTTGGCTTAGTATTTACGCGAGTGCCGCAGGCACGAGCGTAAATACCGCCAATCAGACGAGTGATATTCTCGGGTATCCAATGGATAATAAATTTATTAGGCTGCTCATGCGCGAATACCTTGGTAACAAGAAATTTACCTAGGGGGACGTAATAACCCAACGTAATAACTATGAACACAGGTGATATGGAAAAATATTGCCCTAAGCCACATCCTGTTTACTTTAATGCATTTTCTATGTGGCAACAGTTATCAGGCTCTGTTCAGTACCTAATAATATGTAATATTAGCAATAAAAAATAGACAAACACATTTGAATAACCCATTCTATTACTATGATAGACAAACACATTTATTTGAACAACCCATTTTATTACTATGATAGACAAACACATTTGAATAACCCATTCTATTACTATGTTATTGTGATATCGCCATCATTCTGACACACCCACAAATACGTGCACGTTCCCTCCATGGAAGTTGAGCTATCTAACAATGTATAGGCAGCCGATAAAAACTGACTAGAGTAGAAACTAATGAAATCTACAATATCTACAACAAGAAACAAAGACTGTAGCGATATCAATGGACAAGGGCAAAGGTTACTCTGGTATAGTAACCTTCAATCAGACAAGCGGACCACTGCTATCAGCAGCCACCAGCATCCCTCTACAGCAGGTACCCACACTCTGGGGAAATGACCTTAATAACATTATGGACTACTGAAAGCAAGAAGTTGAAATATTCACCATACCTTCCACAGGGCATCCCAGCTGAACTAAAGCATGTTCAGCTGCAATTTCCCTAGCCTCAGCCAGGTTCCTGCTCATCTTTGGTGGCACACAAGTCAGGGCTAGACTGACAATGGTGACTTTGTACAAGAACAGAGTCTCAGTTTCTCCTCCTCCTCCACAGGCAACTGAACTGGTTGAAGTATGTAGAGAATAGATGGGGCAGCTCCAATTGTTCCTCTGACATAACTCCTCTAGCAGCTAGAAAAGAATTGATATAATGGGAACTTGTTATTCTAATTTACCCTCACTTTTCCTAATAATTAAATTATAATTTTTTTTTCTATACTGAGCACATCTGGATCATGTGTCATAGCTACAAGGCTGCTTCAAAGGTATGAACATCTTAGCTATTAGCTGTGAACATATTACAAAGTAAAAGTGTAATATGAGAGTAAAACTATTGCCTACTGCCCCCTCACTGTTTAGTTTACAGTTAGATATTAGATATATACAAACTGTTCAATGGTGGCAATGTCTTACTGGTGTACCCATGGGAGACTTATAAGCTATCTAGCATCCCTGGACCACAATGAGGACTCTGGACTGCTTTACTGAAAACATAAGCACTTCACTTCTCTATAAGTGGAAGTTGGCTTTCCTCAAACACAGCTTTATTAATCCTCCTAACAGAAGACTGGATAAGGTAAAAGTGACAATTTTAACTTAAAATGTAAAGTCTCCACAAGTTTCACACCTTTAATTAGACTCGAGATGCAGGTGCTCTTCTTCAACCCAAACATGATATGTCTCATCTACTCACCATAGCAGAAGACTTGCTGCTCTTAGTGGCTGAAGCGGCAGTGGGAGGAGCAACGACAGAAGGGGGTGTGGCCACAGGCACTTCTAGCATTGTCCCAGCAGCTGATCCTGCGTGTGTGTTGGGTACGGGGGCAGCAGCAGTCGCCAGGGGAAACTCCTGCAGAGGGGACGAGCAAAACCATAAATGAGGTAAGTCTGTAACAATAACTATACATCATTATTGATACTGTTCAAAACTATTGACCATCAATAGTTCTATATAGCACTATGTACATATTAGTAATAATTTACAGCCACAGTAATTGGGATTAATAGCGAGGTGTAATCCAATATAAGTTAGAGGGCTAGGGCTATCATTGGATATTGTGAATCTGCTGAATTTACATATCTGAAACTTTGAGCCGTGGCGTCTGAGTGTAGAGACCAAAGACTTAACTTTACTAATTCACATTACCCCATCCAACTGTTTTAGAGCATAGTGCAAAGGCTAAAACCTAGAGAAAGGTTCATGACGTTAAAACCTACAGCATAGCAACAAGCGTCCACACTCGATGCTGCAGAGCATGAAACTACTAGTAGATTCACATAACAGACCAATCAAATTGCTCGCATGTGACTAGCTACATTTTAAATACATAGGGTTAAATCTAGGTAATAGTTTGGAGAGGACATGATTGGCTGACTCTGTGCATGTGATTTACACAAAGTCGCACCGATAGAATTCTGAGTGGAAAAAAAGAAGAAAAAAAAAGAAAAAAAAAAGGGTATGGGTAAATCCCGCCCCCAAGTACAAGCTTATTTGAATGCATTGAAAGCAGCTGCTGTTGTCAAGGCACTATATCATGGTAGAGCAGACTCAGGTAATAAAGAATTGTTAATTACATTTTACCAATTAGTGGCTGGGGCTAATGGCCAGTTCACATGTAGTATAAACAGCTTGCAATAAATAACAGCTGGTCATTTGTTACCTCCACTCTTGGAGAAAGTGCAACAGCACTAATTAAAAAAACAACAACAACTTAATCACAACCTTTCAGTTTTAAATTGTAGCGTAGTAAGGGGTTTAATTTCCATAGTAACCACTTGCTGCAACTAACTGTTCGACTTGAAAAAAGAAACAAAAATACAAGCACTTCTAAAGAATTACCACACAGTTGAGCCTAACCCTAAATTTAGACTTGCTTGCTGCTGTAGAAAAAGCGGTGTAAAGGCAGCTTTAACAACACACAACACTTTCACATACACTTGTTCACTGGATATACCAACACAATACAGTGAATGTCAGTTATCCAAACACTTCAGTTAACTGAACACCCAAAATCTAATAGTAGCACGTGCAGACACAAATAATTGCTTGACCACGCCCCTTCATTAGTGGGTTTTATAATACATTTTCTAGTCATCTGAACATTTCAGTTATCCGAACACTTCTCAGTACCAACGTGTTGGGATAGCTGACATTCTACTGAACTTACTTTCATGACTGGACTAATGGACAATGAATTTTCAAGTACAAACAATTCTGTCAGTAGGGAGTATAGCTATGACAAACAGTGCATTAATCAAGACACTTACTATCGACACTAATTCAAATAGAATATAAACTTGGTAAGTTCGTAAGACTTAATTGCATCCTCAAAAAATCAGATATGTCAGAGACAACCAAATTTGAAGGGAAAATATTAACAGGTAAAGATTGATAAAACAATTCTGTCAGTGTAGTATGGGGACAGGGTCAACCTCCAAGCGAACACAAGGGTCAAAGTTCAAAGTGACATACATACATCCACACATAATTAATTAGTGGTGTGCTCGAGCACAAATGGTGAGCGAGCCTAAAACTGCACTATTGTTAAATGATGGATTTAACTTCTGATACTCAAGCTACTAAAAAAGTCAAGTTTTTAAATTACGTATACGGTAAAGGCATTTAATGCCATAGTAACCACTCCAGGCAACTGTTTGAATTGAAAAACAACAACAACAACAACAACAAAAACAACAAATCACGTTATTTAAACGTTTTCTTTGTGATATTCTTTAGCTAAGTAGTAGTTGTAACGCACAATACTTTCACACTACTGAACATACCTACAATACTTTACCTCAGTGGTTAGTCTAGTGGACAATGAATTTTCAAGTATATGCTGTTGCGTAGGGCTTATAACTATGACAAATAGCGTATTAACTTACCACTGCCACTAACTCAAATAGAAATGGAACTCCGGTAAGTTTTTGAGTTTTAACTGCACCCGCAAAAGAATTCAAGCAGTAAACAATTCTATTTCTAGGGTGATATGGGCAATGATCGGTAAACCAGAAGATTCTGTTTAGTGAAGTTTGGGACGGGATTGAACTCTGAGCTAACACAAAAATACGAGAGGGTCAAAGTACAAAATGACATACGTAAAGTCACACATATATAAACAAACAAATACCCACAATTTTCAATTGTGCTACCCCTGATAGTGTCTCACTTGTGCTACCCCTGATAGTGTCTCACTTGTGCTACCCCTGATAGTGTCTCACTTGCTCACCAACTACGAGAATGACGATGAAGAGAAAACAGTGCTGCTGGGTCCGCTACGCTTTACACAAGTTCAGGCATTAGGTCTGCTCCATGACAATATTTGGCTTGCTTTTCAAGGCCAGCAACTCATATAGTCTACAGGTTCACTACTTTTATCTAGACACTATACCAATTTACTTAATTAGTGGCACGGGGGAAAAGGGGGTTACACATACTATATATAAAAACAACAACAAAAAAAACAACAAAAAACAAAAACAAAAAAAATTAAAAAATAAATCAACAAATAAACACCACGGACTCTCGATTGTGTAACCCTTGTAAGTGTCTCACTTGCTTCGCTCACTCGCCAATAATATATATTCCAGGTTAGATATTTTTACAATACTATTAGGAACATGAACCATTTCACACAGGTGTTACCTCACGTCCCAACTCTTTGGTCTGTCAATATGACTTCAGGCAAGGCTTAACACTCCTATGGGGCTTCTAAATACAAAGACATTTCACACAGGCTTTGGTGTGTGGACTATCTCAGAGTTGCTAACTTTTCAAATCGTAGTTTAGGGACACTAAGCCACACCCCAGAAAACACCCAAAACCACATCAATTACAAGGAAGCAATGACAACATGATATTAAAGCATCTATTTACCCAATTGTTAGTAGCTTGCAATAGTTTCTGTCTAATATATATTGTGAAAAAAACACACACCATATAATGGAACCAGCGACAGTAGGTAGTGGTCGCCGACGACCAATTGAAAAAAACGTGTGGCAACCTTACTTCCAATTGAATGTACTTTTTCTCTCTAAAAAAAAATTTTTTTTTTAGAGAGAAACGAACCCTAATCTTGAATAAAGAAAGCATTTGTGAGTTATACCAACAACTATTGGTGGATTAGCTAAGTAACATCTTCACAACTTATGCTAGTAGTTCATCATTTCCAGGCAAACAATAGAAAGAGTATAATTCCATTGTGGGACAATTGTTAAGTGACAAATCAAGGACCCTCCTGGAGTTTTCAGGACAGCTGGCAAGTACCTACATTGATAGGAGGCAAGGTGTTGGTTCTTGGTCACCAGTGTATCTGGCAGCCATTAAAGACTTCAGCACAACAATAACATAATTTTAAGGTAATAAAAGGGTAGAAAACATCCTACACAGATTTCAAAAGCTAGTAACAACTCTTACCTTACTTTATCCAGTAGAGTGGAAGACTATTGGAGTTCTAGGCTAGCAAGCAGTTGGGGAAAATGGCGTGCCACCAGTAATGCATCACAACTAATTCTACTCAAATTTCCACAAAACATAAAAGAGGGAGTCGGCCAGGGCACACAGATGTCTACACAGGCACACTCTTAGGCAGGTGAATCAGCTGCTAATGAACATAACCACATGGGGTTAAATGGCATAGTAAGTTTGTGAGTGAGGTGTGTGTACATTCTCCCTTGATTTTGAACAAAAGGCAAAAGGAATGGAATCTAGGAATAATGGGCAAGGCTTCATATAGTGGGTAGGGGCCCCCCCCCAGTGGAAGTTAATATAGTGCAATAGCTAACTTGAACTCTTAGCTAGTAAGATTATGAAATCCATGCATGTGACCAAACACTGATCAGTGTAGTATATACTCTCATAGGCATGTGCATCAAAGTAGTGTGGGTTTAATGGGTGTGGCTAAGTACAGCAGTGTTCCCTCCCCTCCCTACACCCAATCCTGTATGACACCCTGAGATGATGGGCGTGGTTGACACATACATACGTACATAAATACATACATACTTAGACATACACACATACAGTAAATAGGAAACCTATAAATTCACATTTGGTTAATTTGTTTATTGGTAATTGGGAGTCACAGGTAATTAATAAATATGTGAGATAGTAGCAGAGGTGGGATGCTACAGAGTAATGATTATTACTAGTGATGTGCTTCAGCACAAGTGGCGAGTGAGCTGGGTCTGACTGAAATTTAAATTTGAACGCTAACTGCTAATAATTTTTGTTAGTTTAAAATATTTTAGTTTAGTTTATTGCTATTCTTTAGCAACACACAACACTTTTATACATACTTGTTCACTGGATATACCAGCACAAGACCTGCTTTGTATTCTCTTCTTGACTTCGACTATAGGACAAAGGATTTTCAAGGGGTAAGCAATCAAATTTCCAAGGATGATATGGGTAAAGATCGGTAAACTAATGGTTTTCGTTTAAGCTAGTTGCCTTTACAAAGTACGCTCGTTCAAAATGCTCTATTGTACCAGAGCTCTAGCAGTAGCATTATGTTGTATTCTCTTAGTGACTTGACTATTGGAAATTTTCAAGTCAAAAATAATCTGTTAAGAAGGCATAGAGTACAGTGCACTGACTAAGTTACCTTACCACTGCCGCTAAAAGAATGAATGCCTGGTTTCCCCCCCCCCCTTTTCCTAGCATTATTTCAAAGTCTTTTTCTCCCAAATTTCTTGCACCCACGCTAATGTTTATGTTTTTGAGTAGCCTCTGGGGGTGGACACACATTGATCACTTTGAACTTTGCCATATATATACGTACAGTAGAACCTCGCTTATCCCCGGACCTCTACCTCCCTCTACCGGGCAGCTGCTATGTACCTTGTGGTTAGGTAAAGTATCCCAACTAGCAAATTTGACAGCTGCTTTTGGATAGGCAGTTGAGCTGGCAGCACTATTTTGAATGCATTCTGAGATACGGGCAAACCTGAGGGCAAATCTGAGATACGGGCACCCCTTGAAACCAGGATAAGAGAGGTTCTACTGTATACCAAAATCTCAATTGAGACTTGTTAGTGAGAGTCTCGCTTGCTCTCCCAATTAACAACTTCTGGTAAAGACTTGATCCTAGCAGAGCTGAAATTTCATTTTCTTTCCAATTGCAGCATATTGAAGAATGACACAGGTCTTGGAAAGCTACAAAAGAAGACTTTATACTTTTTCAATGTGTGCAGTCAACAGGCAAATACATTTCAACTTCCAAGGGGTGCTGTATAGAGGTGAGAGGTCAAATCAACAGTTTGTTTTAATGGTAACCCTCTCCTGATTAGCTCATTCTCTGAGATTATTTTTGAAAATGTGATAAATAAGAAAACTGTGCACCATCTGTGCCACACTAGTTACAGTAGTCAGTAAGCAATACTCAATTTTTATTTATTATTATTATTACTATTATTTTTTTAATTATTATTATTATTACTATTATTTTTTTAATTATTATTATTATTATTTTTTTAAATTATTATTATTATTATACTATTATTTTTTTTAATTATTATTATTATTACTATTATTTTTTTAATTATTATTACTATTATTTTTTTAATTATTATTATTATTACTATTTTTTTAAATTATTATTATTATTACTATTATTTTTTTAATTATTATTATTATTACTATTATTTTTTTAATTATTATTATTATTACTATTATTTTTTTAATTATTATTATTATTACTATTATTTTTTAAATTATTATTATTACTTATTTTTTTATCATTATTATTTATAAGTTATAGTTATAAACCAAAATTGAGGTTTGTATGCGATTTATAAACTCCGAGACACGAGGGCGCAGCCCGAGTGGCGAGGATTTATAAATCGAAATACAAACCTAATGATTTTGGTTTATAACTATTTTATAGCCCAAACATAAACAACGAGCAAAGTATAGCGTTAAGCTATCTTAGTAATTGTATTAAAGTACCCAAACTCTTCATTATTCCATTTTGCTTTGATCTGCCTTCCACCATAATTATGGTTGCTAAGAACTATATCAGACTTTTCCCCGCTAATACATTTTCTTACGAGCATACCAGACTGTATCAGATTTATAGTTCTTAACGACAAGCGCGGTCGCTCGGGTAACGGGCTATAATTATTATTATTTTGTTATCGTTATAACATAATACTTAGTGATCCTTTATTCTCAATATACATATCCACATTGCTAACCCCACCTGAGTCTAACTCCACGTTCGTACTCCCATCCTGGCCTGCCACTCAGTGATACCTGAGGTCTACCAGTGCCAGTGATAGCTATTCAGAGTTGACCACTAAACACACCATAAGATCAAGTGTATATGTATTGTGTAAATGGTGTGTGTGTGTGTGTTTGTATGCATGCATGTGTGCACGCACGTGCATGCTCGCTCATGAATGTGTTTAGACAACTTGAATGAGCAGCAATGCATGCACGAGCATGTTTTTGCGAGACATAAGGCAAGGGGGCGGGGGTGGGTATATAAAGCTTTTAGAGACCTGAAAAAACAGAATAAAAAATAAATAAAGAAGTGGAAGTACACTAAAGAGAGGAGTGGCTACTTAGTTTTAAAGTTCATTCCACTGTCAGTGGATATAGGAACTCAGTAAGAGTTGTATGAAAATATCTAAGTTATGAGGAGGCATCAGGTTTTGTAAGAACATCTACACAGCAGATATGAAATATGTAATAAAACAATAAGTAGATAATCATCACAATGATTACAATATTAGCCGGGCACCTTGGGATGAAAGAACGCTTGCTATTTCGAATTGCCTGCAACTCAAATGTATCAACTTTGCATACAAATGTCACCTGTGTGTTATTCAAACAACAATTCTGGAAAAAATGGTAAGAAAATATCATTTTGAAAATGCTAACTTTTGTATATCTATTATGGGCCTCTGCTCCTCCTCCTACTATCAATCAACTGACTATTTCTATCTGCCCATTATTATAAATCTGTCACGTGGTATTTGGTGGTTTTATCGCCTATTCCTCTTCGAAAGGTGTTAAGTATGCTCCTGTTGCCATTTTCATACTTACCATTTTGTGTTGCTTCTCTTCATAGCTATACAAGGTCTATCTTTAGAATGTAGGCTTAAAGTGTTAGCATGCTTCTCTCCCTCATTTTCCATTTTCCAGTTTACTGTTTACTGTTGTAATTGCATTGTTACCTGTTGCGGTAAAAGAATTACAGACTTATAGCTGGCACAATGGCTGAAGTTTCAGTCAGGTATGTATGTATTCTAATTTAGTTACCCAAATTATAGGTGTCCTAAAATAATGGGCAACAAGCATGCAGTAATACTAATAGTAAACATGAATGGCGAGTAAGCTACCCTAGCTATAAGTTCTGATTAGTGCATGCTAGGAAGCTGGGTGTGGTTGGAATCACCGACCGTACTTTTCAACACAGCACAGCAAACTCAAAAGATGTGGAGTGAAAACAGGGATTTGGAGATGCCATCTTACCGTGATGCTTGCTTCATGTTAAAATTCCTGTAGTGAAAATCAGGAGGGAAAATTTTCTGACCTCTTATATTAAGAATATTTTAGTCCTGGACACACCCATTAATAGCGGCCTCTGGCCACACTCATCTACTCTTGCTATTTGTGCACAGGCAGGGATTTTTTTAGGCCTTTTACCCCTGAAAATGGTTTTGTCCCCCTGAAATGATCTTCATGGTAATATTTACAAAATTTTCATCAGTTTTATGATGAGAAACCCCCCCTCCCCTCCCCCCTGAAACTTCAAAAATGTTGATTTGACCCCCTCTCAAGTTTGGTTCTAAAAATACCCTGTACAGGAAACAATAAAATGGGAATATTGGAATACACAGTGAGAAAGCTGAAAATGATTGACTACCTTAGCAACCACACACACCTTGGTGTTGGTGTATTGAAGGGGTGTGACCTAATGCTGATGCCACAACCACTAAGGCCACACTCTATTTTACTAGCTGGAAAGTTAAAATGGCTACCATTGAAAGAATAGGTGGTGCCTAGCAAGAACAATGGAATTCTGGTAAGTGCATAGCTAAGCTAGAAACTAAGTCTATCTTCTCTATGAGGATTAAGTTCAAACATTCTTCTTGGTATCAACTCTATGACTTGAGAATGAATAGCTAACTTGGTACTATTTATTTACAAAAACAACAACAATTAACACTTCCTTAAGCCAGAAAAATAAGACAAAAATAATTAGTTAACACTTTCTTACAAGCTTATCTTTCAATGGATTTGAACAGAGCTACTATGGTTACTACAAAGTTGCTAAAGCAGTTTCAATCCATCTTTTATTAGCTGCCACGTAATCAAGCAGAGGTTGTGTTGAAGTAAACAGGCAAGAGAGAAGAAATTGAAGGGGTTCATTGATAAACTACTCTATTACTTTATGCCTTCTTATTGTTTACAACATTACAGCTAGGTTAGCTTGTTGGCATTTGTGCTGAAGCTTACTTGTAATTACTGTAACATACTTTCAATAATCCATCATTCTCGGATCAAATAATTAGAATAATAGCAAATTTTCTTGTTCTATCAGCCAATATTATGCTCATTAAAACTCAGTCCAATGTTTCGACTTCTTGCCAAAAAGTCGAAATGTCGAGTTAAGTTTGCTATTATTATAACATACTTTAAAGACCACTCTTACCTGCTCAGTTAACCTCTTTGTTCCAGGAGTCTGATGCTGAGGGTCATAGAAGGCTTGCTGAGGAGAGGCTGGCTGGTAAAATGGCGGCACTAGAGTAGGTGGTCGCACTGGGCTGCCTGGATACAGCATTCGGGGGGCTTGCTGGCCGGACGTAGGTGCAAAGGTCATTGGGTACAGGACTTGGCCTCTGACTCCAACTGGACTGGCAGGTTTGGGGAGTCGGGGAGAACTAGAGAGCATGCACGCTCCCATACTGTTCCGCATCATGAACCTGCAGCAAGTGAGAACAGCCATTTCTAAATAGGGTGGTGGTTCATGTTGGACTTGGTGCGAAATAACAAGGAATGGAAACATTGGTATCAAGGAATTGGTGTCTGGGAATGAAACTATCATAACTTTGGTGTCAGTTGTCCCTGGGTATTCCCGGGAGTCTCCACCCATGTATGGGTGTGGTTTATAGTCACACTGCCAAATTGTCAGCATGGGGATATGGGGGGTAAGCCCCTGTCAATATTTATGCCAGATAAGTGACTTCAAACATGAAAGGCTTATCGACTATTTAAAAGGTTATTTGGAATGAAAGATTCAAAAAATTAAATAAAATACCAAAATTTTGCTACGACCTCCTTTAGGATTTTTCTACAGTCCCATGGGACAATTACCAGGTACTACTGGACAACACTCGTTATATTCAGACCGTTCAACTCATTAGTGAGTAAGGAAGATTGCTTCAAAGTGTTGCATAAAGCAAACCTTACTGGATGGATTATTCTGAAGCATTTGAAAGATGAATGATTGGATGACACATTATTTGGTAAAATAACTTATCAACACGTTTGCCAAGATACATTGTTGCATGCATGCTATGGTGTGGTGCGTGGGCGTAAATATGTGGCGGTGCATGTGTTAGTGAAAAGGAGAAAAGAAACAGGTACAACTACAACAAACCAAGTGGTGCATCATGTCTTTACACTAGTATCCAAGCGGTGCATCATGCATACCTAATGGTGTGGCACCACTTAAGAAAGCCCTGGAGAGAACGCTGGTTTGAATTGATATATTTTTGGTGAACTATTGCATTAAAAAAAGTTTTTGGAGATGTTGTTTACAGAAAATGAAGGACAATGTGTGAATCGATTCTGACATGTATATGTAAAGTTACTCTCCTTATCTGTAAATACATCTTCGTTTCCAATCACACAGACAAGTCTCCACACAAGCCTGATCTTCAAGCTATTCAACGACATCAGCTGATGTGCATGGTGCTATTTAAAATGTCCTGATGTTCTGATGTTGTGTGGACCATCAAATAACTTACAGGTAAGTGAGAATTAATTAGTACTGTAGAGGTAGGGAAAGAGAGAGAGGGAGTAGTGAGTGTGTTAGTGTAGAGTATACTGTATTATGTATATATTATATAAGCAGGGCTTCATACAGGATTTTTTTCTAGGGAGGGGGTGGGGATTTATTTATTCCTACCTAGGATAGCGTGTGGCTAAATAGACCACAAAGAGGGGAAGGTATGGGTCTTCGAGCTTGAGGGAGGAGGGGTAATGCTAATATGAGCTGCTTTGTTCACTGTTACACTTCAGTGGTATAGAGGGATTTTTTCAGAAACATTTAAACTTTTGAACATAATTCTTGTCCTTCCAGTTGGAACAGCATCAGTTGAAAGATCTTTCAGCTATATAAAGCTCATTAAAACCCGTATACGCAACAGTATCACTGACTAAAACCTTCGTCAACTCATGAGAATTGCCATTGAGGGGCCTGAGCTTTTGGCTGTAAACTTTGATGAAGTTCTAGAGATTTTCAAACAAAAAAAAACAAAAAAAAAAATATAGAAAAATTGTGCTTTGATTTTCATTTTTTAATAATAAGAAAGAATTTGCTCTAAGTTACCATTTATAATTATAATTAAGTCACCAAGTTTACTAAATTTGTCACCTACTTGTTTAGTACAAGAGATAGTTATCGAGTTTCTTGTTAGCACTCCTTCAGACAGCATTTTACATAACACCTCTCAAACTATATATAGTTAGTATTGGTCCAAAGAACAGCTCTGATGCATTTTTCAATACAATTAAAGTGTGGTATTATTTTGAAATACCACAGCAGTGGAAAACTAAAATAATGATCTGATTGGTCACGGCCGGCTGGCAACGTTCTGGTGAAATTACTGGGCAACACTATTTAGTAACGGAAAGGAAAGTATGACTAATAGCAGAATCAGAGTGGGATGATTTCTGTGACAAAAATATAATACATTCTTAACTGCAGACACAAATTATTATCTCCGGCTATAGTATTAACACGTGATAGCACGGAGAGCTGAAGTATTTGGGTTAACAGCACTTCGTGTGGCGAGAAATTTCACTCAAATCCGCCAGTATCATAATACTACCAAAAGGAGAAGCAAATCAATTGTATATAATTTTGTGCAGTACACGTTGTCGCTACGTTTTCCTCATAACAGCTTCTAAACATGCGCTCAAATTCAGTTGTCGTTCATCGCTTTATTTGTTAAAACACTAGCTGTGGAAGAATGCTGTGAACTAGTTCTGAAACCTGGTTCCTCTAATCAGACTCTGTCTTACCAGCTATCAGTAATCCACTTATCCAAGACATAACACTGCCGTGGAGTTTTGAGGTGTAAATGATGAATGATGTCATAGGTAGGTGTGGCAAATCAGTCTAATGGATTTTGTAATTAGCTGATGTTGTTAATATTTCTTGAATATATTACAAAAATATCAGTCTCAGCTTTAATACACTATATTATGTTTTAACTATTAACTCGTTAGCTTTTTTGTACCAAATGCAAAACCACAGCAACACTAGTAACCTCAAACCAACATCTCTCACTGAAGCAGCTAACCATAACGTGTTTTAATAACTTGCACTGGCAAAAATAACAGTAACAAAAGCTAAAACAACAAAAACTAAAAACAAACAAACAAACAAACAACAACTAACAATTAGTTTTTGTCTGCTTTATAATTCAGCGAAGCGAGCGGAGCTGACTCTCTAATGAGTTCACGATATATATATATATATATTTAGGTCTAGAAATTGTTTTTGTTCTTGCGTGGGCGTACGTGTGTTACCCTTTCTCCTACGCGCTTGCGCGGGCCAGGTAACCTTCTTAGCAACATTTTGTTTTGTTTACCTGCCGTACGAAGTAGCGATGCCCAGTAGACAAAACGTTAGAAACGCTCGGTCAAGAGCTTTGAGGGCGTTAGAAACTCCTGAAGAAAAATTAGTAAGGAGAGCGATAAGAAATGAAAAAGACAGGGCAAGGAGGAGGAGAGCTAAAACGAAACAGAAACAGGTAGCAAAGTAAAGAATCTGACAGTATTTTGTAACCACACCAAGCATGCATGGAGGAATAGCTGCAATTACAGGGAACATGCATCGCTCGCTTCGCTATTTTGTGCTATTAGAGCACATCACTAGTATCCTGGAAGTCTTTATCTTGTAACTGTATAACTAGCAGTCAAGTTAGGGAGAACTGCACGTGTTACTGTGAATCCACTGTGTTCCACTCTTGAGAGCAGGAATAAGGTGTGAAGAAAGGTTTTGAAACTAGAGTGGTAATGTGAATACTAATTCAGTGAATATAACTCTACCCAATTACACAAACATTCCTAACTGACGAGATGCTGCCATTATTCTACTGCAATGGTAGTTTCAGTAATTCTGTGAGATGAAGTTATTTGACACCCTTTGAAGATCAGCTGATCGAGTAATACATATGTCCACTTTACAAATGTGTTGGCTCATGCAATACTAGAGCACTAAAGAGTGTTAACCCTCAGTGTTAGCTAAAAATGCAACAATTTGCAAAAGAAGTCACTATTGTTGAATAACTAAGTTCTTAAAGTTTCAGCTTATAACAATAATAGTTTTGTTCTGTTTATGAATCTGGAGTTTGTAGGCCACTTTTATGGGCATGATGTTTAGAATCAGCCATTACACTCCTGGGACTGACCCACACTTTCTAAAGCTGTTTTACGTGCTTGACACTCAGCCATACAGTATTTACGACTTTCTGTGGACTTCATGACATTCTCTGGCTTTAGCATTAACCTTGGTTTGGTAGAAAAACAACAACCACAGGAACATTGGACTTCCTGACATGCACGTTACACGAACACTTAGGGACCTCTTTTTAGAGAGCAGACATACTTACAGTTGATGAAAGAAACACACCTCCAGCAGCACAGACTTCTCAACACCAGACAAAAAAAAACAAACAAAAAACAAAACAAAAAAACTGAAACTATAGAATTCACACCCAATCTGAACTGGGCGCGACAAAATTTGTATGCTCATGGAGTGCGTGTGATTCTAATTGACAGGTAAACAAGAATGGGTGTGGCCATATAGCGGCACTCACCGTGATGTCTGCCTTTTCTCTCATTTTCTCAAAACTAAACCGAAATAAAGTAAAAAGCGGCCAATTAAAGTAACTTAAATCTGCATTTGAGTTCCTCATCTCTCAAGGTATTTTGAGCTGCAATTGTCCTATGTAATATGAGCTGGGCCAGAGAAATGAAAGTGTGGATATGATGGTCATGTAGCTTCACAAGGCACAGGAACAATTCAAATTTGAATGGCACAATACACAGACCACCCCTGGGAGGAGAAGATTGTAAAGCCTGTAAGTGACTATTCTCTAGCTGTGTTCACATTAATTATTACTACAGATAAGCCCTTCCACTATTCAGAATTAGAAAATACAGTAAATATAATAATAGCTTTGATTATAGCTGTGGCATTTTCTTTTAATTCAGCCAATTAAGTGAACTAATAATAAGATCTGCTTAAAGTGGAAGGAGCCTCACTCAGTCTTTCTCTTCCCTATAGCCACCTTAATTAGTCCTCATCATGCTCATTGCCTATGCATGTCCTTTGTGCATGCATGGGCATGCATGTAACATACACATGGACTGTATTTGCAGCCACTCTGACAACAACACATACAAACATACAACACAACAAAGAGACCAGATATGGTTTCAGAAGTGCTGCTTATCGTGACAGAGTTAATACTTTCACAAGGTTGCCACACCCATTTATAGACATGGGTCAAGTCAGACAACCAGACATGGGGCAAGGACTTGGGAAAATGCTTCAAGTTCATCTGTAAGTATTTGGAGAAGTGCATAAGCACACGCATTGGTGCTTTCATAGACATAACACTTGGAGTACAACTTCAAGTACTTTTAAAAGACCTTGAGACACTGATACAACACCAAAAGTCATTCAAAGATCTATATTGTATAGTAAAGTATCAAGAATGCACAAGCCAGTGAAAAATTTAAGTACTATGTTGCAGCAAATAAACATTGTTTTTCAAAATTTCTGTTGTCCAGTCTGCTTTTCTGGCCTAAATACTCTGCCAGCAGATGAGCAAGCATTCACAGGAGCTGATGATAGTACAATCCCAAGAACACTTTCAGCAATCTTGGCTAATACTGTACGGATGTGAAGTTATTGGTAATACCAACCTGGTGCTCCAAATCTCTGATGCATGGTATGACTTATCACTGGAAAAATAACAGCTAAGTGTGCTGCCAGTGTGGACAATGAAATGAAATTACAAAAATATCTGAAGAGCAGAATGTAGATGAGAAACTGTGCCCACTTAATATTTGGCAAGAACATGTGCTCAGTCATCGAAATGAATCAAAGTCAACTTAACAGCATGCCTGGTGGAGCTTACAAGGAAATTGTGCTTGTGCTGAAAATATGCTTAAAGCCTGAAATGCAGCATTAATGTTTATTTACTGCAAGTTCTTCAAGACACCGGAAGTGAGAATATTTCTCTGACAATTCAGTGGCGAAAGGGCTAAAACAGCAAGTGGATATTCTAAACTGCACATTGCTATAATTATGTCCTTGATGGCCAACTACTTCAGGAAAAAAAGAAGTTCAACAAATATTACACATCTGGGACTTTCCACTAAGAGTGCACATTAATTTAAAGCTGCAGGGTAATTAAGAAGATTGTCTTCCTGTTGGCTATTACTCCTTCACAATACCATCAGTGACATCATACCAATGCAAACACAATAGCAGAGATTGTGACTACACATAAATCCTGAACAAAAATAGCATTTGTATGCTTCTGGTTGATCTTCAGTACACTGGCAGTATAAGTTGTAGGTTAAGTTATGAATTAGAAATCACAGAATATAAATTGACAGAAAAATAACTATGTGCTAGAGTGAGGGAACCTAGACACACTGTTAAACTGGAGATGTATCAACTCCATGGTCATAAGCTACCAGAGGCAATGACTTTAGCTTACTTTCTTATAGCTTAGTCTTTATACACATTGTATTAGAGTCTTTATATCACTTCCCTTCACATGAACATGTGTAGTGCTCCTGCCCCTTGATTAAATACCAACTCCTCCTCCCTAGCAGCAGCTGATAATAAATTGGGTGATAATAAAAAGCAGCTGGCAGTTAGTATCACCACTCCCACTTTCGGCACTTTTCCTCACCTTTGCTGAGTGGAAGGTGGGGATATATATCCAGTAGGGGAGATGCACATGAGAGTCCCGTATTGGTCCACAGGCACATAAAATGCTGGAACACTGAAGGTCTTGGTGGAGGCTTTGGGACTGCGTAGATAAGTGTCCTTGTCCACAGGTTTGGCCAGAGTCACTTCAACTTGGGCTCCATCCAGCATAGTACCTGAAGAAAGGGCCAAATGGTTGTTACTACAAAACCTGTGTGAAATTCGTGAGTTTAATTTGCTCATCTACAACTGCTGGCTCATCACTGGCCACCAAATATCTGAATGAGTAAGTAACCAGGGAATTCCATGTCCCACATTCTCATAATCTCCTTTGTCTTTTTCAGTCTCAAGATAAGACTTTCAGAGAACAATGACTTCCGTGGTGGACAACACTTACACTGTCACTATGCTTTTAAAGTAAGAAAAAAGATATATTAATTTTCTCTTCTTATTGCCATCTTTACCTGTCTTATGAGTAACTTCTTTCCAGTTCTTTTACAAATTAGCATCAATAAACCTCTCTCCTATTCTGTGAATAGATCAATTGCATACTTCACTAACTAATCTTACTTAATCTTCTTCATTCTCCATACAGTATCAAATAATAAACTACCAGCACTCAGGTAGAGGGTCTAAATCCAATATTATAAGGTATCTGTATCAATACTGCAAACACTCTCTTATCAAGGAACTAATTGTGAACACTTCTAACATGTAAAACTTCACAGTTTCCTCATCAATGTTTTATCTCTTCAAACTAAATAACACTACTCACGAATACCTTATTCCCTTCTTGCCTTCCTTACCATTAACAGCTTCAATAGCCTTGTGCGCTTCCTCCCTGCTTTGGAAGTGAACAAAGGCATAGTCTTTGATCTTCTTCACTCTCTCCACAATTCCATAAGCTGAGAAGACTTCTAAGATGTATGCTTCAGTGGTGGATAACATCAAGTTGCGTACATACAGCACCTTGACCTGCACAAGTCAGAGTAAATTATAATCATAGATTATGAAGTCCATTCAACACTTCGTTTGATCTCTGCACTTTAATTGGGCCATATAGGATGGAATGGAACTATACAACAACCAACTTGGACAAACATATAAACTTTGAGGGTGTCCAATGTAAGAAACACAAAACACTCATAAATCTTCCTATCACTTCTGATGCATACAGGCCCACAAAACTAGGAGGTCACCTTCTCGAACTTAAATCACTATAGGCCTTTGCAACTTGTATGAAGTTCTGACCTGTGCCATAATGTCTGCATCGACCTCTAACTCAGGTTCTGCCCAGTCCACTGCAATATTATGGCCCCACAAATCCACTCTTCCATTTATCAGCTTCCTCCTAGCCATCGCAGCAGCCCGATGGCTCTCGTATTCAACAAAGGCAAATCCTCGGTTCTTGGTCTTGTCTGAAGCACTCGGATAGACTATCACATCCACGACTCCTTCTGTGACCTTCTGCATCTCTGAAACTATGTCTTCCTTGGTCACCTAAAACAATACAATAATCATAATATCAAACTAGTCATCAATGCTAGTATTATATCAATATATCCTTAAATACTATAGTTAATATAGATAGTGTACCTTCTTCGGAATGCCTCCTACGAATAGCCTGCAGTTGTCTACGCTCATGCAGATTCCCAAGGACCTTCCCTTTCTAATCTCGTAATTATTTATTGCTTTGACACACTGCTTCGCCTCTGCTGGGTTGCTGTAGACGACAAAGCAATATCCTCGATTCTGCCCAGAATAGTGATCCAGCATCAGCCTCATCTCGTAAATCTTGCCGACCCTCTCAAATATTGGGACAAGCTCATCCTCATAGCAGTCTCTCGGAATCTTACCAACAAACACTTCACACCCTCGCTGGGGTGCAGGGCCCTCCCAGTCTGGTGGTGGGCCATAATGGCGTTGACCATTTGCTTGCAGAATACTGTAGCCAGTTCTTTCTAATAATTCTGCTATTCTGTTTCTGCAAAATAAATATTCAATTTATATACTACATACTAATGAAGATAGTGTATATTCACAGTTTTGGCCTGGTTCAGCAAGTTTGGTGCCATACTTTTAATTCCACACAATTTAGCACATGGCAGACCGACTGGTTACCGCCTTACCCTTGAACTTCTGCAATAGTAGGGCTTCCCAGCTCCAATTTGTCTGCATCATCTGAAAGCCTGTGATCTTCTTCAACTGGATTCGCTCCAATACCTGAATTCTCGGGGCAACTACTGGACGTCGAATCGCCCGGGTCTGCAGAGGAGATATCTAAACCGTCCAGAGAAACGTCAATGCTCTCAGAACTGCAATTCTCGGCTCCTCTTCTAAGTTCAGCCTCCATAACTTCCACGGCCTACTCGGCACTGCATCGGTTTTTTGTCGTGCAAGATTTTGATTTTGTGCGCTGTTCGCTACGCGCCGCACACATATCGTAAAGCTAGAATGTGGCTAAATAGTTGGACGGATTAGTTTTGACAGTCCACAACTAGCTACTTAAAAATATTATCGATATACACCAATAAAATGACAATCTGAGCAGTGTCAATTATCAGCTACATAACTATATTTTGGGGGGAAGTGGAGCTTTCTAGACACTTCACAGAGCTATTGTACTCTGCTCAAGGGATGGTGATGGTTACTCATATATGTTTATATATCAGGGAGATCAGGTCCTCTGAGCACAAGCAATTGTCTCACTTGATTCAAATTTTAGTTGTAAACCTATGTGCTAGGAGTTGTGTCTGTAGTGATGGGCAAAATTTCCATCACAATCAATCAACATGTTAATGTCCAAAAAGAAGTCAAGATCTATAATGTTGTATTTCCAGTCAGTATTGTGAGAAAGCATATCTGATGGTGAAGAGGACTACATTAAGTGGGTCACCTAGGCCAGAGAAAAGTCCAAGGCTTGTAATTGGAGAGGCAACATAGATCATTGACAATCACTTCATAGGGTATAGCAATAGCTATGTGCATGTAGCTAGCGCATAACCTCTGGTAAAGTTTTTTTTAGTGCTAGTGATGTATAGTTGTGGTAGCTAATGGAATGGCTAGAACTATTACTCTATTGTCAGTATTTCATGCTGACTTCTCATAAATATTTTCCAGGACAGTACAGTATATCACACCCCCTAATCATGCCTCATGCCCAAACAACGCCCACACTTGTTATTAATTATTCTTGTTATAAATATCACTGAAGCTACTTGCTCTCACTTTCTTGTTAATATAAAAGTGACCATGTACTTTGCTAGGCCAACATGTATCAGAACATCTCTCAGAGTCAGCATTCTGAGACTTTAATTTAAATTGAAAGTAGGCCTGCCACAAGTGCAGCAACTAATTTGTACCGCACAATCTAGTCAATGAATTTCACAGCAATTTATCTAGATTTCCAGGACAGACACCTTTATTTCAGGACAAGGACATAGCTAGTCTAATTATCCAAGACAGTTGGCTAATGTGGCATTTAGCTATACAGTTGACTGTATTTGAACCTTGGCATCACAATGGATGAGTAAGCTTTTAGCATCAGCGATACCTACCTAGTGATACAGTTTAGTTCCTTAGCTATTCTAACTATGGTACAAATTTTTATCATAAGGTACTAAAGTCGACCGGAACAAAAAATGTAGAAGAAAGAGAGTGAATTCAATATTTTATGGTAATTTATCACATGAAGTCTAAACTAGCGTAGTCTCATTAACCAGCCGTCCCCTTTACGTGCGGAGAAACGGCTGGTTCACAAGACTAAAACAAGCGTAGATCGTTCAAAAGTCTACAAGGCCTGAGCCGGTGGATGCGTATAAAGGAAAAAAAGACGAGACCGCGCGGCGGAAACTAACGACGCGACCCTTTTTGGAGCACGTGGTTATGCGCAAGCGCGTGTGGGGCGGCTGCTTTGCTTGCTCGAAAAATATATGGGCGTGTTCTAGCTAAGTCTGTAAGTTATTTCCGCTTCTATGCCACATTGATTTCCTGTGTTGGCAGATACACTTACTTACACGGAGTCCAAGTTAGTATTTTGTTCGGTTGCAGGCCTACCGGTGGAGAGGTAGCTATGAGTAAAGCTTCAGCGGCAATTAGGCGGTCAGTGTTTCCGAGCAGTAAGCAAGTTGATTGTATATGCGCGTAGCTATGGGCTATGTATTGTGTTTATATTCTCTGGCATTAGCTCCAACCATTTGACAATTCATGTTTTGATATGTTCATGTTGTATACATCTCTCCCATCAGGAGTGGAGTGAGATTGAGATCCATTGGTAGTGGACACACCCACCTCAAGCTGCTCATCTCAGAGCAGAGTAGCACCAGGCAGCGCTACAAGGACCTGATTACGACCCAGTGCTCCGCCTCTCAGCGCTTGGATCGGTGGTCGCAGGCCGAGGAAAGCCCAGCCATCCAAGATGTGATGCACCAGACCCACGAGCTCAATTTCATGTGGAGTGAGTCACAGAGGGAATTTGTAGGTAAGGGTTGTCTGACTTGTGTGTTTGTGTATCGTCTTTGTCCGATACTAATTTGAGGCTTGCTTTCCTCTAGTTTTTTTGTACTTTGTGTTACTGATATTGTAACATTATTATTATTATTATTATAATAGCAAATTTTCTTATTCTAACAGTCAATATTACGCTAACATGATATTGGCTGTTAGAACAGAAAATGTGCTATTATTATAATTATTTTAGCCGAGAATGACTGAATTATTATTATTATTATTATTATTATTATTATTATATTAATATTATATATACTATTTCATTATTATTTTATTATTATTATTATCATCATAATTATTACATTTTATTTTGTTTTAGGGGCCTTAAAAGAATACAAGAAAGTGTATGAGAAGGTTCTAGCTGTGGAGAAGAAACTGGATTTGGCTAGGAAGTATTTGGTAAGTCATGAAGATAGAGGAGTGAGTGAGCATGGAGAGAAACAATGGTGGGGAAGGAAGGGGTGGGGTGATGTTAGAGGGTGGGTTGGGAGAGATGGGGAGGAGAGAAGTGGAATATGGGCGGGGCAGGGCGGGACAAAGGTGATGTGACACTTGTGTCTAGGTGGACGTGTGATGTTCTGAAGTTCTTCATCATTGAGTCTTTATATGTTCTGGTGTGATGTTAGTAGTAGGGAGAATTAGGCATGGAATGAGGAGACAGTGGCAAGTACGTAAACCATGCAACGTACACTGCTTTGTGGATGTGTTGTACCAGCATCCCTTGCCAATTACATATACAATGCAACCTCTGAACATATTGATTTTGGCATTGATTTCTCTCTTGTCACATCAGTAGTGAACATACAGGCAGCTTTAGCAGTTGTGAATGGCAATGGACTCAACGACTGCTTTGGTTTGTGGAATTGCAGTACAGGATGTCTCTAACTGCTTCAGAGCAGATTGATACTTGCTTAAGCTCAATTAGTATTGAGTTACTATCATTGTTGTCGTCTTCATTGTTGTCTTCATTGTTGTTATCTTCATTGTTGTTGTCTTCATTGTTGTTGTCTTCATTGTTGTTATCTTCATTGTTGTTGTCTTCACGTTGTTGTTATTTTCTTGAACAGGCTGCTCCAGACTGAATTGTTAAGACAAGTGATGAAGCACCAAAGGTGTGAGCCATCAGCACTACTATTCACTAGCTAGCTATTACAAAACCATATCTCAGACCAAAAGAATATATTGTTTTGGCGTAGTATCAATATAACTCGAGCAGTGAAAAAGTAGATGCCAATTCTGTCTTCATAAGAGAAGCCGACATACAGGTGCCACTCACTGGGGGTGTGAACATGAAACTCCAACTCCTGCACTCGGTAAACTACTGTGGGCAGCAAGAAATTATTTGCTCACTTGATTGCGATGTGACGATAGGGGCATTACCCACAAAAGACAATGCATGAGAGGGTCGTAGTAGTCATCTTGTCTGTCTGTTTGCTTGTCTGTCTGTCGCGCTTGGATTTTTGACGTTACTGACCTTTAGTGGATGATCTTATTATTATGTTTAATTGAACATATAATCTTCTTTTTTTTTGAACTTGTTGTAGTATGAGTAAGTACAAGTATTAATGTAGTAAAGATTAATTTGTACAGTAATTAGCTGATGAATTAGGTTACAAACTTAGTGTGTGTTGTATTGAGAAAGTGGCAGACCGGGTCCAAAGTTCATGCACATATCGAGAGGAAAGTGCCATGGGCTGGACTTGAGAATGTGCCAGTAGGGAATTGATCTGGCTGGTAACTCGAGCCTGCTGGTGTAATGGAGTGTGAGGACATTCCTAGCAGCAGTTGCATCATGCGAGTGTATGCAATCTGATTATGTGCTATTAGTGGCCAAAAGATTTTCTTTTTCAAAGTGGTACTATGCCAAGAGGTAGTCGTAAGAGTGTGTCATAGTTAGCAAGTTCATTTGATGGAACTGGCCATCTTATTCCAACATCTTCTCTCTCCAAACTAAGAGCTGGTGAAAGTTTACTACTGACTATCACTGAATGTTGTATAGCAATGTTTGGTAACTGTGTGCGTGTGCATGTGTAGTGTGTGAGTGTGTGTAACATGTGCATGTGTATTGCATGTATGCTGTGTGTGTGTGTGTGTGTGTGTATATTTGTGTGTGTTATCAATCGTTATTAATTGTGTTATGATAGTCCACCTCTAACTGTCTTTAACTTTAGTCTTGCCCATAACTTTGGTAGATTATTTTACTATTTCCAAGTAAAAATGACTTTTTAGACATCCTTTGTATTTAGATTCCCATGAGATATCAGCTCTTCATTCACCTCCTCGTTAGTTGCCGATTATATCCTTGTGTTCGCGTCAGTGTGCAGTAGTTTACATGTCTTCACATCATGCAGCTGCTCATCATTTAGAAATAATATTGATTAAAATACATTCTTATTGAGCAGTGCTTCTTTCACTCTCTCTTCATGTGTTGAAGTCATATCTTTAACTTGTATATGTCTTGAAAGTGAGAATGAATTCTGCTCTCTTCTCATTACACATATGTATCTTACAACTATGGGCTGATAGTATAGTAATTTGATAATAGATTGGACAACAACAGATGACACTAATCAGCATGCACTGCACACTAGAAATCTTACAAAAATCACAAATTAAATACAACCAGAACAACAGGATGTAAAGAAATGATCAAGAATTAAACGAGTCTCTTGGTATACCACAATATTGTGTTGCTGAAGAGGACACTGAGTTTGTTAGTTAGTGATGGAGCACTTGAAATGGTGGGCAGGAGGGAGTGTTTATGTTCCAATTGGCAATGTATTAGCACTCTGTACATATCTGAAGCAGCTGGCATGATGGGGTTTGGATGTATCAATGTTTGGATACCAGAATGATGTAAGGGTGCTTGTTTTGGATCTGAAATGTTCAAGCTTTGGCATGGAAGTTAGTGAATGATTATTATGGTTTCAGTGGTATGTCATTGTCTGTTGGTGGGTCCATCTGTCTGTTGATCTGTCTCTCTGTCCTGCACTTCGTCTGTCTGTCTGTCTGTCTGTCTGTTGGTGGGTCCATCTGTCTGTTGATCTGTCTCTCTGTCCTGCACTTCGTCTGTCTGTCTGTCTGTCTGTCTGTTGGTGGGTCCATCTGTCTGTTGATCTGTCTCTCTGTCCTGCACTTCATCTGTCTACCTGTCTGTCTGTCTGTCCGTCTGTCTTTGTAGAGTAGTTGTGAAGAAAAAGAGAAGAAGCTGAAGAAGGAGTTGTTGAAAGGTCCCAAGGATGTAGCTGCCATTCAAGAGAAGCTCCGGCAAGCTACAGACTCTGTTCAACTGGCGTTGGCAGAAGGTGAATAGGTGGGCCCATTTGCGTTAGCAGTGGTCGCTGAGGTGGGCTGTATTTGGAAATGGGTGGTCTTTGCGGTTGTTTAATGAGATATGTGGCACAGAGGTACATTACTGAAAGTCTGTGATGGTTTCTCGCTTTCAATTATTGTTGAAGCTCCTTCAGCAGCACAGGGAGTGAGGCGTGTATGGCACTACCAATAATAGTAGTAATAATAATAATAATAGTAATAATAAATAAATTATAAATAATAGATGCATTTTATTATAATTATATACCACTACTACTATTATTAATTTTATTATTACTATTATTATTTATTATTATTTATTATTTATTATTTATTATTATTATTATTATATCAGTCAACATGTCTGCTGTATTGAACTAGATTTAAATGATATAATTATATATAGTTGCTATGGTAACAGCCATGGATTAATAATGTTATTCTCCTCCAATCATCTGTGGGGGAAAAAAAAAAAATTTTTTGTACCACCAAGCGAGTTTAAATTGCACACAGAAGAATTTTTTGTCTACAAAATGGAGTGATAGGCATAAATATAGTGACATATCATGTTGATGTTTTTTTTGTTGTTGTTTTTTTAAGCTACAAATGAAAATCTAGTTTTTATTGTGTATTATTTTTTATAACTCATATGAAGCTTCCTTTTGTGAGCGGTTACTCCACCGCTGTATAACTGACGCGGAGAACTATTTCTTTGAGTATAAATTCTTGTCTTACCTGGTGAGCATCACTGGATATCATCGTTCAGTTACCACTGTTTTTATTTGAAGGCGGCGGAAAGGGATCGAAATGCACTTATCTTATAGTCTGTGTTTTGGAAGGACCCTTGCTGAATTAACTGGGCATATTTCACCCTCAGAACAACAATATCCGATCTTTTTATTTGGTCTTTTACTCTGTTCAAACGTAACTATAATATAATAGTGAAAGTATGGCAACTCTCAGGATTATCGCTCTAATCTATGGCTTAACTATTACAGAGACTTTTAACTTCTTTTGTAGATATCGGTGACATTAAATAATTGTTTGACCCCAAAGAGGTCTTCTCAGTTTAAAGCCCTTTTTTTTTTCTTCTATTGTCCTCAATCAAACACTTTCGCTTTATTCTATCCACTACCCTCTGGGCAAATTAAAGACCTCCTGGGGTGAAGCATTGTTAAACAAGTGTAACAGAATACTATGAAAGAAGTCCAACAGAATAAATAATTAGATTTGAAAGACTCATGTGTTCATTGCTAGTGTCGGGTCAGAAAAGAGAGACGGACGCAGTGAAGCTGATGTCGGTGAGAGCTGGTGTGTTGGACATGGCCCAGTCATGGGAGGCCATGGGGAAGAAGTGCATTCTGCTGGCTCAGTCTCAGAAGGTGAGTCTGCATGGAGATGTGTGTGTGTGTGTGTGTGTGTGTGTGTGTGTGTGTGTGTGTGTGTGTGTGTGTGTGTGTGTGTGAGAGTTGTTATCTTGCGTAATCCATAAGTGTATCAAACACTTGACCAGCATTGTAGGGCAAGCATTTCAGTGCTTGAGCTTGTAGTAGGCACTCTAAGCACTCCCCTTTCAAGTGCTTTGAAGCACTTTCTTCCAGTAACCAGTAATGCTCTCCAAATGCTTGCAGATGTACTTGACCCAATGCCTTCTCTCCTGTAGTTATAAACACTCTAACTGCAAACTTTCTCTCTGAACATTGTAATCATTCTCACATCATGTAGAGACAACCATCTGTCTGGACACTTTAACTATGTATGTCTGGAGCTAGAAGCTGAGCTACTGTATGTGCAAGTCAGTGTTATATTAATTTTCAAGCAAAAGTTTGCAGTCTTATAGCTGTGCCGTATAGCGTGTGTAGTATACTCCCATATGTGTGGCTGTGGTGGGTGATTATAATTATTTCAATCTCCTTCTTAATGTAGCCCACCGACAGTTGACACAGTTGAATCATGTGAGGACATATTTAGAGTGCCCTAGTAATGATGCGATACTAATATGGAGCCAAGGGTCATATAACGATATTCATTATCATTTAATGATTATTCATGGTAGTTGTCACTCTCCCCAAAGCTGATTCTGTTTAGTAGTATTTTCATTAAATATTAGTACTCCCTCTGCATCCCAAATGCCTGGGTGTGGCAGGCGATTCCATGGCAACAGTTTCTGATGAATTTGTTGTCAGTGTCAACTTGTTTATCACAACTTTGTCTGTGAAGTTATTCTCGAGCTCTCCATTGAGAGGTGCCATTTTTATGCCCTTTTCAATAATTGTGTATTAAGCTCAAAACAACAACTCTTTTTTTTTTTTATACTGAAACTGAAAGTTCTCATGTAAAGGAGAATCTTCTCTCTCTCTCTCTCCCTCTTTTTATTTTTTATTTTTTTATTTTTTTACTTGAGCCACTATAATTCTACCCAAAAACTGATGAATGTAGTATCTAATATTTTAGCATACCATTAAGATGTTAATGGATTAGAAACTGTTGATTACCTGCAGTGAATGGACCGTTGAATAACACCAAGTTTGGTGGTTTAGTTGGTGAACTGGTAAAGGGTTGTGTGGTGTTCATTACTACTGGTAGCTTATAGAGACTAGATACTAGGGACAGCTTATAGAGACAGGGACAGCTTATAGAGACTAGATACTCAGTTTATAGAGGCTAGATACTAGGGACAGCCTATAGAGACTAGATACTAAGGACAGCTTATAGAGACAGGGGCAGCTTATAGAGACTAGATACTAGGGACAGTTTATAGAGACAGGGACAGCTTATAGAGACTAGATACTAGGGACAGTTTATAGAGACAGGGACAGCTTATAGAGACTAGATACTAGGGACAGTTTATAGAGGCCAGATACTAGGGACAGCCTATAGAGACTAGATACTAAGGACAGCTTATAAAGGCTAGATAGGGACAGCTTATAAAGACTAGATACTAGGGACAGCTTATAGAGACTAGATACTAGGGACAGCTTATAGAGGCTAGATACTAAGGGACAGCTTATAGAGACAGGGACAGCTTATAGAGACTAGATACTAGGGACAGTTTATAGAGGCTAGATACTAGGGACAGCTTATAGACTAGATACTAGGGACAGTTTATAGAGGCTAGATACTAGGGACAGCTTATAGAGACTAGATACTAGGGACAGCTTATAGAGACTAGATACTAGGGACAGCTTATAGAGACTAGATACTAGGGACAGCTTATAGAGACTAGATACTAGGGACAGCTTATAGAGACTAGATACTAGGGACAGCTTATAGAGACTAGATACTGACAGCTTATAGAGACAGGGACAGCTTATAGAGACTAGATACTAGGGACAGCTTATAGAGGCTAGATACTAGGGACAGCCTATAGAGACTAGATACTAGGGACAGCTTATAGAGACTAGATACTAGGGACAGCTTATAGAGGCTAGATACTAAGGGACAGCTTATAGAGACAGGGACAGCTTATAGAGACTAGATACTAGGGACAGTTTATAGAGACTAGATACTAGGGACAGTTTATAGAGGCTAGATACTAGGGACAGCTTATAGAGGCTAGATACTAGGGACAGCTTATAGAGACTAGATACTAGGGACAGCTTATAGAGACTAGATACTAGGGACAGCTTATAGAGACTAGATACTAGGGACAGCTTATAGAGACAGGGACAGCTTATAGAGACTAGATACTAGGGACAGCTTATAGAGGCTAGATACTAGGGACAGCCTATAGAGACTAGATACTAGGGACAGCTTATAGAGACTAGATACTAGGGACAGCTTATAGAGACAGGGACAGCTTATAGAGACTAGATACTAGGGACAGCTTATAGAGACAGGGACAGCTTATAGAGACTAGATACTAGTGACAGCTTATAGAGGCTAGATACTAGGGACAGCTTGGACCAGCTCTGTGGTTTACGCTAACTTTAGAGGTGTAGTTAAGTAGCCCAAACTTCTCTTTCTGCTGCTTAATTAATGTTGCAAAGTCTGGATTGTGGTGGAGAGTCTGCTGTTGTTGGGGATACCGTGGGCAGTTTGGACCCCTGGGTAGATTAAGTTGTTGATGAGGTTAGAAAGGCGGAGTTAGTGTGTTAGTTGCACGAAGTGAACATAGTCAATATGGGGTCTGACTAAAACACGGACCGGACCGGACCCACGGACTGGACTAAATTCGCGAAAAACTCGCGCACAGCGAGCGTGCATGCCCGGACTTCGTGTAAACTAGTCTCTCCACGTCCAACTTATTGATAACGATATTGGTACTACCCTGTTTCTTATTTGGTGGCAATGAGTGGAAGAGAAATATCTGTTACATGGCAAAGGTAAGAAAAAAATAGCTCAGACAGCACTAATAAATGGGAATTTTTTTGTTGTCAGTGATGCTTCCATAACTACACTTTAATAAGCTTTGGTGAAATTATATAACCATATTTAAAATAGTTGACGGTACACAACCTCAACAGGATTATCTTAAAGAACTAATCAACATAGCATTGTTGTATGCATGTAATAGTATTCCACTGCTTTATTACATTATTATAATCTTCTTATTGCCATTGCCATAATAATAACAATTACACTATTAGTAATAAAACTATAATTACTACTATAACTATATTGTTATTGTTATTGTGGTTATTATTATTATCATTATTATTATTATAATTATTATTGTTATTATTATCTTCATTATTATCTTTGTTATTGTTATTAAACTATTATTATCATTATTATGAATTCCAGCTAATTAAAAAATATGCATCCTCCTTTATTTTGAAGTGTAGAAACATTGTGTTAACGAATTCTAGTTAATTAAAGAGTACGCAACAGTTTCCCCTCCTTTATTTGAAGCATAGACATATGTGTTAGTGAATTCTAGCTAATTAAACAGTTTCCCCTCCTGTATTTTGAAGCGTAGACACATGTGTTAGTGAATTCTAGCTAATTAAAAAGTACGCAACAGTTTTTCCTCCTTTATTTTGAACTATGTCTTAGTAAATTTTAGCTAAAGAAAGGGTTTTCCATGCTGTACTTGGAAACAAGTCCTAGATATTGCGTATGAAAGGCCATAAGCCGGGTACTGATTTCACAATGAGGTGGCGGCCAGTTTTGGTCAATTTCCTAGAAAAGAACAAATTACAGCAACTTAATTAGTACACAAACAAACTGGAAACAGGCTAAGAATAAGTCGTAAGGACCTTAACATAAGGAAAACACAAAAACAATGTGAGGAAAACTGCGGGATAAAAAGAAGAAGAGTACTGTTGGCCGTTGACACAGCTAAATTCAACTACACTGGATTTACAGTATACTGTCCAGTACTGCTAGATACTATCCTGAGGGATCACCTTCAATCAAGAAGTAATTTGGTATACACACACAGCATTGATAGGAGCTAGAGTTTATTACTCTGCTATATCACAAGCAAAAATGATTATATAACACCTGTTTGTGTGTTGACACTCATATTAAACATAATTGATGAATAGTGAGCTATTCTGGAAGGCTTTTCTTTGTGTGACTACTTTTTAAGTTTGAATGGAGAAGGAGCTTGGTCAAAGGGCACACCGGGGATTCACCTTTTATACCCAGAATGTTGTAAACAAGGCCATAAGAGAACAACATTGAATTATAACTTCGAACTCCACGTTTAAGCCAGAATTCATCACATTGAACTGCTAAAATTATGTAGAGGGATACTTGAAGTGGATTTCTTTAATGTGAATGTAGAGGCCTGCATGCCCCATAGTTAGAAGTTTCTCTCTCTCTCTCCCCCTTTTCCCTCCCCTCATCCCCTCCCAAGACGTAAATTTTAAGGAAGAAAAATTGCTAAGAATGGTGCCATTGTGAAGCAACTGCTCAGTTTTGAGTCATATGATTTTGGGCCACTTCAGATGCGTCCACCATCACAAATTGTACGAGGGGAAACTGTTGTACATTCTATAATTAATAAGAAGTCACTTCAGATGCATGTACTGTCACATAATATACGAGGGGAAACTGCCGTATGCTATTTAATTAACTAGAAAATTCATTAACATATATATGTTACAGACCAATTACAAACTTGGAGTGTTTTAAAATGGTCCAGCCATTTTAAAACGGGCCAGACCGTTTTAACATGGGCCAGACCATTTCCAAACCTCAGACTGTTTTTAAACAGGCCAGACCATTTAAAATAACAGGCCAGACCATTTAAAATAACAGGCCTGACCATTTAAAAAAAACAGGCCAGACCACTGGCCAGACTATTTTAGAACAGGCTGGTCAAACTATTCAAACCATTTTGAAGGGTGTCAAACCCTTTTTAAAAGAATCAGATCATTAAAACGAGTCAGATAGTAAACCTGGCAAAAAATAAAAACAAACTGCTAAATGTAAATAGGGCAGTTGCCAAAGCAGACCCAAGACACAGAACTCTTGTGTGTTCATAAATATTTTTTTCTGAATAGAACTATTAAAAAAAAAAAATTGAAATAAAACAGATAGTCTTTTAACAAAGTTTGTTAATCTAAACTTCACTAGTCCAAGCAATTTGGGCACACTTGATCGTTTGTGCGTGCATCTGTCACTTGTCCATCTTCTTAAAAGAATGTAACTGAACAGACCTTGCAATAAACTTCTTTTAAATGAAAATTTAAAAAAAAGCTCTCACACTCACAAATAACTAGTGCAGGAATACAGAATAGTCATACCATTATAATTATAGGAAAGGCTACAGTTTATCAATCGATTAGAGCATTAACGAAAGCTGAGTAAGGTGGGTCGCAGTCATCTAGGGTGAAAACCTATAAGATAGGCAAGGTCATTCAGTAGACATGGCTATGTTCTCATGGTCAGACAAAAAAGGAAAAAAAAAGACAGGTAAGTACACAAATTACAATGTGAGAAATGCATAAATATGTAATGAGTTTTTTCAAACCAAACATTTCACAAATTTGAACTCCCTCTTGGACCCACTAAAGTATTCACCCACACAGATACAAAGATCAACAAACAACAAGTTAGATGTTAATGAATTATGTTGCTCAGAGTAATCTCTTTTTCCAGCTAGCTCTGTGCACAACAGATTCATTACAGAAAGGTCACTAAAAATAAGGGGAAATATATTACGTCTATGGAATTTTGAAGGAGGATTTATTTCTCTTTACCAACCATGGAGTGATATGATCTAAATCAGGCTATTATGCCCATAACCACATTCTTTTATTAACTATATTATAAATTACACAGGACACATTAAATTAAAGGAAAAATACATTTTCTCTTTTTACTCTGTGTCACATTAGTATAATCATCTGAAGTCCTGCTTTTCTGGCTCACTTCCATCAGAAAAAAACTAAGAACAGAAACCTGCCTCGGTGTCTATGTACTTGGGCCATAAAATAGTTATAAACCAATAAGAATTGGTTTGTACTGCAATTCACAAACCCTCGCAACTTGGGCTTCACCCTCGTGTCTTGGGATTTGTAATCACATACAAACTCAATATTGGTTATAACTATTACACATAGTACTGGTAGCACAGTAGGGTATTCAATAAATTTAGATCACGTTGAACCACTGTATCTGTTAAGACATGAGTCAGTTAAAACAGTATGAGTGTGTCTAATTTTTTTTGACAGTCATTTAAAAACTTCACAAAAAATTAGAAACTGCAATGTATTTTCTGTAATTTTTTAAAAATGTAAAGTGCTTTAAAAAATTTATTTGTGTTGTGTAGCTTGATAAGGATTGTACAATAAACTTGACCATAAATTAGTCATACCCCCCATGATAGCAGTAGTATAGTCTTAGTGTTTGCTGTTAAGCTCTTGCAACAACTGCTATACGATGCAGCAAGATGTAAGGACACAAATGCATGTAAATTAAAGCTCCGTGTACTTGCATTGTGCACTTATTTCAGTTCAAATTCTAGGAACAGTGACATTATTTCTCAAAGGTGACAAGGCAACACATTTGTCAGAGTGATTTAACGTCTGATCTCAATACTGTGGCTCTGGTGTGACGCTGCCTGACATGGCTACCACCATAGCTGTCTCCACCACCATAGCTGTCTCCACGAATGTCACGTCACTGTCAGCTTTGTCTGAATCCACATCATGCGGTTGAACTTTGACACAAAGGACTGCATTCGTGGCTTCTCTGGTGGACTTTTCTCGATGCAGCATCGTGTGGTGTTTATTGTGGCATGTTCGGCAGGTGTACTTGGAGGGACAGTGCGTGTAGCCATGTCCTTCTCCTAGACAGTTAGTACACTATTGCTTCTTCACAAACAAACTTGTTTCTTTTGTCTACGTCATAGTGGGCAAAGGGTTGACACCGAACTAAGTTGTGTTTGTCTGTGCACAGAGGGCACTTGATAACTGGCGGCAATTTATTCGGCTTGCTCTTGGCTGAACTGTTGGCTGGTGATGTGGAAGTGGTTCCAGAGGCGTCTGGTGCCATTTGTTTGACAAGGTTTCTGATGTATTCCTCGGCATCTTCTACCTCTTCAGGGGTCAACTGTGGTTAAACTCTCTGTGGTGATATACTAACACAATGTAAACAGCAAGATTTCTGGAGGGTACGCTTACTGTCTACTATATTCTACTATATTCGGCAAGAAGTCGAAATATCGGGTTAAGTTTTAAGTAACAATATTATTGGTTGTAAGAACGAGAAAATTTGCTATTATTATAATTACTTCAGCCGAGAATGACTAAATCATTAACATAGTAATTATGCCACATTATGCCTTGCAGATAAATCATCTAAGGTACTTGGAAATGATTTGTATTAGAATTGTGGGTAGGTATGGAGCTATGCTACATTTGTATAGGCTAAAACACAAATAGAACAAAAACAAAAATAAAATAAAAACAGTCAACAGCGTAGACTAATATATTATTTTGATCACTGCAAAAAATAATTGGTGAGTGAACCACTATAAGGGATGTTTATGTCAATTATTTCAGCTGTCAATTATTTCAGCTTTTTATTCGGCTGTAAACTATAATCACTTAAATGACAACATCTGGTACAATAAGCAAATGATGGGTAATGACAGGATTAACACAATAATGAAGAGGATGGCTGCAACTGCAGGATTGGCTGGGAAGAAAACAAACCATTCAGCAAGAAAACCGATGTGACTTGTCTCACAAAACATAATATACCAGAAACTCAAATTATTCAATTAACTGGACATAAAAATCTGCCAAGTCTCAACAATTATAAAAAGGCCTCACTAGAACAACAAAGGGGCCGGAGTACATTGTCAGGCTGGTTAGGGTATGGCCTGACCACTTTTGGGGGATGACATTACATATTCATGGAGAGAAAAAACAGACTTTGGAGTCATGTTTATAAACACTTTCATTGCAAACAATGATCATATAAGAAAGATTATGTATTATTGTTACTTGCAGTGTAATTCTTTGTCATTTGATTAAAACACATGTCCAGTTAAAAGTGGCACATTTCATTACATATCTCTGTGTACTGGCCACACCCATGACCACATCTTTTCTTGGCCTGACCACTAAAAATGGATCTTTCTCCAGCTCTGTATGTCTTGAGCTCATACAGGTAGCCTGAGCCTTCAATTTCCAGTATTTCATCAAGTGGTACTGCAAATCAAGACTTGACGACTCAGTCCTTGCTTGCTGGACCAACACTCACTGGTTGTCAATCAATATTGGCTTCCCTACAGCAACACAGATACCAAGTTTCACAATGTCCATAGCATCTAAAGACACACAATAATAATAGTGATAATTCACTAATAGATAAAGAATAACACATAGATATGTCAAAATGATGAAAACAGATAACTGGAATTAACCCCAAGGGGCTGCAATAACACTTTTAGAATGCCAAAGGGGATGTAATGGTAAAATATTGGGGTAGTTTGATTTGTATTAATTTCTATGGGAGTACCTGAGTTCAGTACATGATAATAATAATTATTGTTACTATAATTGTGGGGCTTCCCACAAGAGGATGAAGAATAAAGAGATATTATAATATCACATATTGCATAATCACACCTGTAACTTACCGAACTGTTCTCTTAGCTAGTGTGCTCTCACCTAATGAGCACAGTCAGTGCCTCGTTTCTTTTTATGTTACACTTGTGGATGGACGGCCATATAATATTTAACTATCCCATCATATCTCCAACAAGTCTTTGGTTGTAGTTACCTTCACACATCTCATGCATGCTATTAATTAATTGCTCCTTTAAATACATCTGAGCATTGGAGGAGTATTTGATTTAGTTACTGCTGAGGGTGCAGTATCAGCTATAGTATAGATCGACTCTGGTGGCAGTTATGCATTTCTGAGGGCAGTCCGAGTAGCTATAAAGCCTACATCCTCAAACTCAAAGGTGCCCCACAATTTTATTATTATTATCGTTATTATTTTATTGTTATCATTTTTATTATTATTTTTAATTTTGTTATTGTTAATATTATTATTATGGCAATGGTAACAACAAGAACAATTATAATTATATGATAATATGCAAAACAACAATGGAAATACGGCAATGTTTACAAAAATGTTATGTTGATGCTGACAGCAATAAATGAATGCTGTTTGGGCTATCTTTGCTAAGTAATAAATCTTTCTCTTCAACTTATTGACACTGAAAGAGAAACAAGAAAGTACTATAGCTCTATTATAGACAAATTTTACATGGAGTCCAGGCATGCGCGCTCGCCGTGCGCGAGTTTTACGCGAATTTAGTCTGGTCCGTGTTTTAGTCAGACCCGTCAATATGGGTCTATTATACTAGGGTGTCACTTAGATTGTGTACCATGCCTTTAAATCATTGGGACCAAGTCACTTTACCTACAGAGAAAGGACTCTTGTTTGTAAAGGTTTTCTAGCACGTAATGGGCAGCTGAGGCAACTATCAGATAGCTGGACCATAGAGGTCAGTGTCTCCTGGACTACTATATCTCCCTCTATTCAAGCTGGTCTTCTTGGGTCTAGTCAGAGATTGATAGTGGAATGGGGACAGTAGCTTGGGAAGACATTTTAGTAGATAGCAAACTGTAGTTGTTGCCAGCTGTTGACAGTATTGTGGCTTTCTTTAAACACCTTCATTGAGAGAGCGGAGAGTGACTGCAACAGCTAACCGGTGCTGTTGATTTCTATATCCTGGTTGTATGTGGGCTTGTACAGTTGAGTCCAGAATAGTAGGGAATGTCTGACTCTAGACTAACTGGTGAGGGTGGAGCTTGTTTTAATTCAATCTGGTAATACTTCAAGTGACTTGTGACGACTTCAATGATTCATTGGTGAGTGAGTGAGATACTCTAACATGGCAATGTAACATCTACAATAAACTTGTTTGTCAGTAGCTACCGGTGTGTGTTGTCGCCTCAGTAACAACGACAATGGTTGGTTGTGTGTGTTCGTGAATAAGGGTCAAGAAAAATAAGTGAGAAAAAAAAAACAACCAAACTGATTTAACTAAACCCAGTGGTAGAGTATCAATGGATAAACTGATTTAACTAAACCTAGTGTAGAGTATCAATGGATAGAACTACCTTATGCTACTGCATTCCAAAGTTAGTACATCAGGCGTCGCTGTGAGGTGGAATACCTGCTCTATATGGAGCTTAATAAGACCCGGTTAGTTCCACAGATTACGATAAGAGGGACATGATGGGGATAGAGGGACATGATGGGTTATGTCTCCTGTTCATCAGGACCAGTACCAGAATTGCAGGAGTCAGTACAATGACATGTAGTGGTCTATGCATTATCTGGTATTGTACCACAAATCATGCCATACTTGTGGACAAGTCCCAGGTGACCAGCAGGGGGGGGGGGGGGGGGGGGGGGGGGGGGAGATTTTCCTGTTATTCCAGAGTTCAGCTGTGGTTGATGTTGAGGTATAGATAGAGAGAGGCCGGTAAGTATCAAGAGTTTGTCTGTGTCAGTAGTGAGTTTTGGGTTAGATTGGTTAGAGGTGTGGTTAGATGGGTGGAGGCAAGGTAAGGGGTGGAGGCAAGGTAAGGGGTGGAGTAACCCATTTCTGGATTGTGGGTCTTTCACAAGAGCTGTGAGCCCACAGCAGACATTTTGCTGGGATTAGTTGGCCAATTTTTAATTGAGTGCTCAGGTCTCTTGTAACACCCACAATTGATGGGCTAGTCTGTTTACAACCACACACCCCTCTACCAACACCTCTACCAACCACCTCTACCAACCACGGCCACTCTACCAACACTTTTGCTTGATCTAACATCAAAACTTACCTACTGACCACATATATTTCACCAACTCTTGAGACTACACCCATCTTTACCTCAAAATATGGAATAGGCTAATCACTGTCACATGATGTAGTGCTGAGGTCACATGATGGACGTCGTCCCATTGGACAATAGAAAAGTCTCATCCCCATCCAGATTTTGGAATTTATTAAATTTGTATTTTTCAGTGCAGGGAAACCTCTCTTTGTGGTTGAATGGCTGTGCTAACCTTTCCTGTGCCATATAAGTGGGTGGGGCCTCCCAGGAATACCCATGGACGGTTGGCAGCAAAGCTGGACGACTGTGTTAGCATGCTTTTAAAGGGTGAATGCATTTCATTGCGGCTTGATCTTCAATAAAAATAATAATAATAAAATAAAAGTTTCGTAGAATGGGGGGAAACCTGGGATTTTCCCACCCCACTCCCCCCCCCCCTCCCTCCTCCCCCAAAGAATTGTTAATGTAATTACTTAAATCAGCTACAGTATTATTACCATAGTGATTATTCTGCTTTAATTTGTCTTATAATCCAGTAAAATTATTTCTTATATTTTTTAAAATCTTCAGTGGCAATTCTTTAGTCATGCCAAGTTCTGTTCTGTTAGCTAATTTTAAACATTTCTCTCAGCTGTAGCTACATTAAATAGAAAGCACAATATCACTTAGTTAGAATTAAAAAAAAAAAAAAAATCTGCTGATGACAGCAGAAATTTTCAGTTCTTCAAGAACCTCTTGGAGTCCTTTTACTCCATAACCGTTTTCCAATTTTTGAAAACTAGCTCACTCTCTCCTCTTATACTTAGTTTGATCAGTTTCTTTACAAACAAACAAAAAAGTAACTCAGTTTTTACACTCAAAATCCCCCCACCCCACCCCACCTAAAGAAAAATGCTGTATGAACCCTGCAATGTATCGTATATAGAATTATAGAGTTCCATAAGTAGCTCATGTTAAAGTTCTTGGTTTGTGTTGGCTCCCTTGTTGAGTAGTGTGGCAAGCATTAAACCATAGAAGTGGCTTGTGGTAGATTAATTAATGATCTTCAGCTGGTCAACTGGCCACTATTACTATTCATATGGGAATAAAAGACAACCTGCCACTCCTTAACAATGGCCTGAGGCTACTATAACAAAGTAGTTATAAAATCAATACAGTGTAAGTATCAGTTGGTCATACAGATAGTGTAGTTGTGGTCCTAACATGCTTTCCATTGATGACTAGATTGGTGGAGCAGTTGAGAGGCATGTGCTCGCTTCTTGATTGGTTCCTTTTTATTTAGGTATGTTGTGCAATGGATGATATTACTGTGGGAGCTGGAACTATTGTGTGCCCTGTGTAGAAGTTACATCTCTAAGTGAAGTGGCCATCTGTATGGCATTTACACGACAGAGGGCTGAAGGCCTGAGGATAAGCGTATATCCTACACTGAGCGAACGGAGTAGTGCAACCGACTTGTACCATGGCTCCAGGCTATAGGAAATGCATGACAACTATTTTTAGTAGCTACAAAAAAACAACAACAAACAACGCTATGGAAGAGGATGGGCTGGACGTTCTACTGTCTCTATTCAACTGTGATGAGTTTCTAGCTCAGTTTTGACTTAGCCGAAGTAGCCCGTATGCAGAACCTTTAGCTGCACCTTTCCATGAGTCACAGCATTACTGATAGCAACTGACCTCGAGCAAAAATACATATCTTCTAGGAAGTGTGTATACAATTAATTAACAGCGAATTGAGAAATCTGTTTGGACAGTTTGAATGAACCATGGTACAATTTTAAAAATCTGTTTTAAGTAAAAGTAATGACTTCATTATTTTAGTCATATTACTTGCCTCTTTTTCTTCTTCAATCCTGTAAGTACAAAAAATATATATTACATTTTCGGCATTAGCAGTTACTCTGAGTGTTCTATTTGGTCACAAAACACACACACACACACTCACACAAACAAAACATCAACCAATATTAACGTACTAGGAGGTACACCACTTCAACATCGAAGATGTGAAATTTTGGCATCAGTAAGGACAACTGGATTACAATGGAGTGCAAAAAAAAAAATGAAACAAAGCATCATGGACCTAGTTACTTAGTCAGAATGTGGTATAGCTAGTTGACGAAACATTTCCACCAGCTAACTGCACCATGCATGCATGTCCTTTGTTCAGGGTTCAAAGTGTACCTAAGGCGTGGCCAGATATATGGGAAAGACAACTAAATGTTTACTTACAAGCTGAGAATAATTGCGATATTACTTGATATCTTGTATTGTCCTTTCAGTGTGTACATTTGCTGATTAGTTTGAAATAGTTTGACAGCCAATATGATGGTTCGATCTCAATGGGTGTCTAAACTGTGATGTGTGTGTGTTTGTTTGTGTAGGAATTGGCGGAACTGATCCCTGACATTGGTAGTGTGCGTGTGCAAGATGTACCAGCCTACAATGGTGGAAGAGACAGCACACGGGTCATGATGAGCACGAGAGCGCAGCTGGACCAAATAAGCGGAGTCTCATCGTATGCTTCATCCGGTTAGAATGCTAGCTCTATCAAGTTAACAAATTAGGCAGATTGGTATATCTAAACTGTTTGGTGAAGGATCATCATTACTCGTGTTTTGTAGCCTCTTCCACGTCCCTGACTCCACCCACTGAAAGGCACCACTCGGACTCGGAAACATCTGTGGCTCGCCGTAACTTTCGTAGACTCTCCACAATGGACCGACAGAGAGCAGAAGAGTCCTTTGATGAAGACAGTTTTGATGACGACTAACCAGAGGAAGCATTCCTTTTAGTTTTATTTAATCAATCATTTGTGTTTCATTAAATTGCACTCAATTCTATACAGAGCACTTAGAGTCACTTACCAAATCAATTATTTTATTACTATTATTATTAGTGTTATGAAATTAGCATATAAAAAAATAATTATTATTGAAGGTATCTATTAGGTAAAGGGTCATACTATTGGGAATTACATTACCTATTTTAATTATTGGACTACTTCAGTAAAATAACTGAACCCTAATTAAATTAGAAACACTTAACTAAAATTGGAAATGATTTTAGTAAAAACAAACAAAAAACAACAACATAACTTTGGAGAAAATATATGATGATGTTTTAGTATAAAAAGTTGATAAAAGTTTTCTTCAAAGTTGTAGGGTTTTTCTCTTTTTGTTTTTGATTTCCAATTTTAGTTATAGTTTTAACTAAAAGTGCTTCTAATTTAATTAGGGTTCAGTTATTTCACTGCTTATTAAAAATTATTATATCCAACTTGTAGTTATAGTAGCTATTCTTACAAAGAATAAAAAATAACTTTTAATTCAAGTGTGATTCGTACTGCTAATTTTTTTTTAAATCAACCAGAACTTTACTTAAATACCACTTCATTGATTTCAGTTACAGTTAAGTAAACAAAATAGCTGGACATGTTGATTTAGTTGTTGTTAGGTTAAATAATTATAAAGGTAGCCAGATCAAATTTTATAGTTAACTAAAACAGCACTAGTGTAGTCATTCGTGTCTCTTACTCATGCACTAGTGTAGTCATTCGTGTCTCTTACTCATGCACTAGTGTAGTCATTCGTGTCTCTTACTCATGCACTAGTGTAGTCATTCGTGTCTCTTACTCATGCACTAGTGTAGTCATTCGTGTCTCTTACTCATGCACTAGTGTAGTCATTCGTGTCTCTTACTCATGCACTAGTGTAGTCATTCGTGTCTCTTACTCATGCACTAGTGTAGTCATTCGTGTCTCTTACTCATGCAAATTGTGTTAATTTGCACACATTATTAAGGCCGACATATGTATTAAATTTAAACTGAATTAGAATAAATTTGCAAGCTCAAAAAAATAATCTAGGATTAAAGTCGGGTTATGGATGGGCATATCTTCCTTTAGTTGAATTAGAAGTTAATTTAATTCCCTGCACAGACAGACGAGAGTCTAACACTGGCAGTTAAACTTTCAGCGAGGGGGAGACCAATACTCGAGGACTTTCACCCGGACAATGGCTGCAGATTGACTCGAACTCTTTCACCTTTACTCGTCAAACCAACGACAGGATACAGGCCTTCTTCAGGGATGCTTATCTCAGTTCTACCCAACATTTCATCATTTTTTGTAAAAAACACAACACACCTAATGCTGAGACCATCCTTACCAGATGGGTTTCCTGGTGTATGCTGCCCCTCGGAAACTCGTGGCATGCTCCGGTCCCACGCTCTGTTGCCAAGCCGGTATTTTCTTGCCCGCACAGAGACCCTGTAATCATCCTCATCAAAAATCTCGTCACTTAAAGACAGACTTCCTACAGACATATCAGAATCATCACTTTCATATTCATCCTCATCCTCGAGCTTGTCTAGTCCCCCGTGATTCTCAGCTCCTTTGGTTTCTTCGCCGTCCTCGGCTTTGCTCTGGTCCAACTCCTCAAATAGAATCCCACATCCCATTCGATCACCCTCGCTGCAATACGGACCAAAATTCATCCCTTTCCCGTGCTCAACAAACAGCTGCCCTGTGTCCGCATGATACCCTACTCCTCCACGAGACATTCCTGGGCGAATGTGGAGTTCATAATTGCACTTCCCAAGGCCGATGGCCACGCCCCCCAGGTTACCCAAGGAGAGAATAAGGAGTTCAAAATAATGGTTCATTTTGTTCAGTGGAAATTGTGCCTGAGCTAGGGCGGGGTCTCTTGGATTGTCACTCAAACCTCCATATTCTAAAGTCATTCCGTCCTCGAGGTAATGAATCCCGTTGGAGCGTAGCCACTGGTTGTTGGGTGAGGTGTCAATGATCATGGGTTCTGAAAGAGTCGCTCGCTGCCGATGCCAGTGGCCGAGATATTGCACTTTCTCTCCGGCACTGTGGAGACCGATAATCGGGTAGAGACCATGTACCGGTCGTTTCATGCGCACAGAATCTGACACTTGCTCACCATTCTTAGTAAAGAAGACGTAGCAGTATCCATCCATATAATCCTGGTCGAAGTCAATTCCACAGCCCATACGGTCTCCAGTGGTACAGGTGGGACCAAACCTTTTTCCAAGACCAACTTCATGGTAGAGCTTGCCATTATCGCCATGGTACCCAATGCTGTTCCTGTTCCAACCTGGCATACTGTTCAGCAGGTATTTCCTTTCTGCCATTCCAATACCAATAGCAGCCTGCAAGCCTTTGTCAAGAATAATGCACTCGTAGTAGTTGTAAATGGGAGATAGTGGCTCCAATATCATCACACAGCCTGTGGAGCCTCCCCTCAATGAAAATAAATCACCTTTTACTTCAACACTGGGAGCTTTCCTAATACGGTCAAAAGAGTTCATTTTGACTCCCTCTTCTGGAGAATCATTCTTCTCCATTTCAGCCAACTATTGGCTGCGACTACAACGGCACAAAACTTGCGCCCAGCTTAGACAACTAGAAAAAAGAAGTTCAAGAACTCCCCTCGGTCATCCCGACAGCTATGACGTCAGTAAAAGAATGATCTAAATAGCGCACAGTATTGTAGCCCCACCCCGGGGCGGGGCGGTTGCCGATGCTGATGGTGGTATCGTCATCTAGTCTGGCGGAGCCGACCCTTTACCTTCTTTGTTGGTGGGCCAGACTAATCGTCATCAGGAGTGAAAGCAGATAAGAGTTTTTTTTACAACATAAATAAAGAGTATGATAATGATGGAATGATGCTGAGTGTTACAGAAGTCCTTGTGTCAGTATGTGAATGTATCTCTGAGAAACTTCTTGACTGTCCCTGCCACGCCCTCTCCTCCAAGTTCAAAGTTTACCTGTGAAATATCACAAAAGTCCAGTTATCACTGACTTGCCAACACTGGTGTGCATACTTCTCTGTGCAGCCCCACCCACTGCTACACCTCCTCAAGCATGTGTGCCACCCACTCACTCACTCACTCACCCTGTGAAGATAAGGCTGCACTGTTGGGAATCTGGTATCAAACACATTAGTGAGGTCGTCAGCTGTTGGATTCCTGGGGACGTAGCCTGGCCGAGACATCATGTCAGCTATGTATAATACCTGAGGGACAAAATCCTTATATACATATATATATATATTTATTCCAAGCTAGATATCTTCACAATGATATTTTTAGGTAGTGACCTGTGAGATATCTCATGATATCACAAAGTGTTATCACATGGCTGTATTGGCAAGCTCATTACCAGAGTAGTTATTGCAACCTGGCCTGGCTGGCGTGGGTACAAGTTTTCTGGGTTTTTACAGCTTGCTACCTTTACTCTCTAGTGGAGCCTACCCAGCCAGGTTAGAGCAGCTGCTATAATATCTGCTGGGGTTGTGGGGAGCCCCTAGTGAGTTTTCCACCAACTTTACACCTTGAGTTACAGAAAAACAACAACAACAACAACAAAAAACCTACTTCAGTGAAGATATCTAGTGTGGAATAAACCACTTATTACACTGGTCAGAGTGATAATGGCTAGATATTTCACTCTCAGGCTTTATTTTCACTCTGCCTTTGGCTGGTGAAAATAAATTACCCTGCTCTGTGAAATATTTCACCATATCACACTCTGACTCGGTGTAATAAGTACTATTATATATACATTCCAAATTTCATGGAACTGTCATTTCCTTGAAATTGATGAAGTCTGGGGAGAGTACAAATACCCCTCAAAAGAGGGCCTAAAAACCTTGTATATAAATGGCTTACACTCACCTCCCTCTAATTAAAATAAAAAAATGCCAACATACATGATCCCTGAGCTGATCTGCCAGCTTCTGTTGATGAGTGTGCCACTCTGAAATACATAGCACAACCAACCAGTTGAATATTCATGAATGGCCAAATACGTGAGATGGTCTGGTCGTATGAAACAGACTCTGGGTTAGCCATGGTAATGCAAATAGTATTGATTTAGAATAGTTGGGCATGCTAATTTACCTGAAAAACTTAATCACTGCATTTAATATCAGACCAATTTATCACACACACGCACAACAATTATCTCTTACTGAATGACATCACACATCACTCCCCCCCCCCCCCCCATCCTTCTCACACTAGTGATATTTAGTACAAATTACACTAGCAACTCGGCTGGGATATTGCTGCAACTTTTACTCATATCATGTGCAACATTATGAATGGTGAATGGTTTATTTGTTTATGTATATTTTTACCTTCTTCTGAGGCGGGGTCAAAGACAGAGAGATGGATGTGCCACACCTCCCAATTAGTAATCTCGGCAGGGAACAGCCAACTCGTCTTCTTCCTCTCATAAAACTCTAAAGTTAGCTGTGTAGAAAAATAGACACTAAATTTGAAGGGAAAAGTTTTATTAACACGTACCCTTCCTGAACGGCATCTGTTGGAGGCTTGCTGGCACAATGACTGGGAAAAACCTTCAATTTGCTGAGTCAGCCACTGATCTAGCTCAGAAGAGTTACACTTTACCTGTTAGTCCAAATAATTAAAAAGTAACAAACATGACACTTTCTTTCCAATATTTCAATGGAGACCTGGGGAGAAACGTTTAATTTTTGGACAATTTAGGCTTAAACTATATACTACGGATAAATAAATGATAGTTATAGATTACAATTACTACTTCTTGGCCGTCATTAGCTACTATGCTAGTTATAAGTATTTCTACATCCCACCCCAACAGTATAATGAAGCTCCATTCTAACAAAGATACATTGATGTATGGCTCTGTGGGAGATTATCAGGGTTGCTGTTTCTCGCATGTCCATGAATGTCTCCAAAATAAATGTGGAGGTAAGGGGTCATCATGACAAACAAAACCCATTTCGTACATAAGTAAATCCTTTCCCAAGACAATCCTGATCTTCTGCGCCCACAGAACCAACTGAGAATGTTCCACTTTGTCCATTATATGAATACTGCAGCAAAACAAGACACTACTATCACCTGATGGCATGACAATATGGTGGTTTCAGTTAGTTACCTTGCCAGTGGTCCTGTGAAAGAGAATGGTATGGAGTAGAGCTGCACAAGAACAGAACACACAGAAACCAATCAAATCCTCTGTATATTCGCTATCAGCACATACAAAAAAAAAGCTTTGCTGAATAGAGAGCTATAGTACTTGCCTTTAGTAACCTCTAAAACTTGACGCGGGGTTACCGTCTAGAAAAACAACACCGATAAATAAATGTTTACAGCCACCAATTATCCTCACCGCTTCCAGAGAATGTGCCCTAGTGTTCATTTGTTACTTTGTTGACGTTCAGAACTGACGACAGATATATTTTCTAAATGTGCAAACTCAGCAAACAAACCACTAACTGTGATTTGAACTTCACTGACGACTCGTTCCTAACGCATAATCAGATTCTATTATTATAACAATAAATAAAACCCATTGAACACAAGGAATAAATAGATCAGTTTATACATACATGATGTGTCATCTATTTACTGCAAGAATAAAAAAAAAGTGCTAAAAGAAAACGTTTATAGTCACCCGGACAATGGTTGCAGGTCAACTCTTACTCGTTCACCTTTGCTCATCAAGCCTACGATAGGATAGAGGCCATCTTTAGGAATATTAACCTTGGTTTTGCCAACCATTTCACCATTTTTTGTGAAAAACACGACACAGCTGTTGCTCGAGTTGTTCACACTCAAGCTATCCTTGGCCGAGGGAGGTTTAGCGCCTGCTACGGGCACTCCAAGCCCCCCAAACGGACCCCCTATCATCGGACCTCTCATTCCGAAACCGTACCGACCCATATTCCGTCTTCTGGCTCTGTTGACCAGTGGCATCAGCTGGTTTACTGCTCTGTCGCCTCGCTCTAGTCTCCTGGCCTCGCGCATGGCTCCTAAGAGGTCATCTTCACCGAACAGGTCATCTATATCGTCCTGAAAGGAAGGCGATGATCCTGAAGACAAGTCTGATTCAGAGCTCCCATCTTCATCGCCATTTTGAAAGTTATCAAGCTCTCTGCTGGCCTCGTCACCTTCATGATCGTTGTCATCTTCATCCTCATTTGGATCCAGCTCGTCAAATAGAATCCCACATCCCATTCGATCGCCTTCGCTACAACTTGGGCCGAAATCCACCCCCATACCTCGTTCCACGAACAATTTGCCATCATCTGCATGGTACCCTACAGCTCCGTGGGACCATCCCGGGTGGTTGTGGAGTTCGTACGTGCACTTTCCAATGCCGATGGCAATGGCGCCCACACTACCTGAGGATAGAATGAGACACTCGAAGTAATGGTTGGTTCTGTTCAGTGGAAACCGAGCCTGAGCGAGGGCGGGGTCTTGAGCATTCTCGCCTACTCCGCAGTACTCAAGTGTCATTCCGTCCTCGAGGTAATGAATCCCATTGGAGCGTAGCCACTGGTTGTTGGGCGAGGTGTCGATGATCATGGGCTCCAGAAGACTCTCTCTTTGCCGATGCCAGTGGCCGAGATATCGCACTTTCTCTCCGGCACTGTGGAGACCGATAATCGGGTAGAGGCCATGTACCGGTCGTTTCATACGCACAGAATCTGACACTTGCTCGCCATTTTTAGTAAAGAAGACATAGCAGTATCCATCTGTATAATCCTGGTCGAAGTCAATTCCACAGCCCATACGGTCTCCAGTGGTACAGGTGGGACCAAACCTTCTTCCGCCTCCACTTTCATGGTAGAGCTTGCCATCGTCGCCATGGTATCCAATGCCATTCCTGTTCCACCCAGGCATTCTGTGTAATGGGTAGTTCCGTTCTGCCACTCCAATACCAATAGAAGCCTCCATGCCTTTGTCCAGAATGATATACTCGTAGTAGTTGTAAATGGGTGAGAGTGGCTCCAATATCATCACACAGCCTGTGGAGCCGCCTTTAAAAGAGAACAGATCACCGCTTGTTTCCACATTGCCTGCTCTCCTGATGCGCTCAGAAGAGTTCATTTTGACTCCTTCCTCTGGAGAATTGTCTTTGTCCATTTCTTTCTTTTCGGTCGGTAGAGACGAATCGAAGAAAAAGGAATTTAAAATGCACAGCTTTTATTAGGCGTGGCTCTCCAGGAGAAAGTTCAGTTCTATTTAATAAAGTGCTTTGGTCTGACCAAGAGAATATCTAATAGTCATTAATAGGTCCTCTCCAGCAAAAACAACAAAATAAATCTTTATATTTTCTTGTTATCGTCCAGTTTATATGACGTCATTACGGAAATCCCCCTCTGCACAGCATTCTAGCCCCACCTCTTACACCGCGTGGCTGCACTCTCATACCGCAGCGGCCGGTGGCCGCGGTTTACCCGCTTTTTAAAGCTTACCACAAAGCTGTAATAATGGCTGCCTCTCATCCAGGCTTTATCGGTAGGTGGAGTTACGCAATTTTCGAGCTCGCACGATGGCGGCGCTCTCCGAGAAGGAGATAGCCCTCAGACTCCTTTTTGCTGCCTTTTTAAGTTCTGTCAAGGCAATAAGTAATTGCCCCGCTAGCTGCACGTGCCATAGCATTGGGTTTTTGGTAGAAACTGTGACGGTAGATTGTCACGGAAGAGACCTCTCTGTCATCCCTTCCACTCTTCCTGCTCGTACGACACATTTGTGAGTGGGTTTATTATTATTCTCTGATCATCAATTAAAAAATTCTATTATTTTGAAGAGACTTGAGCAATAATTTGATACGCAAAGTGGCATCAAGTGATTTTAGAAATGAGTCAGAAGGGATTATCCACCTGTAAGTAAAATTACCAGTTCAAGTCATCCTACTAAGATTGATTCGTTTGTATCATGTAATGTTCTGTGTTGACGTTGTCATGATCTTGTAGACAACTACAGAACAATGACTTGCAGGAAATAGAGCCTGGAGCATTCGAGGGTCTACCTAACCTAGAGACACTGTGAGTACCACATCAACAGACAGGATACTATCAACTTTGTTTGTCTAATGTTGCGATTGAATATCCTTTGCTAGAAAAATTAGGTCGATAATTATGATTGTTTTTTTTTTTTTAACAATTATTATTATTATTATTATTATTTGTGGGTCCACAACTCAAGTTGCGTAGAATAGGGGCCTACTTGGGTATTTCTGTTGACGCTGCCAGGGAGACCTCTAGGTAGCCACTTTGCACAGATATCTTTGAGTTAAAATTCTTATTACAGACTGACATGATACAAGGACTCCAAAAGGTTATGAGTGACTCAGAACTTTTATAGACATAAATTGGATGAACATAACTACTTGTACGATGAACAATAAACATCAATTAATAAATACTTAGTGCACATCTTAAGCTACACAGCCACAACACAAATATGCACGAGTTCATGTTCCAGTAGTTAAAATACTCTCTATGGATTTTGCCTCAGTTCTTCACGGCTACAAGGGAGTGGCCCCACATTATTATTATTATATTGTTTTGTTTGATCTATTTTATTATTATTATTATTATTATTATTATTATTTTATCATAGATAGACCCATTTTCTTATGCATATTTGTGGGAAGAGTGTATATTTGTTAACCCTCAGTGTGCATGCGTGAGAGGCTGTAATAGTCATTCTGACAGTCGGTCGCGTTCTGATTTTAGAGATATGACAATTAACCGTTGATTTAGGTGTGAAATGTTTATTTGTTTCTTGTGTTTGGAGGAATATCTGGCATTGTTTTATAATAGTCACATAACACATGTAGTGAACACATCTCACAGTGCACATGTAGTGAACACATCTCACAGTGCACATGTAGTGAACACATCTCACAGTGCACATGTAGTGAACACATCTCACAGTGCACATGTAGTGAACACATCTCTCCCACAGTGCACATGTAGTGAACACATCTCACAGTGCACATGTAGTGAACACATCTCACAGTGCACATGTAGTGAACACATCTCACAGTGCACATGTAGTGAACACATCTCACAGTGCACATGTAGTGAACACATCTCACAGTGCACATGTAGTGAACACATCTCACAGTGCACATGTAGTTTGAACACATCTCACAGTGCACATGTAGTGAACACATCTCACAGTGCACATGTAGTGAACACATCTCACAGTACACATGTAGTGAACACATCTCACAGTGCACATGTAGTGAACACATCTCACAGTGCACATGTAGTTTGAACACATCTCACAGTACACATGTAGTGAACACATCTCACAGTGCACATGTAGTGAACACATCTCACAGTGCACATGTAGTGAACACATCTAACACATCCCACAGTGCACATGTAGTGAACACATCTCACAGTGCACATGTAGTGAACACATCTCACAGTGCACATGTAGTGAACACATCTCACAGTGCACATGTAGTTTGAACACATCTCACAGTGCACATGTAGTGAACACACACATCTCACAGTGCACATGTAGTGAACACATCTCACAGTGCACATGTAGTGAACACATCTAACACATCCCACAGTGCACATGTAGTGAACACATCTCACAGTGCACATGTAGTGAACACATCTCACAGTGCACATGTAGTGAACACATCTCACAGTGCACATGTAGTTTGAACACATCTCACAGTGCACATGTAGTGAACACATCTCACAGTGCACATGTAGTGAACACATCTCACAGTGCACATGTAGTGAACACATCTCACAGTGCACATGTAGTGAACACATCTCACAGTGCACATGTAGTGAACACATCTCACAGTGCACATGTAGTGAACACATCTCACAGTGCACATGTAGTGAACACATCTCACAGTGCACATGTAGTGAACACATCTCACAGTGCACATGTAGTGAACACATCTCACAGTGCACATGTAGTGAACACATCTCACAGGTGCACATGTAGTGAACACATCTAACACATCCCACAGTGCACATGTAGTGAACACATCTCACAGTGCACATGTAGTGAACACATCTCACAGTGCACATGTAGTGAACACATCTCACAGTGCACATGTAGTTTGAACACATCTCACAGTGCACATGTAGTGAACACATCTCACAGTACACATGTAGTGAACACATCTCACAGTGCACATGTAGTTTGAACACATCTCACAGTGCACATGTAGTGAACACATCTCACAGTGCACATGTAGTGAACACATCTCACAGTACACATGTAGTGAACACATCTCACAGTGCACATGTAGTGAACACATCTCACAGTGCACATGTAGTGAACACATCTAACACATCCCACAGTGCACATGTAGTGAACACATCTCACAGTGCACATGTAGTGAACACATCTCACAGTGCACATGTAGTGAACACATCTCACAGTGCACATGTAGTTTGAACACATCTCACAGTGCACATGTAGTGAACACATCTCACAGTACACATGTAGTGAACACATCTCACAGTGCACATGTAGTTTGAACACATCTCACAGTGCACATGTAGTGAACACATCTCACAGTGCACATGTAGTGAACACATCTCACAGTACACATGTAGTGAACACATCTCACAGTGCACATGTAGTGAACACATCTCACAGTGCACATGTAGTGAACACATCTCACAGTGCACATGTAGTGAACACATCTCACAGTGCACATGTAGTGAACACATCTCACAGTACACATGTTGTGATTGCTGTTGCATAGGTTTATCTACAACAACTACCAGTTGACAAAGTTGAATGGAACATTCCGAGGACTTGGAAAACTGCGAAAGTTGTGAGTTACACTATAAGTATTTTTACTCCGGTGTAAATTAACACTGCCCCACCCCCATGTTTCTTCTCAGTAGTTTGTTGTTTTATTTCTTGTTTATTATAGTTGTTTGTTTGTTTGTTTGTTTTTATTGTCAGGCGAGCCTACAACATAGGTCTACAGTGTATCACTCCACAGTTGCTGCAACCTCTCGCATCCATCTCTGAAATGTGAGTGGGTGTGGCTTGAGGTGTGGTTTAGATATAGTCTAGTATGAGGTAGTTATTGGACAGAGTTAGTGTAACATATACTTTCACATTTCACGACAGCAACGTAACTCAGAAATTCCACATGTGTTAATTCATGGCTACATTCCTTGCCATGGTGTGAATCAGGATTCTTTCTTGTCTGGTCAATAACTACTTCACAGAGGAGTTGAGCCAGGGCTAGGGTAGGTGGGGTGGGGTGGGACTGGTGCTAGCTTCGAGGAGTTGTGGGCTCTCACTAGGGCTAGGGCTAGGGCCAGGGCTAGGGTAGGTGGGGTGGGGTGGGACTGGTGCTAGCTTCGAGGAGTTGTGGGCTCTCACTAGGGCTAGGGCTAGGGCCAGGGCTAGGGTTGGTGGGGTGGGACTGGTGCTAGCTTCGAGGAGTTGTGGGCTCTCACTAGTTGCTTATTCACTCTCATACTGTCACCTTGTGAATCATTTAAACTCTAAGCATTTTGAACTTTGAGTATTTGTAATTTTATGTCCACAACTTTCTACTTATGTGTCTGTGTTCCATTCCACTCAGTGTTCCATTTTACTCTATTCCATACTCTATTCCATACTCTATTCCATACTCTATTCTCTATTCCATACTCTATTCCATACTCTATTCCATACTCTATTCTCTATTCCATACTCTATTCCATACTCTATTCCATACTCTATTCCATACTCTATTCCATATTCTATTCTCTATTCCATACTCTATTCCATACTCTATTCCATACTCTATTCCATACTCTATTCCATACTCTATTCCATACTCTATTCCATACTCTATTCCATACTCTATTCCATACTCTATTCCATACTCTATTCCATACTCTATTCTATACTGTATTCCATACTCTATTCCATACTCTATTCCATTGGTTCAGTATCCTATTGCAGTCTGAGTTGTTGTCAACTGGGTGGGGTGATGAATTGGTGTATTGTCTTCTGCAGTGACTTGAACTTCAACCAGCTGAGGGAGATTCCATCCGGTACTTTCGCTAACTTTTCCAGACTAAAAGACATGTGAGGACTATATCTAGCTGTGGGTGTGGCACATGTAATTGTGTGTGTGTATGTGTGTGTGTGTGTGTGTGTGTGTGTGTGTGTGTATGTGTGTGTGTGTGTGTGTGTGTGTGTGTGTGTTGGGTACAGTTCTCTCAGTAATAATTTCATCGTCAACTTGGAGCCTGGATCCTTCAGTAACCTGCCAGCTCTTTATTACCTGTGAGTGACTTGCAGGAATTTCATGCAACTAGTGGTGTGCTTGAGCACAAATGGCGAGCGAGCCTAAAGACTATACTATTTTTATATGAATGATTTTGACTTCTAACACTGAAGCTACTGATAAGGTCCAGTTTTTAAATTTAGCATACAGGGTTAAGGGATTTCAGTGCCATAGTAACAACTCTCTGCAACTGCTTTGAATTGAAGGAAAAAAACAACAACAAAACAATACAAGTTATTTAAAAGTTTTCTTTGTGATATTCTTTAGCTAAGTAGTGGTTGTAACACACAATGCTTTGACACAACTGGACATGCACCTACACAGACTTACCTTCGCAGTAGTCTAGTGGACAATGTATTTTCAAGTAAATACTGTTGTGCACGGCTTATAACCATGACAAAGAGCGCATTGACACCGCCACTAACTCGAATAAAAATGGAAGTCCCTTAAGTTTTCAAGTTTGAACTGCACCCGCAAAAGAATTCAAAACGGTAAACAATTCAATTTCTAAGGTGATACGGGTACTGATCGATAAACCAGAGAATTCTGTTTAGTGCAATTTGGGACGGGGTCGACCACATAACTAACACAAAAACGCGAGGGTCAAAGTACAAAATGACATACGTACGTCCATACATATATCTAAATAAATAAACAAACATCCCCGATTTTCGATTGTGTTACCCCTGTAAGTGTCTCGCTTGCTACGCTCGCTCGCCAATTATGCATGTCCAAGATGATTTTATTTAATTAATTTCAGTAAAGAACATTTCCTTCTACAAAAATGTGTAACTCCACTAAGAATTCCTTGATGCAATTATGTTGTCGTGAAATGGTTGCCATGGTATTGTTTATATCTAGTTCCACCATGTTTATTCCAGTTTCAACTGCATCCATGTTTCTATTCCAGTTCCACTGTGTCCTTATTTTCCATCATGTCCGTAATCGTAATTCAGCTCATGTTTGTATTCCAGTTCCTGGTTCCACCATGTCAATGTTTGTATTCCAGTTCCTGGTTCCACCATGTCAATGTTTGTATTCCAGTTCTCTGCGGTTCAACCATTTGCGATCTCTGACAGACCAAAGTCTCCAGAACCTGGATAGACTCCTATCACTGTGAGTGTTTTTTACTGTGGTGAGTGTTTTTACTGTGGTGATACTTTACCTAATTGTGGGAATTCACTTCACCATTAGTATGGCATTTCAAGCCAAATAATGTAAAATAATATAAAATAATAATGATAATAATAACTAGTGATGTGCTTGAGCACAAGTGGCGAGCGAGCCTGTGCACAAATGAAACACTTCAGAAGAATCTATCAGTCGCTCTCCAAAAGTATAAATACGTAGCCATAGTGACCATACTTTATCTAACAAATACAGAACTACTTTCTTACCTCAATTTCCCATATACAAACAAATATCCCCGATAATGTCTCGCTCACCAATAATAATAATAATAATAATAATTAATCAATAGTAAGATTATACAAGTTATAACATTTTAGTATTATTTTTAACCCTTTGCGTATGATCGTCACGCATTCGTGACCGCCGTAACTTAACGCGCGCGTACGATGGTCACGAATCTGTGACACACCGGGTGCGTCAAGAGAATACGGCTGTCACGAATTCGTGACAAGCTCTTTTTTGCTCTGTTATTACAGTTACAGAGCGCGTAGCGCGCTAAAACTTTCAGTAGCTTACATAGTATACATTTTGCAATCTCTATTCTACAAAATAAGTCTCATAAAATAAGTATAACTTATATCAAGTGCACCACTAAATAAAAAAAAAATTTTTTCCTACACTTTGTGTCTAGCTATTTTCAAATAGAACATCTACTAAGAAGTAAAGGCCTAAAGTAGCTAGAAATAAGCAAACTAAAACTAGAACTTACACTTGGGTGTGATTTCTCCTTTCATAAATATAAGCTAAAAAAATAGCTAACAAACTATGGCCTCCTCGATAATTCCAACTAAGTTTGTATTCAAAACAACTCTGTAAACTATAAACTAACGAATTACCATAGCTACAACGCTAGAGGCCGATTATTTGAGGCCTAACACAAAAGAAACACTTGCCCGTTTTCTTTTTCCACGTGTCGAACTCCAACTTGTAAAACGCCGTCGTCTCAGGCAACTAATTGGTTTTACGGCGTGCGCGTATTTAATTACATAATTGCTCGCCCGCGTTCGTCCGCAAAGGGTTAAGGTCCGCACTTCGTAGGCCTTCTGCTAGCTACCATTGGACCTCCGGCAGTAAAAGATATAAGCCCATGAGGGCCCAAAGCAGTAACACGGTCAAACAGAACAGCCGTATTTTACCAAATGGCATACTATTTTGTTTTTGTTGTTTTTTGTTGTTGTTGTTTTGTTTGTTGTTTTTTATCGTGCGATGGCCGTTTTACAGAATGGAATCCAGTACTTTTTTTTTTTTGGTGCTTACTGTACACTTACTCCAGTATAGTACATCTGTATGTGTGTGTGTTTGCATTAGTATCTGTGTGTGTGTGTGTTTGAAGCTATTGTATATAACATTGCTACACACATCAATGATCTGGATGTCCCTCCCTCCCTCCCTCTTATTGTTTGCGTTTGCAGTGGCTAATAGTGGGCGTGTGGACCGCATGTTCCAAGTGACCCCAGACCAGGAGAACAACTTGTTTATAGGAGACATGTTATCAGACGGTCTCCTCATCGTGGAGCTGCCACCAACGACTGTGGCCACGCCCATACAACCACCATTGCTCATATCCAGCATGCCAGAGGAAGCTGAAGCTGGTAGTGATTTGGACTCACCTGCATTCGGTTCTGGTGCTAATGCATCGTCCAGACGAAAGAGTTTCGGCAGGAATGCTTCTTACGGTATGTGTGATGTTGTGTATATGTTGATACCAATATTGTTTAGGTAATGGAATGACAACTGAACACCTGGTGGGTGTGGTTATATAAAGTATTATTTTTCTCTCTTCTCCACAGAAATAGCTACCAGACTGTCTCCTCCAGCTCCAAGGTGAGTCAATAGCATTTCCAGTGGCTGTGTTGGCATGTTTAGAGAATGACTTGTTTATTTTCTGCTACATGTAATGTTCAATAGCACTGTGTGTGGGTATTTGGTAAAGGGTCATAACACTTACTTGGGTTGACAATTGGGCAACAATTATAATATTTATAATAGGCTGTTGTTTTTATTTGTAACCATAGCTAGCACTAATAGCTAGCATTAATGCCATTACCATAGCTAGCACTAATGCCATTTAATGTTCCTCGTTAAATCTGACAAAAACATCACAAGGCAAATCCAATTTTCCTCTCTCTCTCTCGATTTGTTTGTGGATTAGTTTTGATCACTTGAGTTGACTACAATTTTGTAATTTTTATAGTACCAAAAATGAGTTGAAAGTGACTGGTAATGTTCTCACCACTGGAGGTGCTGACTCCTCCCACTCAGACACACCTGCCCTCTCAGATGATGACAATGTCTCTCCGTAAGTGTGTTCAATCAATTACTCGACTATTGTGCAACAATTCATCATTGCATGTTCTCTCTCTCTCTCTGGCAGGTTGGCTGCCTTCATGAAGTTAGCTGACACAGGATCAGAGTGAGTGATCTACTGTCTTGATATACCACATTTTATCACCATGATCATCTTATCATAGTTATCATTTAAATGAAGATTAAAGTTTTGAAATTGTTGTATTAGTTCTGGTGGGTCAGATGAAGTGTCTGCTAGTGCACTACAGAAAGGTCTTGTGGATGCTGTCAAACGCGGGAACCTTGAAAAGGTACTAACACAATAACTATATTCTGGATCTCATATATATAATATATATATATATATATCCCGATTCATATATTGTGAAACTGCTGCAATTAGGAAAATGTCGATTCACGATATCTGAATCTAACATCATTAGAATGTAGCAGCAGCTAATACAATGTCTGTAACAGTTGAGATTTGGTCTCCTAGGAGAGCCCTGCTGTACGACTGGAGGAAAAATTGCGTAGTGACAACAGTCCAATAAACTTGATTTCTAAATGCCGCAAAACATCATTGTACTTGAATAGATTCTCGGAATGGACCAATCAGATTGCTTGCATGTGACTAACTACATTTTAAGTATATAAAGTGTAAGCGTGAGGTGATAAGTACTGTAGAGAAAGTTGTTGGTGGTTTTTTCCAGCTTATATCATAATTAATCAGTCAATCGATGAGATTAGATAATTGTTTAGAAAACTTAATGATCCATTGGCCCAACACACTTAACACATGCATATTGAAACCACAATCTGATGTGTACAAGTACATATGTGTGAGCAAGTTCAGGCTGGTACTATATCCAGCAGTTCCTACACTGAGGTGACGGTAGTGAGGTGAGGATAGTGAGGGTATGGAGGAGTGAGGAGGTGTGATAATTCATATGAAGAATTACACAATCCACAACCTTCAGTTTGTCACTCGCTACTACTTTTCCATGTTGGCTCTACATGCTTGAGATCTTGTTTCCTGCATTGTAGGTGCGTGAGAATCATGGTAAAGGAGGTAAACTGACGCTGCCTGACGCAGTAGGCATGACTCCTCTCCATTATGCAGCCAGACTCGACAAGATAGACGTGGTGCAATACATTGTGAAAAACAGTAAGCACTAAGTGCTATTCCCTCTAGTATAATTCTGAATTTTTTTAATTTTTATTTGTTATTAAAAAATTTTTAAAAGTTAATTTAAAAAGTCACAAATCTCTGGAAAACTACATCAAATTGTCATTGTTACAAACTATAAAAACTAATTATTACTATTTTATTTATTATAGTCAAATAAAACAAATAAATAATAAGATACATTTTTATTTTTTTATTTTATTTTTTTTTGCTATAGTTCCAAAGGAAGCATTGGATATAGTGGATGAAGAAAAGTAAGAGATGGTCAAGTGGACTTTTAGTTGTTTGTTGTTTGCTGTTGGATGCACATTTACTTGTGTGTATCTTTTGCTAAAGGTTACAGACAGCTTTGCACAAGGCAGCGTGGTATGGCTACATCAACGTGTGCAAGGTCCTGGTGGAGCATGGAGCGTCTCTCACTAGACTCGACTACCAGGTACTGACAGGCGGCCATTTTTTAGTTGTCACTTCAGCAATGTAATTGGGAGTTTCCAATTGTTTGACTAGTCACACGATCAGTACATAAGGTAGACTTGACTGACTGGGTTTAACAAAGCTGAGACATTTTACTACTTAAATAAATTCTTGTCTGCATTGGAATATTAATTGTTGGCTATGACTCAACTAGTCAGAGGCCATCCAGGCTTTCCATGCTAGTAATATGACACAACTAGTCAGAGGCCATCCAGGCTTTCCATGCTAGTAATATGACACAACTAGTCAGAGGCCATCCATGCTAGTAATATTGACACAACTAGTCAGAGGCCATCCGGGTTTTCCATGCTAGTAATATTGACACAACTAGTCAGAGGCCATCCAGGCTTTCCATGCTAGTAATATTCAATACATGAAATGAAATTTGATGTAACTCTAGGGCAGTAATGTGTTGGACAAAGCTGTACAGAGTGGAACGCAAGAGCTTCAAGACTATTTAGAGGGTAAGTTAAATCTGCAAGTCCAAATTTTGTGAGGTGAATTATATAGTCTCTGAGGTGGTCTATCATAGCTGAATTATATAGTCTCTGAGGTGGTCCATCATAGCTGAATTATATAGTCACTGCGGTGGTCTATCATAGCTGAATTATATAGTCACTGAGGTGGTCTATCATAGCTGAATTATATAGTCACTGAGGTGGTCTATCATAGCTGAATTATATAGTCACTGAGGTGGTCTATCATAGCTGAATTATATAGTCACTGAGGTGGTCTATCATAGCTGAATTATATAGTCACTGAGGTGGTCTATCATAGCTGAATCTTCAACAGGGTGGGGGGGAAATCAGTAGTCATTCATCAAAGTTCTTGTGCGTAACATGCCAATTGTAAAAATTGACTCAGGGCTGTGTAGTCTCTGTTTAGTGTGTGTGTGTATGTCTGTGTTTATTGGTATATTGTATGCATCCTTGCTAGAAACTGTCTTGTTATTGTGTGCAGGTAAACTAAAGGCTTCCAAGTCCACTCACTCAGCTGATGAGCTAGCGATCTAAAGAAAACCAAACTGTTGCTATTCAAAGATTTAAATGAGACTTTTCATTCTCATCTTCTTTATTATTATTTTTAAGTCTTCAATGTTCACACGTATTTGACAATTTTATATTCCCACCTAGTCAGTCATTTTTATCCTCCACCATTTTATTTTGTAGTGCAGTATAAAATTTTTTATATAACAATTCAGTTTTTGTTGTTCCATATGAGCTGCATTTATATTAATGTTATCAAATCAAAAGGTGACTATAATTTGCCCGTTAAGTGTTAATCTATTTATTATGCACCAGATTAGTAATAACAGCAACTACTGGTTGGCATGAATGTAATTATGTGCATGCCAGCTTGCATAATAATTGACTTCAAGTTCAGGATAATTTATTCAATACACCACTTTTAATGTTAAGTTCTGAAGGTTCGTATTCCATACCCACAAAACGAGACTGTTAATCCATGGTACATCTTCAGGAATAGTACACAGCAAAAAAAAAAAAAATTCCTCTACCAAATTTGACACAGAAGGATAAAATTGCCAAAAAAAACTATCACTTGGTTTCTAAAATTTCCACTTGAAGCTAAGCATTGTACTCCAAGTACATTAGCTATAAAAATAAAAAAATTAAAAAAATCATCCCACCAAACATTCATTCATCTCAGAGTGGAATTTATAGAATGATGCTACAGATCAGGTGGTCTGCTGACACACAAAACTTGGGCTATTTCATTTTTGACAGTAAATCCATGAAGTACTACAAGATGTTATACCAGCAAATGTCTGCTGGGCTAACTGATGCAAATCTATCCCCTCTCCCCACTGATCAGCTAATCATGATGGAATTTCCAAATTAAAAAAAGTAAATATAAATACACAAAATTATGCAATAAAAAATATACATATCAGACTTATAAGTTTAACTGCACATTTAGAGACAATTTTAATTCTATTGTGACAATTGTACAAGCGCTACATAAACCATAGAGGAGCTAGTTTTGTGCAGGTCAAGTCTCTATAGAAGTAGTGCCAGAAACCTCATTGGTGTAAACAGAACATGCTTCGTGTGCCTCCGCTCTGAAATTAGGAAAGGGGGGGGGAGAGGGAAAGTTTTCATAATAATACCATACTAAAACACAAAATTTCCACCATTTCAAATCACACCAAACTGTCAAATTTACAAAGTTTTATCGGTTTAGGTTTACGGCAGGTAACCTAACGATTTCAAGTCAGGAGACTTCAGAGGTAAGGACTAAGAGTGCCAATTTTAGGTGAATTTAAAATAGTACTTCTGCATGAGAGCTGACAGTACTCATATGAAATGGTTAACATGCTTTTAGTATATGTCCTATATGACAGTAGACTATTTGTATGGGCTATCTACTATTAGAGGAAGAATATAGTTGGAAGTTCTAGAATTTCATTATCATGATGCATCACACCTTACCTTTTTTGTTCTACTGCTGTCTCCTCAGAACTGTTGCCTCCACCACCAGAACTCTCAGAACCACCGTGACTAAGCAGACCTTTGCTCAGAAACCTACACACACACACACACACACACACACACACACGGTATGTGGCTAGTGATTCAACATGCTCCAAATATGTAAGCACTAAAAATGCCTTCTGTGACACTTGCATGAAAGGGAAAATGGACTATTTTTACACCACTCAAGGTGTCATACAGGATTTTTCACTGGGGTGTATTTAGCCACACCCATTTTTAAAACCTACATTACTGTGATACACATGCCTATATGAAAATATATACTTCATACCGATCAGGCATGATTTTAAGTTAACTTTTAATTGACTGATAGAACTGAGAAAATTTGCTATTTTTATGGTTTTTATAATCTAACCACTCATAGAATTTAACTTAGCTATTGTACTATATTAACTTCCAAAATTTCCAGGGCACCTCAACCTACCTCTGTACGAAACCCTGCCACTGCATAATCTGCATTAGAGGCCAGCACCTCACAGCTAGAGAGAGTTAACTAAGCATTGGAAACTAGGACTCACTTGTAGTTGTCCTGAAGTTCCATGTCGTCTGCAGGCCCATCTGAGGGCGTGTCTGGTGAGGTGCCAGAGTCGTTGGTGTCTGCTGTGTCATGTCTGCTAATCAATGACACAGATTCTCCCTGGCTGCTATTGGAGGAGGAAGATGCATCCTGTGCAATAGCAGCACTGTTGGCAGTAGAATGAGAAGGAGAGAGAGTGGCTATTTCCTGAAATTAGAAATTCATAAACCATTATAAAAATATCACTGAATAACTTACTACTAATGTACACTTAATTAACTACTAATTCTGCATAAGCTTGCTATTTTAAAATATTCCTTCATCAAAACTATAAATAGTTCCGGAAGAGTTATACTTATTAGCTTTTTTTTTTAACTTCATGCAATTCAATATTTTCACAAATGGCACACCTGCTCTCTGCTGTCATGGAGGGAGTTGATCAGCTCCTCCCCTTCTGATCCCTGTGTCGTGTTCAAGTTGTATGAGCCAGCCCTAATAAAAGACAAAAACTAATTTCATAACTTACAAAACTTAAATACAGAAACTGTTATGAAGTTAAATACAGAAACAAATTTTCTTCAGGAGTTGTGAGTTGAGGTAAAATTATTACGTACCTTTCTTCATCTGAGTCTGAGCTGGAATTGATTTCGTCATCTTCATCTGAGTTATAGGAGTCATCATAATTCATAGCAGAACTGCTCTCACCAGTGCTGTCATTCTTCTTTCCTGGACTTAGCGGGCTACAAGACAAGGCAATGCAAATATAATGCTTCATCATGCATCTCCCTCCCTTCCCATCACACATCTCCCTCCCTTCCTATCCTATCACACATCCCCCCCCCCCCCCCCCCCATACACACATTACTTCCCCTCTACTCCTCCCCTTACTCATATTTAGAGGTGTCAGGTCTCTTAATAGGTTCCAGGAAGTCATCCTCATCGTCCTCAGGATGTGCGTTTGCCCGATACGTGACTGTGATGTGGCTAGATGACACTCCATAGCCCTCTTCAGACCTTACAAGAGAAGCACGGAAAAAAAATTAAAAAATTAAAAATAAATAAATAAAATGGATAAAAACATTTAAAAAATAATAATAAAAAAGAAACAAAATAAATTAATTAATTTAAAAAAGCAATTTAAAAATGAATTATTTATTAGTGTGAAAGTTTTTTTCCCCCTCAGTATGGAAGTTTTCCCAGTTGGACAAAGGATTCTATCCTTAGGGCCTCATCAGATTCCACAGCATGAACTACATCTCATCCTTACTCCTCTAGGGCCGGGGACACATATCGTACCTTTCATCTCTATCCTCTGCAGGGGGCTGTATGCTGTTGGCACCAAATGTAGAGGAGAACTTGGAGAAATCAGCCCAGTTACTGTCAGCATTCTGATCATCAGACATGGGCTTAGGGGCATCAGGTTCCTTAGTCCAGTCTGCATTCTCCATAGGAACATCCTCAGAGGCTGCCCCACTCTTGTCCGCGACATCACGCCACATGCCAGCTGTGGATGAAAATGACAAAAAACTAACATCAACATGGAGTGGCTACAATAATATTTATATTCATACTTCGTATGCTACCTCGTAACCAAGATTTCAAGTTGTCAGCAAGTTTAAGTAAGCTTAAATAGTGTGACCACTGAACTTTACTACATTATTCATCAAATTAACAAACTTGAATAAAAGCTGTAAAAAAAAACAAGACTCAATTCAATTTTTTTAAAGTCCTAAAAGAGGGCAACAATAAGAGCCAATAGTGTACTTCAACTAAAGTGGTGAGCAAGATAATTCAGATATTTTCAAATAAAAAAGAACACATTGATAGTTTCATCAACTTCTCAATATAAGCTTTCACTTTCTACGAGTAACAAAGTTATAGTTTACTATGTACATACAAACAGATTAAATTGTTTATCTTACTAGTAGCCTCTCAATTTATATAAAAAAAAAATTCTGAGCAGCTACGCTAATATGACGACCATTACCAATTGTTAAAGTGATGCATGCATAACAACAACAACAACAACAATAATAAATAGATGTAATATCAAAATAATGACCACAACGTATCAGACTGCTGCCAAACTTACTGAAAGGGCTTTCAATCTCCATCTTGTCAGGGTCAGAGGTGGTGCTCACACTGGTGATCTGAGTGATGATGGGGTACTCGTGGCCCTGGTCTATGTGATGGGGCGGCTTCTTAGGGGGACTCCGCTTCCTAGACACGCCTTCAAAACTAGTACAGAGGAAACACAATATAACACATAATGGAGAGATGCACAGCATTAAAGCACATTGTGAATAATAAATTAAGTATTTTTAAACAATAGTAGTAATTTACTGGAATAAAAAACAACAACAACAGTGTACTGATAAATACAAGAAATAGCTCAAAGTACACTTTAAATACCACAATATTAAGACACACTCTAGCATACCACCCTCTTCAATACTCATTTAACACACCCACCCAGGTAAATTCAGAATAGCCATCCTAGATTCTACCTCTCTAACATACGTAATATAAGCACAAGTCATGAATGCCATCAAATTTACCGGACAACCTCAACAACATTAGAACCATGCACAAATATTAGAGACAGGTATAAATGGAATGAGAGCACTACTCCATTACACACCTTTCTCCTGTGGGGAACTCTCGCCTGCTAATAAACTCATCGTCGTCATCACTACTAATACTACAATACAACAACAGCAGTAACAGCATCACAACAACCCATGCACCCAACAGATGAGAATATGATGAATGTAAACGAGAAAATGGATCTCTCTGTATGGGGAGAGGGAGAGAAAAAAGGAGGTGGGGGAATCAAGGGGAAAATCTTTCTTTTGACAAAAAAAAAAAAAAAAAAAAAATCAATTTGGCAGTAGCATAGCTAAAAGCTGATGCACTAAAGAAGTGTAAATGATACTATTAATACAAAAAAAGACAACATTTACACATTATTTATCTCATATACCTTAACTTTTTATTGACAATACCACACCCACATTATGACTAGACCACACCCAGCTACCTGTGATGGTCCATAGGAGAAGCTAGGTTGGCGTCTTTGTCGGCCCACATGGAGTCATCTTCCTCCGCCTCATCCTCCTCCTCACTCTCCTCTTCGTCATCAAACTGCTGGATACGATCTGAGCATGCTGCCTCAAACAGAGAGCTACTTGCCTGCCAATACACATCACATTCACACATAACTACTGGAAGAGAGATATTATAGTTGAAGGATTTTTCTGTACATGTAGCACTTCACAAAGCTACTAACTAGTTGTTGTTTTTTAATATAGATATGTGACCGTCTATGGGAAAATCGGGCACAACGCGGCATGCGTAGACATTGCAAAAAGATCGATTTAGTTCTTAAAATTGTATTAAATAAGCCTAACGAAGGGAACGGTTAGGTGATATATAGCGGGAATGGCTAAAGCTACGGCGATAAAACTTGGAGAGCTTAATATCTGCTTGCCAAGGAGTGTGTAAGTGCAAAAAAAAATGTTTCGTCGGGGCCGCGTTGTGCCCAATTTTCCTGTAGACGGTCACATATGTTGATTATTATTGTATGCTTTATTCAACAAGTTTACTGGATCTGTTATTGGGCAAGGTATGTGTTAAAAAAATAAAAAGCACTAACTTAAACATATACTTACAAGACTTGACTATACATTAGCTATCGAAGCCTCACCTCAACGTTAGATCACAGAGCTCAAATATCTCGCAAGGTCAACCCATTTTGTTGTAAAGTGGTAATATTAACCCAAGTTTTTATAGTGCAGGTGTATTGTAAATAGAATATGCCAGCAGGTACATTTAACATGAAGAAACGTGAGTAAGAGGTACACTCTGCACACAATCAGATAATGGAATTGAAATGCCGGGTATACTGAAGCCACTCTTTACCTTGGTATGACGATTCACATGACTAGGACGCTCATGGAACATTAGTGCATATATGCTGGATCGGATCAGCCATAGATTCACACATGTACATTAAGGTAACGCTCAATGCTTCCTGGCAACACACACACACACACACACACACACCTGTGAGTGCTCTTCGTCAGCAGTGATGACTCTGGTGATATCCATCAGCCGAGTAAAGGAGGCTTCAAATGGTTCCTCCGCTGCTGTCAACTCATCTTCAACGCCATAGTCCTCCCGATAGTTTGTGCAATACTTCAGGTCCAGGTACTGGTGGTAGGCCTATATGTACATATGCACACAAACATAGAAATAAACAAGACATCCATGAAAACATGATTGATTCAGTTTATTTCATATTCAATGGATTTGAACTATTAAATCCAGATTTATCTAACCTTCTCCAATTCTGAATCTTGAGGGTTTTGCTCAAACTCTTCGTCACTGTCATCCATGTTCAATGAAACAGCTTGGTTGCCACCCTGGACATGCACACACACAACACATTCGTAAAGTTATGTAAACTAGCACACACAATACTAACAATCAGTATTGGACTGATACTCTGTGCAATATTAGTTTCTCACCAAGTTGGTTTCATTTCTCTTGTTCGTTTCAGCTAAAGGACCGTTCACGAAGTTGTTCCATCTTTGTCGTGTTGAATCATCCATAGATAGTGTCAGCTGATGATGATGATGATGATAATAATAATAATAATAATAATAACAGCTAACCAAATGGCTACCTATAGTCTTTAGTTCATACCAAAATCAGTGCAGGATTAGGGTCTTGTTATTATATATATGTGTGTGTCTCAATATAACAATGTCTCCACATATTATACACATAATTCCTTCATGTCATCTGCTCTCACCTGATCACTGACTTCTCCAAACTTGACCAGTGCGTTAGACATGCGGATTAAGTGGCCCATATAGCCCTGCCGTCTGCTGCCCGGATTGTCCCTACAACTTAAAACACATATTCACACTTACTGCAATGAGCACAACAAACCTAATTGGCAATAATTCATCTGTGTCTAGAGCATAGAGAAAACTCCTAAACTAGACTTTAACTACATCCCATAGTAATTCACACAACCAATGCAAGCTCAGCAGTAACTAGTCACAAAAAAAAAGCTCACATCAAATTAAATGTCACATATACATAATATGATCGTATATTAACACGTCAACTCATTGGTATGCTGGACTAATTCACTGACAATAGTCACTGAAAGCAGCTACTCACCTAGACAATTCCTCGTTTCTACTGACTCCATCCAGAAGCTTGGAGACAAACTGACAGTCCTTTAATAACTAGTACAGGGAGGAAAAAAAAATCAATACAATATGAAATTAACAAGAATTCCATTTCTTTAATGCTGCTTTCTCTTTTCATCCCCCCCTAATACTACACGGTAACACCCAATTCTCTTAGAAATATAGACATGCTTATTAAACGAACATAATTTCTTTAGCACACATACATAAGAAGTAAGTGATTTGAGAGCAGCTTGCGATTCTTCTGAGATTTCACTCCTAGTCTCAGTGTCTGTGTCCACTGCCGTGAGGTCATCTCGCGGTCTAGTCATGCTGGCAGTGGTAGTAGAATCCAGTGGGTGGGAGGAGTTCAAGACGAACCGCACACACAGTTCCACTTGCATGTGCAGGAAATTGTTCCAGGGATATGCGAAAAAGAGATCCTAGTGCACAAACCAAGAAATTAGTGAGTCAGAGATCAAAAAGTGAGTAAGCAATTAAAAATTACAATAACAACAATAATGGTAACAATACATTAATAAGTAATAACGATGATGATGATGACGTTGATGATGTTGATGATGTTGATGATGATGATGTTGATGATGATGATGTTGATGATGATGTTGATGATGATGATGTTGATGATGATGAAAGATGGGAGAGTGTAAGGACAACGAAGTGTAGAAAGTAGGATGGAGCTAACAGGAAAGAGAAGGGAAAGTGAGGGGGAAGATAGAGAGGTGTAAGAGTTGAGGAGAGAGAGAATGGCAAAGATTAGCCAGAAATAAAGGATATTGGCTATACGCTAAGGAGAGAGATTCCCATACTATGAGTGTGCTAAACATGTCCAAGACTACAATCTCGGCTGCTATGGCAGAGGTGGCTTTTGACAGGAGGGCAGACATTAGTTTGACTATTTGAAGGCGAATATTTCCAAGAGGAGGATCCAACACTCCCACAGTGGTATTCATACGAGATATCTACACAACAAATACAACTGGTCTATTAATAGTACAATCAATTATACATACTAGCTATTGCATAAGAGAGTAGGACCTAATACAGTAGACCCTCAATTATCCGAACACCTCAGGACCGAGGGTTGTTCAGACATTTGAAATGTTCGGATATTCGAAATAAGTCATTTTGAATGGGGTCTTAATCTCTTATCTATTTAATGCACAGCAAAATTCCAATGAATATCATTATAATTCCCCCAAAATGGTGTTCGGATTAGCGAGAGTTCAGATAAACGGGGTTCGTATAACTGAGGGTCTACTGTAGGCAGTTACGTGCAACACAATCTAAACTGTCTTGCAACCGAAGGCACTGATCACTCCTACACATGCTTGATTATTCTAGAGGTGAAAGCTCAAAGCAATACCCAAATGTACTGGATCTAAGCAATTTCAGTGTGGGCATGACATCAGTGTTCGTAACATCTGTCATGTAAACTGACATATGTACGTATATTACACACACATGTACCTCTGGAGCTTGCTTGAGAAGAGCATGAAACTTGGTCAGCCATGGCACAATTATCTCTAATAGATTCGCAATACCTACAGCAATAAATAATGCATTTAATGACATAAATTGCCTCCAATTCTGAATTCAATCTATTACATCCTTGATTCTCAGATGGTACCCTCAAAATGGAATAACAAGATTATCTCCAGCTACACTAAAGGAGGCTGATCACTAGCCACCTCTTCAAAGCAATAAAACATACTTATGAGTTCCAGTATATTTCACTACAGGCAATCACTAGATCGTATTATGTAATGTATTCTAGTCGAGGTCATTCAGAATAAATTCAAAGGGTGTGGTTTCTAATGAAATTGCTGTCCATTACATATACATACACACCTGCACACATGCATACTATAAAGTAAAAATTCCCACTACATAAATACCTGGAGGAGGTACTTTCTCATCTGAAGGCACTGAATCCATCACTGGCTCCAACATGCCTGACTCTGAGAAAACACTGGAGGAAAATTTAATAATAATAATAATAATAATAATAATAATAATAATAATAATACAGTCTTTCTGGGCTGAAATAATAATAAAATAACAAAAATAATAACAGTTTTTCTCTGTTTTCAAAGTTTTATTAATACATGTTAATAATAACAAAGCCAAACACAACTGATGCAATCGTTGGGCTAATTTTCACAGAGCAATCAATAGCAAATATGCAAGCATCTATCACAGGTAGAGTTCCTTACTTGTCTGTCAAAATGACCAGAAGAACAGAGAGTCCACTGATCACCAGGCCATTGGAGGGATTCTCAGAAGAGAAGACATTGTTGAGAAGTCTCTCAATCGTGTCCTTGCTTTCCAGCTTGGCATGTAAGGGGGCGGAGTCTGTTTGCTGCTGATTGGGGTCTGATGATGACTGGTAGGAGTCTTGAGTGTTTTCCCGGGACAGTCTGATCATCTCGCACAGAGTTAGAGATGCATTAACACATTGCTGAACACAACAACAACAACAACGAATGACATAATTAAGTTGTCTCTGTTTATACACAACCAATAAATTCAAATTTATAACTCTACTCAACATTTCGACTTTTTGCTCAAGAATTCCTATAAAGTCACATGAAAGAATGAATGACATCAAAATAACTTTCTGTCACTCAGCTGGAGTTAACCAAATTCACGAGTGGAATCTAATGATGTGGCTTACCATAATGGGCAAGCACACTTGCCTAGCTATAGAGTTTCTCAATTATCACCTCAATCATAACCAAACCACAATAATACACCTTTAATTATAATGGTTTCAAATGCTAAGAAGTACATAAACCAAGTTTCAAGAAAAAAGACCAACCAGGAACAGAGAAACAACGGTACAAACCTTAAGGCTATTCAGCGAAATTCAGGAGCGACCGGTGCAGTTACGAAGTCGATTTTTTTTTTCCAGCGGTAAGCCTAGGGGCTTCCTCACAACATTACAACGCCGTATTTTTTATATTAGTATTAGTTTTCCATTTTTAAAAAATATTTTAATATTATTTTTTTGTATCCTATTTAAAAGAAAAAACTATTGATTAGTATTCATTTGATTCTTCAACTCCGCCCCCCAACTCTGAGCGCGCAACTGATTGTGGGCAAAATTCCGGGTGGTGGCGGCTCTAATTAGTACTGGTAAGCAAACGCAAAAGAAGAGTTACTGTACGAGTGAGCCCCATAACAAAGGTGTGTACAATTTGGGGAATATTCTGGCTCACTCCAGAAAAAATAGACACAACTCGTGTTGGGAGAAACACTGTGTTAATGTAAACTAATCGATTCACATAGCAACATATCACTGCAATATCTCCCCAGCTACAGATGAAATATTCCCCAAAAGTTTTTTAGAAATTATTTGCTCAACTTATAACGCCGTGTGGTAAAGATTCCCTATTTTCCAGTAAATTGATTCACTTTCAATCAATATGCCACATGCATAACGTAATGCATTCACTAGCTTGTAACATTGTACACATTACAACTAACAAATACTTCAACACAGCAATCTGATGCATTCAAACAATCACATTGAAGTAATGTATAAAGGTATTTGGTATTAGATTAACATTCCCTTTTCAACAAAAAAATAATAATAATAAGAAGTCTATTTAATTATCTACTACACCAATGGAATTGGAATGACAGTTCGTAGTATTGGCAAGTCAGAATCCCTCTCACTTGGTTCTCTGACTGAAAATGACCATCTCCTTTAGTGCAGCACTAAACCACACCCACTCCTACCCTACCTTCAGTTGTGGACACAATATGAGCATACCTCTGAATCTGTGTCTGCCTTGATGAAGTCCACCAGTCTATCCACCAGTTCCTGCTCCTCCAACCACTACAAACAAAAAAAAACACAACAATGGCACGTCAAGGTTTTCTCTTTTAGCAGCTAAGTTCTTCACAATTTGGAATTTACTAAAAGCAGTTACAACAGAGTCCAGGTCCTACTCACATAGCATTGAACATAATTAGCCAGTTGTAAATTCTGCATATCATCTCATTCAGTAGGGGCTACACTACCCTTTCACCTTTTTTTTTGTTCACAATAATTGGCTTGTATTGGCCTGCTAATGATTCCAGTGCTAACTTTCAATCAATGCCCATATTAGCCGTGTCTGTCTTGCTCAACTATGTATCTTGCACACAGCAAGTTGTGTTGGACCATTGACCATTAAACATGTTCCATTACACAGACCAAACCCATGTACATGATGTTACCTACACACATGATTCTCACATCTATCTCACATAGGGACTACATACATACGCACGTTCCACATGTACATCTCTTCATATTCGTATGATCCTTATGTCATGCGTGGTCTCCTTATATATGTACATATAAAGAAATATTTTAGGCCTTTAACCGATTACACACGAATAAAAATTGTAATTGCGCCTTACGTAATGCGGTCACGGGCGCACGCGAGACACAGAGGATTAATTGCTTGGTGGGAGGGTGACACTAAGCGACAGAAAGAAGACGAACGGTTGAAGATTGCCTCGGGGACAGTATTATCGAACGATAGAGTATGCTCTAGGCTATTGGAAAAGCATGAATTCGACACTAAGAAGCTGTTCCCGACTTAAAAATAACAAAGTACTCGCACCGTTCGGCAAAAACTTTTATGGCATCACACTGCGGCTCTTAGTAAGCACACTAGTAAGGTTGGAAGTATGGTTTCATGGCTGAAGCAGTTTGCTACTTGATAGGTAAGAGAAAGTGTTTTTGCACATATCTGTCTTACATTCAGGAAGAATTTGTTGATATATATTTAGGGTGTGGTTTATTTTGAACTGAGCAATCTGTTATAAATTTTGTGAACAAAGAAGCTTTTATTGGCTTTTGTGTATGAAAACATGTACATCACAAATAAATGATAGAGTATTTGAGTGTATTCAGTTTGGTACTCCAAGGTGTCTTTACTTTTGATGTGCTGGTAGGCTGCATTGTTGACAGAATAGTTGGTGATCTTACTATCAAGTGCAACTGGTCATAGCATAATAGAAGTATATGTCAGAGGGCTCCCTGCAGTCTCACCTGTTATATAACAATATTTATTTTTACTTATTGCTATAAAGAATGTGGTTAAAATTCTGGTAGAAATCGCTACCTTTCAGAATCATCAATTCCATTCTCTCGTCAGAGTCCTTGACAATCTAGTAACTACTGCAGTCACTACACCTATCAGTACTGAAGTCATTCTTGCTGTCATCAAACTCTTCGTCACTACCACCAGAGTTACTGCCATCCTGGTCACTGCCATGCTGTGCCAGGTCAAGAATATTGTCTTCATCACTAGGATGCTGAAGTGCCAGTGTTCCACTAGCCAAGATAGCTTTCTACTTGTCTTATCATGAGCAGTTACAGCTAAAGTAATATTGGTTTCTAAAAAATTATTCTGTGTACCTTTATTATTATTATGAAATATATTTTCAATTTATACTTTATCAGAAAGAAGTCTTATTGTTGTGACAAAATTTACTCAACATTTTCTTATGGCAGTCTATGTATTTTATAAGCCTAAAATATACTTACAACAATATAGGATCGTCTGCAATTGTGATTGGTGGCTTCCTCGACTCCACAAAGCTGTAGGGCGAAGTGGACGCGAAGACGCATTTTCGCATCCTCCGCGGTTATCGATTTTTCTCAATTGACGCGTATTTGCGTCTTCCGCGATTAATCGGTTAAAGGGGGGGAACATTTAGCCCATCCAAAAATGGTTTTGACTGCCAGAAAATTCTCATTTTGAGGCCTTGAAAATGATTTTACCATGACTTTCGAATTAGTGATATTTATCCCCAAAATTTTTGACAAACCTCTGAAATTTAAAAAATGTTTATCAAAATTCTCTGAAATATTATTTTGAAAAATACCCTGCACACATCCATTTACTCGCATGCAATCCACTCGTGCATTTCTCAACACATATGTACACTTCCTCACACATACTTATCACCTCCTCACACCATTACATCCATTCACACATGAATATCACCAGGTCATCTTTATACCATTCAGTAAGCTGGCTTTGCACTCACCAGTGACAGGTTAGACCTGCCCATATTAGCTCCAGGATTACCATTCACCATCCTCAGGAGCAAGTCCATTATAGCAGATGTCCCTAAGTGACGCAAGTACTTAGTAAGGAAGTCTTCTTTGGCATGAACATAGTCCATAATCTGATAGAAGACAAACATAAGGTAAAAAGAAAGGGTAACGATCATTCTTCAATCTTATGACTAAGATTGCATTGAGGAAAATAATTCAACTTCGTATATTGTGCACTAAAAACTAGGATACAAAAATCAGGCTAATAGCTTGATATTTCATGCCAGGAGTTTGTGCTCTTACTAGAGTGCTTTAAATAGAGCCACAATTATTTCAAATAGATGTCTTATAGCACACACGATAGCCACCCTGTTCTTTCTCATTCCAAGCTTCTAAAAGAAGCTTACTCACCACAGACTGCTGTTTCTCTAGCAGCATTCCGAGGACCTTGGATATGAAGGAGGCCAGGAGAGGGTTCAGAGGCTCCGTGGTGTCCAGAAAGGCCCACAGCATATCCAGTAGACTGGGTGTGGTCACCAGCTGTTCCACTATGGACATTACTCCACATGTCAGCACTTCACATGCCAGATGTGGGTACCTATACATCAATTGGGAAGGGTAAGGGGGGAGGGGGGAAGAGAGTGAGATAAGAGTACTACCATACCAAATCATTACAACATGTTAGTTATGCCAAAATCTAATTAATTCTTGTAGGTCTTCTTTTTCTGCTAATTAAACCCAAATTTTAATGGCTGATTGATATCCCAAAGATGAGAAGCAAGTATTTTGGTTTTATTATTTTCCACCTGATAAAGATCTGCTGAGATCGAGGTTCTAACTTAACCATAGCTACTTTGTTAATGCTCTATATCTTTCAAAAATTACATATATTTCTTCATTTTCTAATAGCATGATACACTACTGACTAAATTGACATGAGGGTCCCACCTGATTTATATATAGAGAGCTGGCTGGCTTAAAAAAATATTTAAAAGCAAATTTCTGCTCACTTAAATTTCACTTTATCAGCCACATCTTCATTGGGCTCAAAGCAGATCATCCTCACTAGCTGCTCCAGTATGACTGGTTGGGCCAGACTGTAACACACAAACACAACACACACACAAACAGAACACACACAACACACACACACAACACACATGCATAACACACACACACACACAAAGTCCATAGTCAAGGATAAAACTGTTAAACTTTTACAGTAAGGCTGACAAAGTGTCACGCCAGAGACATGTGTGCATAAAATCAAAAAGACACTTCATACAATGCATTACACATGAATTAAAAACTGACATTTGACCATTCACAATAGATTTGAGCCGAATCCATCAATAACTCGCACTAGACATGTAACTAAGGACATTTTCCAGCTAAATACCCACTTCTCCATCTCATCTCCATCTTACAATACTCCTCATAGAAGCCTTTCAAGGCAGCCCATAAATCCCCTGGATGCACACATCCTTCTAGCTAAGTATGGGCAGAGTATCTATATGTAAACTAACACATAATAGTAAGACTCCGCTATCATACACACACACACACATACACACACACACACACGACATGTTGCCATACCACAAATAAGCAAGCAGTTAACCAATAGCGAACAACTAATTCTGGGATTTTTTGGTGGCAGCTGCGACAGGTAATTCATCCTATGTATCAATCAATCAGTATAGAGATCCATCAGTAAAGTGCTGGCAGATATGAGCAGAAAGCATTACGCAATGAATGCTGTACAGCCACACACCAAGCACTATAATACATTGACAACACACTGAATGCCACAATGTGCCTTAAAAAACAACAAAAAAAACTGTAAGGCAGATCGGTATGTGAGACCCTTTGCTTGTGGACTATACAATACAATACTTGGCCCTCCAACATAATGCTAATTAACTTCAAAAAGGCACTGGGACAATAATATCTACCAGGATTGCACACACAATCCTTATCTGAACACACACACACACACACACACACACAAGCATGCATGCACATTCACACTCATACCAACACCTCACCACACCAATTATACAGACTTATAGTACACACCACACACTTCTAAAGTGGCAACTTACAAGTCTGTGAGCTTCTTGTTGTTGGTTTTACATTCCTGCAGGACATCATCTTCATCTAAGATCTCATCCAAAGTGCAATCCTAACGCAGAAAACATTCAGCATATTGATAAACCAACATTCTTCTATGTACATTAAAGTGATACTGTAAAACATCATTTTTAAGAATGTTTAATTACACTTCATACATAATAGGACAAATTCTGGGAAGCTGCCTAAAAGTGGAGAAACCCCCAAATTATACATATATACATAAATAATACTTACTGCACGAGTCAGCATATTCAGCATATAATAAGGGGAGATATTCATCAGCATGTGCAAGTATTTTCATAAGCCGAAGGCGAGAGAAAATACAAGTGTGAGAGTGAATGCCATCCCCATGTAAGACTAGTGTAGTGTAATAAATAGTTTACTATACATTGGATATTAGGAACACGAATCCTAACCCCACCATGTGTTCTACAGGTTCACACATACACAACAATGATGGCTTTATACTCACACGGAAGAGAGAAGCACCAATGTTTAGCTGCAAGGAAAACACTCAATACTGGCCTAATCAAACACAATGATAAAGGCATTTTCAACTGAATAGCAGTGTTTCTCCGCACTTACAGCCAATACATTACTATGTATTGCCTGACATCAGATTGCTAGCACCGTAAGAAATACAGAACTTTGTCACTACAACTGGGGCTTCTTAAATTTTCTTTTATTCTCCCTCAAATCTGCTGTAGTGACACTCTTTGGCAGCCACATCACAGAGAGACAGTACAATACTAAAAGAATGTGCTCCATTTACTTGCACATGCAGGATCTTTAGCTGTTCAACAAGTCAATCAATCACCATCAAAACACAATGATATTACATCAAACACATGTACACTCACACCAGCGTGCACGAGTGTGTCCTAGTACTTACGTAACACCACTAGAGAATACCACAAAAACTTTAGAAACCATATAATCTGGCAAACCTTCAACTTCAAGTTTCCTTATTAAGAATATCTTTATCATCCAACCACTAAGTATCCTATTTCTTCATTCATTTCGGGGCACTAGTATAATATATTATTACTACCCACTCAAGTGTTACTGAAAAGTAGTAAGAACAAAAAATATACAATTGTGTCATAAGTGATAAACCCCTAATCAGTAATTTTCCACCTCCCTTACCCTATAACTACATGTTAAACTATAGCTACACCTTACCCAGTGCTGCATCATACAAGGCAGTCCATGCACTAAGTTAGCCAATACACAACACTTGAATTAGCTGCTAGACACTACAGCAATACTTTCATTATGCATACGGGGAAAAAAACCAACAATAACAGAAACTGACAGTCACAAGAAACACAAACGCCTGCTATAACATGAGATGCCAACATTACTGTACGCCCACACCACTCTGAGAAAATTAACACTGTAAACAAAAGGTTATACAAACATTCCTAAATTTCAGTTAAATACTTTTATTATGTTAGCTCTATGTGCATTACACTTTCATTCCACACACACACAACACACATACAAAAACACACAACACACAGACACACATATAAACACACGCACACACAAATACACATACTATAGATTTCAGCCTTGTTTACTTGTACCACGATAAGAATCTATGTATTACCTCATGAAGCCACACAACTGACACTATTCACTTGGTGTATAATGATTGGAGAGTCCTAGTGCAGTGTGGCAGTGTAAGAGTACATATAAAAAAGACACGTTTCCAGTCACCACTCTATATCCAGTTCCCCACTCAATATCCAGTTCCCCAGTCACCACTCTATATCCAGTTCCCCAGTCACCACTCTATATCCAGTTCCCCAGTCACCACTCTATATCCAGTTCCCCAGTCACCACTCTATATCCAGTTCCCCAGTCACCACTCTATATCCAGTTCCCCAGTCACCACTCTATATCCAGTTCCCCAGTCACCACTCTATATCCAGTTCCCCAGTCACCACTCTATATCCAGTTCCCCAGTCACCACTCTATATCCAGTTCCCCAGTCACCACTCTATATCCAGTTCCCCAGTCACCACTCTATATCCAGTTCCCCAGTCACTACTCTATATCCAGTTCCCCAGTCACCACTCTATATCCAGTTCCCCAGTCACCACTCTATATACCCATTTCTATATGGCAACTCATTTACACATCCCCCAACTGACTCTCTGCTGGTGCGTGTTCCTTTAAACAAACTACATAAGTTCCTGGACGTAATGCAATAAAACACTGGTGGATACCAATTCATAATCCTATTTTGCTACTATAAATGACAGGCAAAGGCCAAGAAATCACAGTTGTTGGTCTTCTTAAAGTTCTATTAAATTATGACATACAAATGACATGACTAATGATGAACAAAACACTGGATGGTTACTGTATTAATGTCTTAGTAAGTAGACATACATGCTTATAGACACACACACACACACACACACACACACACACACACACACACACACACACACACACACACACAATGTCCAATAATAGTAGCATAAAAGTTGTAAAACATTTAGTACTAGTTATCCACTACTTATTTTAGAACAACAAAGAAACAATGCTCAACATGGCCATTAAGACTGCATTTAACATCATACCAACAACTTTTCGACGTGTAAGCAGACAAGATAGCTTATAAACTCACATACATTACCCTGTATATGTAAATTCAATTGTGCAGCAACATGTACAAGTAACACATCTATACAATCTGAAGTCTTGCCTGTAGAAAACTAATTACCAATGTCAACATGCAATGGATCAACCATCTTATGTAATGCAAGAAATAATAGGACCTATAAAACAAGTTTTAGGTGGTGCTTCATTTTTTTTTTAGGCAGACACCTAAATTAGATAAGTAACAGACTTGCAAACAGACAACTAAGCAACCAGTTTAATACATGTACAATGCAAACTTCAGTTATACTATACCAATAATCTGTACAGTACAATCTGTCAAACAGTAGGATAAAAACTACCCTGCCACCAGGCCCATCCCATGTCTGTGGCTAGTCCTGTCCCTGGGACAAGAGTCAGCACTATGAATGTAAACTACTCACTCCATCTGGCCACAAACTCCAGATTGGCCCTGAAAAGGCCATGACATAGCATTAACAGGTTTCAGCTGAAAACCAGACTAAACAGAAATAATTTCAGTGCCTACTTTTACTCCAAACCATAGTTAGAAATACATATGTACTGGCAAAGCAAATGCTGACAACAATGATACCAAATCTCAAACATCACCCTATCACACACTAGAAGCACTTTTAACAGTATGCTGTACCTCTTTGTCCAATAAGGAGTCGATAGCACACGGCTGGAGGAAACTCAATTTCCAAAACATGGTTGGTCGGCTTGGCTACTTGTGGATGCAGTCAGCAGACCCAAATTAGCGGCTGCAAAGAGAAGTAAAAGTCCGTGAAATTGCACTAAACATGACAACTATTGAATAGATTACAGTCAAAAAATAAATAATAAAAAAAAGAGAAAAAAGGATGTGGTATCGGGCACAACGGCAAGGTAAGGTATTGGAATGTGCGGAGTAACTAACATATTTGAGACAGATATGCGCTCTTACAAGAGAGGAGTGCTAACAGTTTCTTAATGCATAGTCAACTCCTATAGTTACAATTACAAAATGGACTACTAAATCACAAGGAATAAAAGACAAGGTGACAAAATACAGTGGCTCACAACAGACAACTAAGCAACCATTAACCAAAACAATTACTCAGAAAAGGCTCTAGATATCACAAGTGACATTTACTCAAAATTTAATAAAAAGTGCTATTTTTTGGGGTCATAACAAAAAGCCAAACAAACACAGCTGAAGACAAAGTGTTAAGTCCTTTTTTTTTATTGGCTCAACAATTATAACTCATATTAGCAGCTTTAGCAGGCACTATTATACTTATCTAAACCATTAGAACATAACATATTAATGAGGCAACAAAAAATAAACTTCCTTCTACATGCACACTCAATAGCACCATTCCTGAACAAATCTTGAACATTTCCACAGACATTATTTCAGTCACAAATAAATGGCACAACTGAGCCTAACATATCATTGCTCACATATTACATACACAAGTCAACGTTAGTATGACCAACTCAAAATCTTTGCTACTTTCACATGTGAGATCAATTAAGAAAAAGGAAGTGGCCTAAACTGGCCTTGATCTTCCTGTGAAGCACACTACTGAAAAAAAGTGATGCCTGAATTGTAGTAGCGTAGAACATATGTTTATTTTAGCATAGCTTAACTTCACTATAAAAACTTATATTTAGTGTCTAGCTGTAGAAAAGAAACATTTCATCAAGACTAGCATTATAATACATTAACATAGCATCAAATCCACAGAACATACCGCTGATACTCAAAATGCCACACTTGTACAAAAAGGTATTCAAATATATCTAATACAACTTAGCAGACATTATAGAGTTGTCTGGCTGCTCACTTCGTACCAACCCTAAATACACTTCAACTCCATGATGTTTTCACTATTTGCCTTGACACTTGAAACATTAGATACACATCACATTTGTTAAGGTTGATACAAGTCATGCTATGAACTATTAAGGAATAATTTTAACTACAAGTCATGCTATGAACTATTAAGGAATAATTTTAACTACAACCTAACACAAACTTTCTTTTTTTTTTACTAGCTATCAATAGTTTACCACACAAGCTTTAAAATTTGACCATTTTAAACACAGCTCTGTTTGGGGTCACACTACATTCACAGAGTCACTAGAAGCCTAACACTAAATGGTTGTATGTATATATCTCTCTCTTACCATCAAAAACTGCCGCGTAAACTAACTACTAAATATAAGGCAACACCATAAGCTGAAGTCTCGCAGAGCCCTTCTAAGTCCGCGTACCAATCCTGCGATTTATAAGACTCGACGATGTATAGAAAACAGTACCAACTCTGTGAGCTATTTAAACTCCTACTTCTCAGGGCACTAGTCCTCAAGTTTTCCTTACTCTCCCAGTCGCGACGAAGAGAAATGGCCGGCGCGTTATTGCTTATTCACGTGACTATCACGCACTCTGAAAGGGGTGTAACACGATCCCTTTGCACACGGCGGTGGGTCTTAATTAGACACTTTAGAAATGGCGAAATCGTTTGAGAGAAATCCTGGAATGCCTTTGGATTTGGGCTGGGTTGAATCTAGTAGAGTGAATTTACCAGCTACAAATAGGAGAGCCGCCACCCACAAAACAAGAAGGTCCATTAAAAAAGAATGGCAAGCTGCTTGGCTCTTGCAAGCTGTTAGGTGCATTGACCTTACCACCTTAGATGGAGATGACACTCCAGGGAATGTTAGTAGGTTGTGTCATAAAGCAAAAACACCAGTTCGCCAAGATTTAATCAAATCTCTTGGAGTGGAAGATCTCAAGCTCCATGTAGGTGCTGTTTGTGTATATTCAGAGCGTGTTTCGGACGTTGTGAAAACCTTCAAAGAAATTGGGGCACTTAATATCCCTATTGCATCGGTAGCTGCCGGCTTTCCTGCAGGGCAAACACCCATGGAGCAGCGTTTGGCTGAGATTCGTGCAGCTGTGGAATATGGTGCTAACGAAATTGATATTGTCATCACACGCACCTTCGTACTTCAGGGGGATTGGCAGGCTCTATATGACGAGGTACGTGCAGCTAGGGAAGCATGTGGTGATGCTCATTTGAAGACGATTCTTGCCACTGGTCATCTGGGGACATTGACCAATGTCTACAAAGCTAGTCTCGTGTGCATGATGGCTGGTTCAGATTTCATCAAGACTTCTACAGGAAAAGAAGCGGTCAATGCTACTTTCCCAGTGGCCCTGGTTATGGCGAGAGCCATTAGAGCCTATTATCACCGTACTGGATACAAAATTGGTTTCAAACCAGCTGGAGGGATCAGAAGCGCAAAGGATTCCCTGTCATGGCTGGCACTTATGAAGGAGGAACTAGGAGATGAGTGGATGCAACCTGACCTTTTTCGCATCGGTGCCAGTTCCCTTCTTGGAGATATTGAAAGGCAACTCTACCACCACGTTACTGGGAGGTATGCAGCGAAGCATCAGATGCCCATGTCATAAATCTTGACTAACCGCTGGTTAACTTTTGTATGTAGAACAACGTATATTTTGTATTCATTTCTTTTATGTGTAATGAAGTGATTACCCCATTGTTAAAAGTGAGAAAAAGAAAAGAAAATGTAGACCTGGGTTAATAGGCCATGTGCTCACCAGTGCTCACTGAAAAAAGTGTGCACAAGTGAAACCACGTCTACTATATAATTATTGCCTAACCCAAGTCTCAGATGCACGTTTGCCTGCACTATTTGGCACGCGTTAACTAGTTACACTTGGTATATGTTTATTTTCAGATTAATAGAAGAGACGAAAGTGCCATGAGTCAGTTATACCAGGAAAGCTGCAACCATATCAAGATCAAGCATGTGTCACACATCGCCAATTTGTATCAGCCTCTGTAACATAGCTTGTCAATAGTGCAATGTAAAATCTACATACTTATGGACGTATATGCCTCTCACCAGGCCAGAAAATATGACTGCAATTCTCAGAATATTAAAAGGGATAATAGCATGTTATAATTCAACTTAAATGACTTTTTTACCAAAATATATCTAAGTGTGGGATAATGTATGACAGCACATAAGAAGTCGAATAATAATGAAACTTTCGTTCACTTGTTAAGTTTTTCCCTCTTCGCCACTTAGTTACTGCCTTCTCCTGTATCATTGGTTTTTTTAGCCAATGCGCTATCAGGCGCTATTTCAGTTATGCTCTTCATCAACGTACTAATTGCAGGATTTTGATCGCCAACTGCCAGTGTCATACAATAGCAAGCATCTGCAAGCAGTTTCTCCAACTGATTCACACGCGATTTCAGAGCAGTATTTTGAGGATTTCCTTCTGCACTTGCGCTTGCTCCATTTTGTGGACCAGTATTACTTGGACCTCCATTCGTTCCTCCTTGACTTCCTTGAGTGCCAGCTCCCTGGAATCCACCACCTCTTCCACGACCACGCCCCCTTCCTCCTCTTCCTCCACCACCAAATGATCCTCCAGGCTGGGAGAGCAACACTTCTAACTCTTGCCTGTTAGGGTGGTAAAATCGACAAGCATTTCCCCGCGTGCACTGATTCTTGACAAATTCCCTGCACACGTTCTCCGCTATATGACTGAGGTTGGGAATATTTTGAGGCCCAACTTTATGAGCTCCTTTTGGATTAGCGTTGACGCCTTTAGGGAAGTAGCCAGTTTCCAAGAAATAGTCCTCGTCGTCTTTATTGGAATGCACCATCTTGCAAGGAAATCGAGTACAATTGCCGATTTGATAATCATGGCAAAAAATAGACCGGCTGAGACACAGACGCTCATTTTCAGACTCCACTTTTTCTACATGCCTATAGTAGCATTTCGCACCACGGATACACTGGCTCCTCAGATAGTCCAGGCAAATGTCAGAATAAAACAATTTGTCTTTGTTGCGAGCATTCAACGTCGGAGGGAAGTACCCATTCTCCAAGAAAAAATTTTCTTCTTGACGTGATGCATGAACATACTTGCAAAAATTTCTCATACAAGTATTATTCTGAAAATCATGGCAGAACACACAGCTGATCAGTCCTGTTCGCTGGTCATAATCCTCTATCGAATCATAATGCGTTAGCTGACAGTTGCCACCTTTCTGGCAGGACCCTTTCAAAAAATCCACACATATATCTCCGTAAGTGATAGGTTGACTGCTAGAATGCTTTTGACCACCTCCTCTTCCTCTTCCACCACCACCACCACCACCACCCCTACCCCTGCCTCCTCTACCTCCACCAGCATCCCGAGAAAACTTGGAATAGCCACTTTGATCTCCATCAAAAGACCGCTTCATTCCCAAACCTTCATACCCTCGACCTCTTCCACGTCCTGCACCTGCCCCAAACCCAGTGTAATTTGGGTCATCAACAACTGACTCCTGCATTCGACTGAACACTGATGCAGGAATGCTTCCAGTCAACAGGAAATCGTCATCTTCAGAACGAGTGACATGCAAGAACTTGCAACCAGGCCTGACACATTCCCCTTTGTTTTGAAAATCATGACAAAACTTCACTTTAGAGAGCAACTCCCTTTCATCAATAGACTCCACATAATCCACATGTGGTATGGGACATCTATTCCCCCTGTTACAAGCTCCTCGAATATAATCTATACAGATGCTTAGGTTAGGGGTTACACTACTACCGCCACCCATTCCTCCCCTGGCACCTCCTCCAACGCTTCCTCTTCCCCTACCTCTACCCCGACCAGGAGGACCACCAAATCCTCTTCTACTCCCCCGGCCAAACGAATTACCTCCACTTCTCGAAGAAACAACTCCTTCGCCATGTCCGTAATCGAATTGCTCAAAGCCGCCAGAGGTCTTATAGTTTCCATCATAGTCGGAGTATCGGCCGCCATAATCAGAATACCCTCCGCCATAGTCGCCGCCATAGCTCGAATACCCGCCGCCATATTCAGAGTACGCCATTTAGAATTTTATCCGTATCCCCTTCACACTCAAGATAGCACGTCGCCGCCTCCTTTTTACTGGCACTAAGTTAACTTCCCCACAGTCCTACAAATAATTCCTACTAACAATTCTTTGGTGTTGATGGCGTAGACGTAACGGAAAAAGTAGGTAGGGGTTATCATGGAGACCCACCTGCTCATGCGCGGCTCGCCGCAGCGCCGCCATGCGTTTCACGCACGCAGTACACACCTGAAACACCCATGACCATCCCCCATTGCTTACAACATGCCAGATATAGAATATTCGTACTAAGAAACCAAGCAATGAGGACAGCATAATATTCATAGTGTAGATATTAGGACAAACAACTGTTACATGTGTGTGAAACATTAATGTGTTCCCAAAGACATAATGATAAAGTCAAAGTCCTTGCTCAAAATATCAGCTCTCATTGGGTGGGTTAGAGCTTTCTTGATCAGCAGCTGCACTGGCTTGATTGGCTAAGGCGCTCTCTGGAGCCAGGTCAGATATGGTCTTCATTAGAGATGCTATGGCAGGATTCTGGTCACCTACAGCCAGTGTCATACAATAGCATGCATCAGCAAGTAGTCTTTCAAGCTGATTCACACGCGATTTCAAAACTGCATTCTCAGCAGGAAGTATAGACTCCATTCCACCTCCTCCGCCATTTCCACCCATTTCTGATCCACCCATTCCAGCTCCACCCATTCCAGATCCACTCATTCCAGATCCACCCATTCCAGATCCACCCATTCCAGATCCACCCATTCCAGCTCCACCCACTCCAGCACCACCCATTTCTGCTCCATTGCCCTGGTTTCTTCTGCGTACACCTCCTAGGCTAGGAAACTGTAAAAAAGAAAAAGAAATATTAATTCAATGAGTGAGTAAAGGGAATTTCTTTTAAAGCGTACGCACAGACCTGCCCGACCTTCCTTCGTGGATCATGTCATTTATTTTGTCATACAGAATATGAAACTCTCTTGTTATAAACTTTGTCTACAGTTTTCTCATACTAAATAATAGATACACAATGAAATCGAGGGATCTACCACCCACAGAACCTCGAGGGTTGTGGGTTGTACCGTCCCGAGCGTAGCGAGGGCGATACTAGCAGCCCGAGGGGTTCGACGGGCGGTAGTTCCCGAGATTTCGTTGTCTATCTGTTTTAGAACGTAGCAACTATAGCCTTAGTTACCAAATAATTTTTTCCCTCCTTTGTTCTATGTTGACACTCTACTACAAAGACGGTAGAGACATTACGGAGAGGTGTCCAGTAATTGCAGCAATTCTAAGGAGCCACGGCGCATAGAATATTTTCATGTGTTGTGCGCTCGACTCCAGTGAACCAGCGAAAGTGATGGAATTAGAGTCAGGAGAATCAATATCACTGCGTTTTCAGCGAACTTAGTCAAAAAGAACATTCCAGCCCACCCATCTACATTACCTATTTTTCGCATTTCAGCTCAATTGGAGAGATAAAATTTACAAAACGACTTTGTCTCTCCTAAATCTTCTTTTAACCAGCTACTCTTTCACCTTCTTCAACTCAATCATCTCTCCTTTATTTAGCTCTTCACAGTCAGCTCTCCAGTCTAGCTCCTCGCCGGCAACTTTCAAGTCAAGCCCCTCACAGTCAGTACTCCAGCTTTGCTCTTTACAGTCAATCTCCAGTCTAGCTTAGTTTTTGAATCAAGATTTGGTCAACCTTTACATGATGATAAAATTTTGAAAGATGTAAGGCCATGCAAAAAGTTTGTATTTACAGTATCTGACATTGATGAACAGCTTGCGATGGATAAGGAAGGATTTTGATTACATAAGCAAAATACAACGAAAATACCATGAATGTAGTGATTTTACATTACAAACAATATACTAGAAGGGGTGCCTTTAATTTTCATAACTGTAGTGATATAAACATCCACAAGAATAGTACTAAAACTGTTAAAATAACATATGCAACATATATAACTGCTTTTTTATTGTTCATTGTGCTATTGGTTTCTTTCTCACTTTCTCATTTTGGTGATGATTGTATTAGTTAGAAAAATATTGTTAGTGTGCAAGGCATGCGATGAATCCATCTTATCTTTCGCATCTGACAGGAAAACCGTGCAAACAACATTCTTGCACCATAGATAAAATAAAAAATTCTTTAATTAATGCTTGCATGACTCATAAACCAAAAAAAAAACTAATAAAATGCTAGAAGGGAGGATACTATTAGCCAGAAGGGAGGATACTATCAGTAGTATCCTCTCTTCTGGCATTTAGTATCCTCCCTTCTGGCATTTAGTATCCCTGTGCACTCACTTGAACAACAATATGCTGGATAGAATGCCTACTTCACAATACAAAAAAGGGGTTAGCTATGTTCTAAAAATAGATTTCAGCCTTCTGCTACAAATATGCCGCTACTTTTCTAATTGACACAAGCACCACAGCTCAAGCAATCAAATTTAGTAGCTATATATATATAATATAATTATATATACACACACAAACTGCATAATATAAACTTACGAAATGTTCATCTACACTGGTTACGCCACTTGTTGCTTGCAGTATTAAAGGAGGTTCAACTTGGAGTACACTAATGCTTAATACTTTATTCATGTGTTTTCAATAATGCTCTAATCTTTGAACGCATCTTACTGGTAGTTCAACTCAACATGTCTTCAGTGTCTCTTAAAACTAAAAGTAATTACACATTTCCAACTCTTACCCAGTGACAATTTCAACAATAACGCAAGGAAAAAAACAACCTCATCGTGCTTATTTCTGGAAAGCTCTATTTAGGGTACTCCAGTTATCAAACAACACTATGCAATCTTTCAAGGGGTGTGGTGTGGTGTGAAATTTAACGGTCCATTAGACCTAGAACATGTGTCGCTAATTCACTAATGAAATTTTTATTTTCAGTGAACAAAAAAAATCTTTAAATAAGCCAGTTCATCATAAAAAGTTAACTGTAGAAGCTATCAGAATAACAATTGTACAATTTGTGCACTCTATTTATACATCAATAAAAAATGCGAGCTCTAGTGCACCTCTGTATGAGCTGGCCTAGCTAAGAACCAAAGGAACTTGAATACAGTTGAAGAGTTGTATTTGGCATTAATGCAACCAATTTAACAAGTGTAAGTATGCTCTAATGGGAGCTGCTTATGAGGCACTCTGGAAAGAAACTGTTATAATAATAATAATAATATAAGCTCAAAGGACCACTTACCTCAAACGCACTACTCAATTATTTATAAGTCCTGGCTATCACCAAAGAACTTGGCTACACACCAGACAGCACTTCTATAAAGCTCAGCCTTCTAAAGACAAGACTGCTTCATCAGAGCTTCTTAAAACAATCAACGCAATAAAATACTGAGATACCTAACAAAAATAAAGGAGGCTATTATTTAAGAGTCGTTTCATCAGTTGAACTGTTGGCATTTTTTGCTTCTAGGAAAAAGTAGCAACAACTACACAATGATGTTCAGTCGATCCACTGTTACATCAATTTTAAACTCCATCTTTCCTCAAGCTTGAGCTTTTTTAGTCACTACTCCAAGAAATATGCAGCTGATAGCAGCAGTTGGGGAGGAGTTACTTATAACAGACCATCACTAACAGGCTATGAAGAAATCAGCTAATAACCCTGAAAAATAACTCCTTGTGATACTACTAAACTCAACCGAAATAGCATTCACTTACTGCTAGGTATACTGGCGACACTAACGTTTACATCACCATAGCTACAAAGCAGTACTACTGTTCCTGTTCATTGCTTGCAGCCTCCATGTCAGTCACTTCCTCTTTGAGATAAATTTGACTACGAGTTCTTTAGTTAGTGATGCATGCTAATTAATGTGCACCTGCACTCTACAACTACAACTAAAAAAATTTCTTGCATATTTGTTTTCTCAATTTTGGTCAATAAAACGTGAAGAACAATGCTTCAAATTCAATGCTGAAAGGTATCCAATACCTTACATATTACTGTAAGACACACAATTTGACAATGGTCCACCTCATCAGACTGACTTAATTAATACCTCTTTACCCTTCCCCTTTACACACACACAACAAAAAAACAAAAAAAAAACACTCAGACACACACACTGCTGATAATACACCACTCCTTAACTTCACCTTATTATTGCCAGCGTCTTCTGCGGCATAAAGTTCTCTGGGAAACATTCCAGTCTCAAGGAAGTAGTCTTCACCCTTTTTAGACATGTGCACCATCTTGCAAGTAAGTCGTAAGCAACTTCCTTCTTGAAAATCATGACAGAATATAGATCGACTCAAACACTGGCGCTCTATGTCTGACTCCACCTTGTTTAAGTGCTTATAGCTGCACCGTGGACCACGACTGCATGTACTGCACAGGTAATCAAGACAGGTATCGGAAAATAGCAGCTTATCCCGGTTGCGAGCATTGAGTGTTGGTGGGAAGTAGCCATTGGCAAGGAAAAAGCTCTCTTCTTCTTGGGATGCATGGACAAATTTGCAGAACTCCCTTAAACAAGTGGTATTTTGGAAATCATGACAGAAAGTGGCACCAATCAATCCCTGCCTTTCCTCCTGATCTTCGACGGCGTCCAAATGAGTCATTGGGCAATCACCCTTATAGCAAGTACCTTTGAGGTAATCTACACATATTCCACTATAGGTCACGGGCAGGCTTGAAGAGTGGCAAATACTACTGCCACCACCTCTCCCTCCTCTTCCTCTGCCCCTACCACCTCCACGTGGCATTTTGGCAGACCCTCCCTGTTCTCCGCCAAAGGGACGTTTCTGCCCTAGGCCTCCTCTACCTCTAGAAAGCGGTGTGTGCTTTATAGCTCTGTCTCTAGCACTCATTCCGCCTCCTCCGCCTCCCAATTCTAACTCCAGTGCCCGCTCACTAATGGATGCTGGAATGGTTCCCGTGAGAAGGAACTCGTCCTCTTCATTACGGGTGACATGCAAGAATCTGCAGCCAACCTTCACACACTCGCCACGATTTTGAAAGTCGTGACAAAACTTTACTTTGGTCAGAACTTCACGATCTGATATGGACCCAACATAATCAACATGGGGCTTCCTACACCTGTTACCAAAGGTGCAACTGCCTTGAATGTAATCCACACAGAGTATAAAGTCGGCTTTCTTCCTCATCTCTGATGGCCCATCTCCACCCCCTCCAGCTCCACCCCCTCCGGCTCCGCCCCCTCTGGCCCCGCCTCCTCTGCTCCCGCCTCCTCTGCTCCCAGCAGCACCCCTTCCACTACCTCTCCTAACTGCCCCTCTTCCCCCACGACCTCCAATACCTCGACTACCACGACCCCCACTTGAATACGCACCTCTGCTACCGCGGTACTCACCACCACCGCCAGAACCGTATCCTCCGCCGCCGAGACCGTAGCTGCTGCTACCATAATCATCTCTTTTCTCGTATTCACCGCCATAAGCGTCTTCGTAATGGTCTTCGAAGCCATAACCGTCACCGTATCCATAACCGTCACCGTATCCATCGTCAGCGAAACCGTCATCACGTCCGTAATAGTCGGCGCCGCCACGCGAGTAGCCGCCACCACCGTAGTAGTCGGAGTACGCCATTTTGTTCGGTGAAATGATATATTTTATTAATCCTTCCCTCTTCTTGGTCTTTTTTCCGTTAGATACTGCCACCTAACGCAACGTAATTATTATTAAGTACTTTTAACGCTACACAACTCCGACAACCGCTCACTCGTTATTATTTCTTTCAAACAAATCTCTTCCCCACACAACCCCAGTATATACGGTAATGATCGTTGGAGCGTGTGCGCACACACACACACACACATTCACGAACAATGTGCAAAATACACACACACACACCCCGCCCCGCCCAGCATCTCTAGCGGTGATGACGTAATATGAGAGTATAAAGCCCTGCCGACCGGCCAGCTCAACCCACTCTTAATTGCAAGCCCCACCTTAATTGCATCTGTTTGCTAGAAGACGGACGCACTCAGAGTACGGAAAATCAGAAGTAAGTTAAATTTGGGGGGAGGAACGAGGGCAATTATTTTTGTTTTGGGTGATTTAGGTAAAAGTGTTGCAAAGCTAGCTCTTAATATAACTTTTCTGTTGAGGTTAAGGCTTTTCAAGCGAGTAGTAGCTGAAGAAATGTATTAGCTATCACGTTTGGTTACAACTAGAATACACAAGCACTATTTAACTAGTTCCACAACTGTTAAATCAAGATAAGGCTAAGTAGCATATACCAATGTTTGTTCTTAAAGAAACATTTACTAAGGATTGACAATGTTTATCCTTTCCATAGTGGTAGCCTTTTCAAACACAGCCATCTGTTGCCTACTAAATATTTCTGAAACTTTATGAATCTAGCAATCATGCTTAGACATGCGTAACATAATATAGTCTATGCATAGATATAAATAGCTATACTGTATTTACATTTGGAGACATTTTTCTTACTGCAAATCTGCGGACTTATCCTTTACCTCAATGGTACTAAATGACATTCATAGATCAGGTTGATATGAATAAAATTAATGCAAGCCATTTCATAGTAAGTGAATGGATGCTACCTCTTCATGCTATAACAACAACGACCACCTCCCCTCATTTCCCTCTTTGTTTTAATTCTTTCATTTTGCAACTCCTTGGCTTTATCAGAATGTGCGTAATATCCATCAGTATGTTGATCCTTACCTGTCACCATGAGACAGTACGTATAACTTTGAACCGTGTGTTTGATTCCACTTGTTATTAATTTTCACATGCACATAAATGTTGGCTGCTATTTATAAATTAAGTGTGGCAAGATGTCTCCGTCAGACTCTGAACTGAGGCATGCAGCACGAGTTTGTTTTGTCATTACAGTCAGGACTCAAGATGTGTCTGCTCCAATGGCAGAAGTGTTCAAGATCTGTTGTGAAAACAAAATGATAACTAAAGTATACTGAGAGTTAATGTACCCGTTACTTGCTGGTTGCTTGTATCCATTAATTACCTGCTGGTTGCTTGTATCCAGTATAATTACCTGCTGGTTGCTTGTATCCAGTATAATTACCTGCTGGTTGCTTGTATCCATTGATTACCTGCTGGTTGCTTGTCCAGTATAATTACCTGCTGGTTGCTTGTATCCATTAATTACCTGCTGGTTGCTTGTATCCATTAATTACCTGCTGGTTGCTTGTATCCATTAATTACCTGCTGGTTGCTTGTGCAGCATCGACTTTGATAATCTCGTGTAGTTTTGTTTTGTTGGAGGCTGACTATAATAAGGTTGTCCATCCACTCCAGTTTGGTGGGAAGTAGTTATTGCAAATTTATACTCTTTATTCATAAAAAAAAAACATGTACAAATCTTTTATATAATTCTTTTCTAATAAATTTCATAGTTTTGACCTAAATATATTAGGGGTCCTCCCTGTCATTAGTGCTGGATCTGCCCCTGGGAGTCTTTGCTAATGTTGATTCCAATTTATTGAATATTGGTTCCAACAAACAAATGAGAATACTTTTTCATTAGAACAGGATCAAGGACAGCCTGGCAAGCCTGGCAAGCATGACCCTTACCTTACCTGTTTTAATTTCCCTTTTATGATTGTTATTATTATATAATAATGCGCTTGTTTATCAGTGACAACGACAGTGTGTATTCATGAATAATTTATTGAACTGGGCCCAGTTGGTAAAGCAGTGCCTCAAACTGAATGGGTAAAGCATCATCACATTTGAAACGAAAGCTAGTAAAAAAACGACAACTAATTGTAGTTGAAAGGGTTACACTCAGTTTGTCTGTCAGTCAGTCATTCTGTCACAAAAAGCAGATCTCGAAGATGGCAGCCTTCCGAAGATTGAAACAAGCATCAAAATGTTGCACTGGACATTTTAAGTCATTTTAATGTGCCAGAATTTTTCGTTTCAACTTATTTTTCAGAAAAAGCTAGTTTTTAGCCGTATGATCGTAAGTGATTGTTGGTAACGCCCCCTATAGTCACGCCGTACTCATGTGAGCAAATAATTTCATTGCTGCCTGCAGTAGTATTGCATGTCTTATTATCAGCAGTGTACCGGAGTGCTTGGAGTTTCCCATTGAAACTAGTGGTGAGGTGAGTGTCACTTGTATGCTCAGCTTCTCTAATGAAGACAGCACTAGTAGTTTCATTGCACGAGTTGCATAATCGACTTGCTCAAGCCTTACATATTGACTTGCATGAGCTACACATTAGCATATTCATATGATACTACTCCTAATAATTATTATTCTTTTGATATTTGTAATAGCTAGCTAGTGTATAGTAATGCTGAGGGTTTGCACCCTTGGTGCTTCATTATTAATTATTATTATTATTATTATTGTTGTTGTTGTTGTTGTTGTAATGAGTAATGGTATGTTTGTTGGTATTAATGTAATATAAACAAACTTTCCCGGATGCTGCAGTTTCCAAGGGCTAAAAGACACAATGTACAATGAACAACAGCTGGTGTAGATCATACGCCAGACTAATAATACTGCTCCACACAATGGCTGGGGAGGAAGGCAGGAATTACTCTTACTATACAATTACTATTTGCAGATTCAAGCATTGTAATATATGTGTGTATTTATTTATTTATTTATTTATTTATTATAAGTCGGATATTTTCCTTGAGTATTTCTTGCATTGTGTGAGTGTTCAATGTTTCCCATATTAAACTCTCCAGTGCACCTAAATCTAAAACGTACTCATGAAATCTCCCCATTGTACTCTGACTCATTCAGTAGAGCACTATAAGGCATCACTGAGTCTTCTGGTTGAATCCTTTACTAGGCGAATTCATACATACAAACAAACAAACATACATACATACATACACACATACATGCATACACACATGCATACACACATACATACATATATGCATACATACACACATACATACATGCATACATATATGCATACACACACACATACATACATACATACACACATACATACACACACTCATACATACATATATGCATACATACACACATACATGCATACATACACACATACATACATATATGCATACATACACACACATACATACATATATGCATACATACATACACACATACACACATACATACACACATGTGTCTCCTTCCTACTCATTTCCTCGTGTGAAGGACTGTCATCTCTATCACAGAATAATGAAGCCGTAAAGTTGGGGTTACCTAATTACATTCTAGACTGAAGTGTGACTGGTCCTATTCTAGATTGAAGTGTGACTGGTCCTATTCTAGATTGAAGTGTGCCTGGTCCTATTCTAGATTGAAGTGTGCCTGGTCCTATTCTAGATTGAAGTGTGACTGGTCCTATTCTAGATTGAAGTGTGACTGGTCCTATTCTAGATTGAAGTGTGACTGGTCCTATTCTAGATTGAAGTGTGCCTGGTCCTATTCTAGATTGAAGTGTGACTGGTCCTATTCTAGATTGAAGTGTGACTGGTCCTATTCTAGATTGAAGTGTGACTGGTCCTATTCTAGATTGAAGTGTGCCTGGTCCTATTCTAGATTGAAGTGTGACTGGTCCTATTCTAGATTGAAGTGTGCCTGGTCCTATTCTAGATTGAAGTGTGACTGGTCCTATTCTAGATTGAAGTGTGCCTGGTCCTATTCTAGATTGAAGTGTGCCTGGTCCTATTCTAGATTGAAGTGTGACTGGTCCTATTCTAGATTGAAGTGTGCCTGGTCCTATTCTAGATTGAAGTGTGCCTGGTCCTATTCTAGACTGAAGTGTGACTGGTCCTATTCTAGATTGAAGTGTGCCTGGTCCTATTCTAGATTGAAGTGTGACTGGTCCTATTCTAGATTGAAGTGTGCCTGGTCCTATTCTAGATTGAAGTGTGACTGGTCCTATTCTAGATTGAAGTGTGACTGGTCCTATTCTAGATTGAAGTGTGCCTGGTCCTATTCTAGATTGAAGTGTGCCTGGTCCTATTCTAGATTGAAGTGTGACTGGTCCTATTAATTACATTCTAGATTGAAGTGTGACTGGTCCTATTCTAGATTGAAGTGTGACTGGTCCTATTCTAGATTGAAGTGTGACTGGTCCTATTAATTACATTCTAGATTGAAGTGTGACTGGTCCTATTCTAGATTGAAGTGTGACTGGTCCTATTAATTACATTCTAGATTGAAGTGTGACTGGTCCTATTCTAGATTGAAGTGTGCCTGGTCCTATTCTAGATTGAAGTGTGACTGGTCCTATTCTAGATTGAAGTGTGACTGGTCCTATTCTAGATTGAAGTGTGCCTGGTCCTATTCTAGATTGAAGTGTGACTGGTCCTATTCTAGATTGAAGTGTGCCTGGTCCTATTCTAGATTGAAGTGTGCCTGGTCCTATTCTAGATTGAAGTGTGACTGGTCCTATTCTAGATTGAAGTGTGACTGGTCCTATTCTAGATTGAAGTGTGCCTGGTCCTATTCTAGATTGAAGTGTGACTGGTCCTATTCTAGATTGAAGTGTGCCTGGTCCTATTCTAGATTGAAGTGTGCCTGGTCCTATTCTAGATTGAAGTGTGACTGGTCCTATTCTAGATTGAAGTGTGCCTGGTCCTATTCTAGATTGAAGTGTGCCTGGTCCTATTCTAGATTGAAGTGTGACTGGTCCTATTCTAGATTGAAGTGTAACTGGTCCTATTCTAGAGGGAAGTGTGCCTGGTCCTATTCTAGATTGAAGTGTGACTGGTCCTATTAATTACATTCTAGATTGAAGTGTGCCTGGTCCTATTCTAGATTGAAGTGTGACTGGTCCTATTAATTACATTCTAGATTGAAGTGTGCCTGGTCCTATTCTAGATTGAAGTGTGCCTGGTCCTATTCTAGATTGAAGTGTGCCTGGTCCTATTCTAGATTGAAGTGTGCCTGGTCCTATTCTAGATTGGGGGGAAAGTTTTTTAGTGTGCTAGGTCCTATTCTAGATGACAGGTGACTGGTCCTATCTAGATTGAAGTGTGCTTGGTCCTATTCTAGATTGAAGTTGGACTGGTCCTATTCTAGATTGACGTGTGCCTGGCCTATTCTAGATTGAAGTGTGCATGTCCTATTTAGAATGAAGTGTGACTGGGTCCTATTAATTACATTCTAGATGAAGTGTGACTGGTCCTCTTCTAGATTGAAGTATGTTGACTGGTTCCATTCATAGATTGAAGTGTGGACTGGTCCGATAATTACATTCGAGATTGACAGGGTGGACTGGTTCCTAGTCTAGATTGAGTGTGGTGACTGGTCCTATTAATTACAATTCTAGAGAGTGTGACTGGTTCATATTATAGATTGAAGTGTGCCTGTCCTTATTCTAGATTGAAGTTGACTGGTCTATTCTAGATGAAGTGTGCCGGGTTCCTATTCTAGATGAAGTGTGACTGCGTCCTTATTTAGATTGAAGTGTGCCTTGGTCCTATTATAGATTGAAAGTGTTGACTGGTTCCTAGTCGAGATTGAAGGTGCCTGGTCCTATCTAGATTGAAAGTGTGAATGGTCCTCTTCTAGACAAGTGTTGCCTGGTCCTATTCTAGATTGAAGTGGGATGGTCTATTCTAGATTGAAGTGTGCATGGTCCTATTCTAGATTGAAGTGTTGACTGCGTCCTATTCTAGATTGGAAGTGTGCTGGTCCGATTCTAGATGAAGTGTGACTTTTGGTCCTATTCTAGATTTATAGTGTGCCTGTGTATTATTCTAGATGAAGTGGATGGTAATATTCTAGATTGAAGTGTGCCTGGTCCTATTCTAGATTGAAGTGTGCCTGTCATATTATAGTTGAAGTAGGACTGTGTGTGTCATATTTAATTAATTTATAGATTTGAAGTGGACTTTTGTCCTATTCTAGATTGAAGGTGCAGATGGTCCTATTCTAGATTGAAGTGTGCCTGGTCCTATTCTAGATTGAAGTGTGACTGGTCCTATTCTAGATTGAAGTGTGCCTGGTCCTATTCTAGATTGAAGTGTGCCTGGTCCTATTCTAGACTGAAGTGTGACTGGTCCTATTCTAGATTGAAGTGTGCCTGGTCCTATTCTAGATTGAAGTGTGACTGGTCCTATTCTAGATTGAAGTGTGCCTGGTCCTATTCTAGATTGAAGTGTGACTGGTCCTATTCTAGATTGAAGTGTGACTGGTCCTATTCTAGATTGAAGTGTGCCTGGTCCTATTCTAGATTGAAGTGTGCCTGGTCCTATTCTAGATTGAAGTGTGACTGGTCCTATTAATTACATTCTAGATTGAAGTGTGACTGGTCCTATTCTAGATTGAAGTGTGACTGGTCCTATTCTAGATTGAAGTGTGACTGGTCCTATTAATTACATTCTAGATTGAAGTGTGACTGGTCCTATTCTAGATTGAAGTGTGACTGGTCCTATTAATTACATTCTAGATTGAAGTGTGACTGGTCCTATTCTAGATTGAAGTGTGCCTGGTCCTATTCTAGATTGAAGTGTGACTGGTCCTATTAATTACATTCTAGATTGAAGTGTGCCTGGTCCTATTCTAGATTGAAGTGTGACTGGTCCTATTAATTACATTCTAGATTGAAGTGTGCCTGGTCCTATTCTAGATTGAAGTGTGCCTGGTCCTATTCTAGATTGAAGTGTGCCTGGTCCTATTCTAGATTGAAGTGTGCCTGGTCCTATTCTAGATTGAAGTGTGCCTGGTCCTATTCTAGATTGAAGTGTGACTGGTCCTATTCTAGATTGAAGTGTGCCTGGTCCTATTCTAGATTGAAGTGTGCCTGGTCCTATTCTAGATTGAAGTGTGACTGGTCCTATTCTAGATTGAAGTGTGCCTGGTCCTATTCTAGATTGAAGTGTGACTGGTCCTATTAATACATTCTAGATTGAAGTGTGCACTTTCCGATTCTAGATTGAAGTGTGACTGGGTCCTATTAATTACATTCTAGATTGAAGTGTGCTGGCCCTCTAGATTGAAGTGTGATGGTCCTATTATAGATTTGGACGTGTGACTGGTCCTATTCGAGAGTGAGGTGCTGCGCCTATGCAGATTGAATGTGCATGGTCTAGTCTAGATTGAAGTGGCCTGGTCCTTTCTAGATTGAAGTGTTGCCTGGTCCTATTCTAGATTGAAGTGTGACGGGTCCTATTCTAGATGAAGTGGAATGGTCCTATTCTAGATTGAAGTGTGCCTGGTCCTATTCTAGATTGAAGTGTGCCTGGTCCTATTCTAGATTGAAGTGTGACTGGTCCTATTCTAGATTGAAGTGTGACTGGTCCTATTCTAGATTGAAGTGTGACTGGTCCTATTAATTGGTCAAATAAATAACACAAACATAACGTGTGAGATTAGACATCATTTGTGTTACCATTGACTACTGTAGTTCATTGTATGTGTCAGTACAAAATTTTAAAAAAAT